>Ga0315315_10000214_pt1 | contig 45829 bp, 55 predicted proteins | sample M140m3416metaG_FD_203699 | JGI IMG/M metagenome (GOLD analysis project Ga0315315, IMG submission 203699) | Ammonia-oxidizing marine archaeal communities from Monterey Bay, California, United States - M1 40m 3416 | ecosystem: Environmental > Aquatic > Marine > Intertidal zone | place: USA...
TTGTAAACTTTTTCACTATTTACTTCTGTATAAATATATTGAACATATTGAATATAATCTCCCATACTTTTTAATGCATCTAATTCTTTTCCTTGAATATCTAAATTCAAAAAGTTCAGTTTTTCAATAGGAATTTTATTATTTTTTATAAAAGTATCAACTCTTGTTGTTTTTAATTGTTTTTTTCCTATCATTTTAACATGTGGATGATGATCTGCGTGGGTTCCAAATTCTAATATAGAAGAACTTTGTCCATTATCTGCAACATTAAAAGAAATCTCTTTATCATCTTCTATATCTATTACTGCCTGATAAATATTAATATTTTTATCTTTTTTTTTCATTAATTTAACTTTATCTTCCATTGCTTCTATCCAATATATATTGCTGTTATCAACATTATGTCTTAAGTAAACTTCTTGTTCCTCACATTCGTGTGCTCCAATATGTAATACACCTCTCAGGTGTAATTTAAAATGCTGTTCTAATACTTTTAATGGAATTAACATTATAATAATCATTATTATAATGTTTTTATATTATTACAAAATCAAAACAATGATTTATTTTTTGACACTTGGAAAAAAATTACTATTTAATGTGTTAATGGTTGTAAATGTAAAATTAATCTATCATTTTTTGCTAAGTTAGAATCAATATAATATTTTTTAACAAGTCTATTTTTAACTATATCTAATATAGTGTTTACATTAATATCTTCCCAATTACAAATCTCATTACCTTTATTTGGACCCTTGCCAAAAAGACGAATATCATCTATCATAATTATACATTTTTGATCACAATAATCCATAATATTTGGTAATTCTTCATATAATGGACAATCTTTATCACCCTTTCCTGTATTTCCCGCGCTCCAATGACCATCTAAAAAAAATAATGTAGGAGTATCTAACTTTTCACATACATCTTTTAATTTTTTACTACTATCCCCATAATGAAAAGAAATTTTATTACCTTTATATTGGGTTATTGCATTCAAATAATATTCTTGTTTAATTTCTATTGTATGCAATTTCTCAAAAAATGGTTGCATTTTCATAATTGTTTCTCCCATAAATGTACCAGTTTCTACAAAAGTAGGATATACTTCAAACAATCCATCTACTTGTAAATTATTCAAATCATCTATTTCTAGGGCAGGCATTTATAATTAAATATATATTATTATTTAAATATATATTTTGTATCTTAATATAATGAAAATATTAATTTTTGGTAATTGTCATCATAAAAATATGGAAGGATTTAATATGTTATTTGAATATTTGAATTATAGTGTTACCAATAATATTAATAAAATTCTTGAGTGTGATTATATTATATCTCCGTCAAATCCTATAGATACAAGTAAATATCCAAATAAAAAATTTATTTTTGGTCCTCATTTTTCTTTATTTCCTGATATTAGACTTTATCAAATAAATAATGTTAATAAAAATTCAGTTTATATACAACCAAGTTTATGGCCTATAACATTTTGGCAACATTATTCATATTTTAATACATTTCAAAAAAGTAATATGAGTGTTCCATTTAAACCCTTATTTTTACCAGTCAATACAAAAAAATTTAAACCAATAAAAGAAAAAAGGGAAAAAGTATTCATTTATTTCAAAAGAAGAAATAAAGATGAATTAATACTCATTAAAAATTTTTTGCATCAAAAAAATATTGATTTTGTAGTATTTGATTATGTTAAACGATATAATGAAGAAGATTATTTAAAATATTTACAAAATTCAAAATATGGTATAATATTAGATGCGCATGAAAGTCAAGGATTTGCTATTGAAGAAGCACTTTCTTGTGATGTTCCTTTACTTGTTTGGAATATAACCTCAATGAATCAAGAAGAAGGTTCCAATTATTTAGATATACCTGCTACTTCTATTCCCTATTGGGACGAAAGATGTGGAGAATATTTTTATACTAAAGATCAATTTGAAAAAACTTATAATAAGTTTATAAATAAATTAAATACATATAAACCAAGAGAGTTTGTAATAGAAAATTTAAGTGTTAAAAAATGTGCAGAAATTTTTAAGAACCTTTTATAAACTATTATACTTAAAAATAAGTCTTATTATTTAAGTATAATGGAAAATGAGATATTTTTTAAACAATGCTTTGATAAGCATAATTTTCAAGAATTAAATAATATTGATGTTAGAATGTTATATAATGTTTTTATGTTTCATATTAGTAAATTTCCGATTCAAAACAATAGTATCTTTTTTGATGTCGGAACAAATGCTGGAAGTTTTTTAAAAATATTAACTCATTTTAAAATATTTTCTAATATACACTGTTTTGAACCACATCCTATAATTAGTAAAAAAACAAAAAATATATATCAAAATGTAAAAATGAATGAAATATGTTTATCTAATAATAATGGGGAAGTTGAAATACATTTTCCTTTACATAGTGTTGGGTTAAGCAGTATTATAAATCGACCTGTTTTTAAAAATCTAGGTACTGAAGTAAAAAAAGTAAAAATTAAATCTATTACATTAGATCATTATTGTAATATAAATAATATAAATAATATTGATTTTATCAAAATAGATGTTGAAGGGGCCGAAAAAATGATAATTGAAGGAGGCGAAAATATGTTCAAAGAAAAAAAAATAAAGGCTGGACTTTTCGAAATTGGTGAAACATTAAAAGATGCAGGCACATCGGAACAAGAAATAGCAACTATATTAGAAAGATATGGATATAATATAGTTAAAAATTTAAGTAATAATGATTGGTATTTTCATATATAAACTTCTATTGAATGTTACTTTTTACCAAACCCAAATTACTACCTTGTTTAAAAAATTCATTTACACTCCAATAATGTTTAAAATCAATATTATTTTCTAAAAAATGTATCATTAAATAATCTGCTGGACAACTTAAATTTCTCTCCATTTTATTTATAAAGTTTAAATATTTTACAATTCCTTTGTATGTCCATAATAAACTATCTGTGCATCTTGTATGAAATTTTCTAATTAATCTAAATTCACTTTTTTCATCTGTTATATCTTCAATATATTTTTTGTTTTTACAATTTTGTTTTATATAATTTACTAATGGTTCAGGTAATGATTCTCCGTGGTTTCTATATCCTGTAATCCAAGGTGTTATTGGTATATCATATATATTATCTTGAAACATACCCAAATGTATACAATCCCAATCCTTACCATTTATATCATCTAAAAAATCTCCTAATTTCTCTATATCATTACTTGCCATTATATCACTTTCAAATAAAAGAAAAATACCTTCTTTATAATTTTTTACAATATTTTCTAGATTTTTTTTTATGTTCAATGTTAAAGATAATTCAGTTTTTTTAAGTCCGTTTCTTCTCATTCTTAAAACCAATTGTGGACTAGTATAATAGTTATAAACATCATCTTTTATAGTATGTTTATATGTAGGCGCTATATATTCAACATAATCATTATTGATTTTTAAATCGTTCATTAATTTCTGCACCATATTATACCTTTCTAATTCAAATTCCGGATTACATATAACATTAATTTTAGTTATTATATCAAATGGTTTTTTATTCAATAAACATCTTATATCTTTCGCTATTCTATCTATTGTTCTCCATAATTTGCCATTTTCAGGAAAGGTATTATTATTAACAATATCCAGCCATTTTTGATCATTGTTTTTAATACTAATCATTTCTTCTATAATTTTATTCATTCCTTCAACAGAATCGTCTTCTAAATTTAAAAATCTTTCTTTGTTAAAATACTCATATACTAGAGGAGAACCCCAATATACTGGTAATGTTTGAGCTAACATACCATGGACTATTTTTTCTGTTATACCTGTTTCATATCTAGTATTTTCCATCGAAATTATAAATTTAAATTGAGATACAAAGTTTTTATAGCTTTCTGTATTATAATTATAACTTATACAACCTCCTATATTATTTTTATATCTACCTGCATAGGTAATATTCATTTTTTTCTCTAACAATTCTAAAAATCTATTCCGTGTTTTCCCATTAGGGTTAGATATAATTACAACAATATCCAATTTCGGTACAGAAGTTCGCATTTCTTGATTCTCTAATTTATCTAAAAAATTATTAGTATAAATATATGGAATATGCAAAGGCATATTAATTATATTTTTATGATTTCTTTCCATCCATAATACGCAATCATATTGTGATTCATATTTATTTGTATATGATTCTCCAGACATCATAAAAGTATTCTTCCATTTTTTATCATTTAATTTTGTTTTTGTATTAATTAACATACAAAATTCACATAATATACTACTTTCTTCGAATGTTCCTACTCCACATTCCTGATTATATACTTTTTTAAACAAGTCTAGAAAAAAACCGACATGCAAACCTGGATTGGTTTTATCAAAAAATCCACCATACCATCCATTAAAAAATATTTTCATAATATTTATAAATAATAAATATTATATAAATTTTAAATTGTTTTAATTTTTTAAATTTATCATTATATTATATAAATTAATTTTAATTTAAATATAATAAATCGATAATAAATATAATATGCAAAAAAATATTAATAGAGAATTAGGAAATCCTAATTATGGGACACATATGGTTCCATTGATTAATGCGATAATGAATACAACAGGTGATGTTTTTGAAATGGGTTGTGGTGATTATAGCACACCTTTATTACATTATATTTTAACGAAACAAAAGAGAAAATTATTATCAGCAGATACAGATCTAAAATGGTTAAGTTTATTTAAATATTTAGAAAATGATTATCATGATTTTGAATATGTTAAAGTATATGATGATGATTGGAGTTTAAATCCAAAACCTGAAAAATGGAACAACATAGGAAATAAAAATTGGAGTGTTGTTTTTATAGATCATAGACCAGGAGAAAGAAGAAAAATAGACATTGAACGTTTTAAAAATACAGCAGAAATAATTGTAGTACATGATACTGACGTTGAATCTTATGGTTATGAACCTATTATTTCACAATTTAAATATCAATATGTTTATAAAATATATAAAACATATACAACTTTAGTTAGTAATTTCATAGATGTTAGTAAATTGTTTGAATAATAAATTATTAATATTAATATATTTATTATTATAATAAATTGTAAATTTCATAATTTAGTTTAGAATATTTTTTCATTGGTCTATGCATATGGTAGTCCGTATACTTTCCAGTTATAATATTATTTCTAATATTATTATCAATATTTCGAAAAGCAGATCTATCTAATCTTTTATATCCTGTATTTTGTTCTTTTAATATAACAAAATTATTTGTTATCTTATTCCAATTTATAACATTATTATATAGAACAATTTGATCAGTGGACCACCCTGTATTTCCGTGTCCTTCTTTTATTATATTACTAGTAAATACGTCTTTTATTCTACATACTATATCATTCAAAGAATTTATATTAAATATTTCTTTCCATATTTTTGGAGTAGCAGCGTTATAACACATAGCTATTTGATTAAATTCATTACAAATATTTTCTCTATAGTAAATAAATTTACTATCATCATAAGATGATATATTTTCTGTATAATAACTTCTATTCATAGGTAACATATCAATATCTGTTATTAAAACACCCTTTTTATAATTAAGAATACAAGGATATAATAATCGAATAAACTGTGATGTAAAGCTAGTTAGAACATTTTCTATTGGTTCGAATATTATTATATTATTTTTATAAGGTAATAAATTTTCAGGAATATTTTTGGCAATTAGTACAATTTTGATATCTACTTCAGGATATAATTTATTCCAAGTTTTAATAAAAATAGGAACAAAATCTAAATATAATTTATTTTCATTTACTGCTGTCAAAACACAATCTAATTTCATTTATTTATATATTTAATAAAATCTTTAAGCAGTTGTTTTGCCAAAACGGTCTCTTGTTGCCCAAAATGGATATTTAAATTTTTCTACTACATTTTTATATTCACTGCGGGGAATATTATCACAAGCAGGATTAGTAAAATAAAAGTATGTTTCATCTTTTTCTAACACAATACTACCATATTTTTTTTTTAATAAACTCCAAATGCTCTGGTCATGTCTGTTTTCCCTGAAAAAAAAATCTTGTCCTTTATTATTATAAAAATCTGTTATTAACTTTTGATCATATTCTAATACTTTTATATATTCATCTAATATTTTTAAAGAATGTGTGCATTTTTTTATAACTTGTATGCCTCCTACATATTGCGGTGTTCCTGCTATTTCACTGTTTATATCTATTTTTAAAAAATCAAATAATTGTCTTATACTCCATACTTTATCTGTACAACCCTGATTTGGAGGCGGCGATCTTTTTTTATTCCATATTAATGGAAAACTTATGAATCCATAATTTGATTCTTTTAACATATCCAAATATTCGTAATATCTCTTTATTCCTTTATTATTTAATTCGCAACCAGCATCACAATATATTATATACTCTCCATCGTCTATTTCCTTTATCTTTTTATTTATTAGGTAATATTTCCATAACCAATAGCCGCCGCCGCGTTTTTGATTTAAAACATAACTATATTTTTTTTTAAATTCATCATCATATATATTATTGTTGAAATACACATCTATTGTTGAAAATGTATTAAATGATTCTGCTTGTTTCTTAATGCGACTAACCGCATTAGGTCTGTCATCTCCATAAGATATGAAATGTTGTTTTTTATAATTCATTATAATAATTATAATAAATTATATTTAAATATATATTATATATTTTTAACACCCATAAGCCCTTGTTGATAAATTTTTAAATCAGGTCTTGGCCTATCATCATAACTTATTGTCCAATTAGGCAAATTTTCTTCCCACCATTTTTTAGTTCTACAATGCCACATCCTCATATGAAAGTCTGTGCCATAATTTTCATTAAAAATAAATACAGATCCCTTTGGAGCTATAGCATCCATATTTTTTAATATTTTTTTAACTATTATATCTGGTATCTGTGACAAGACAATAAATGTTGTAAATAAAGTCTTATTTTTTAATTCAATTGTAGATAATATATTTTCAGCTAATCCACATAAATAGTTTACATCACTACCATCGTGCACTTTTTTTGCTATATCCACAGCTGCTTCAGATGGTTCAATTCCTATAACATTTTCAAAGTTTTTATAATTTTTCAAATAATTAACAAACCATCCAGTTCCGGAACCTATATCTACTGCATCTTTTATTTCTGTTTGAGAATCTAACCAGTTGCCATGAAGATGTCCGGGTTTGTATAAATTATCCCAATCTTGACCGGTTTTATTTAAAGATTGTGTAGTTTTTAAATTATCACGCAGAATATAATATTCCAAATCTTTTTCATCATATTCTTTATCATGAATTTCATAACTTTCTTGCATATAATGAAGTTTTATAATATATATTTAAATACTTTATTATTTATTAATCTATAAATGTCTATACCAAAAATTATTCATCAAATATGGATAGGTCCAAAAACTCCGCCTACAAAACTAATGGATACTTGGAAAAATAAACACGAAAAAGAAGGATTTGAGTATATTAGATGGTCTGAAGATGAAATGAAAAAAAGAGGATTTAATTCTCAATTACAGAATAAAATAGATGATATGGTAGAGTTAAATGGAAAAGCTGATATACTAAGATGGGAATTATTATATGAATATGGGGGGGTTTTTGTAGATGCTGACGCATATTGTATTGAACCGGTTACATATCTAGTAGAAAAATATAAAGCTTTTGCCGGATATGAGAATGAAAAAGTTAGAAATGCAGGGTGGGTTGGTAATAATAGTCAATATGATGATGTATTAGCAAGAACCCATCCTCTTATTGCTACTGGAACAATGGCTTTCCCACCAAAACATAAATTACCCAAATTAGCTATAGAATGGATAAAAAATAATGATATAAATGTTTCTAAAACGGGGCGGCGTGCTTGGAGAACGGTTGGTCCAGGATTATTAACTAGATTATATCACGGCCAAGAATGGAAAGATATTACTATTCTTCCTTCTTATTTATTTTTACCTATTCATGTAACGGGAACTTCTTATAATGGAAGAGATAAGATATATGCTAATCAAGAATGGGGTTCAACCAAACAAAGTTATGATAAGATGAATCTAGTTGAATTACCTGCACATTTACAAACACCTATAGACAAAGTAAGTATTCTTATTTCTAGTTTAGATACAAAAGCAAAATATATAATGGATTGTCTTAATTCTATAAAACAACAAGAAGGGCGTATTTTTTTTGAAATTATTTGGATTAATGATGGTTCTAATGAAATGAATACTAAAATATTAAAAAAAATGTTATTTGAATTTGAAAATACAACTAGATTTGTAAATATAATATATGAAGAAAATGATGGTAATAAAGGTATTGGGTATACATTAAACAAAGGTATAAATATGTGTTCAAATGAAATTATTATAAAAATGGATAGTGATGATATTATGGCCAATAATAGAATTGAAAAACAATTAGACTATATGAAAAAAAATCCTAATACAGCGATTTGTGGCGGACAAATTGCTATGTTTTACGAATCTCCTCAAAAATGTCATAATGTAACACACCATAAAAGTATTACATGGGAAGAATATAAAAAACAACCATTGCATTGGTTTATAAATCATCCTACAGTATGCTATAGAAAATCTAAAGTATTAGAAGCAGGAAATTATAATAAAAATCTTAAACATATGGCTGAAGATTTTGATTTAGAATTAAGAATGCTAAAAACTCATAAATTTATTCATAATATGCCAGATATATTATTAGCATATAGGTGTCATCCAGATCAAGTAACTTCTGGATCAAAAACTAAAGATAAAGGAGGAGCTTCTTCAGAATATTGGAAAAATATGAGAAATAATATGATAAATAATTTAATAAATTAATTATTCTTTGTATTTATCAATAATAACATTTGGAATTAAGTCTGTTTTAATTTTATCTAATTTTTTATAACATTTATTAATCGTAACTTCACTAATTTCACTTACAGTATTAACATTTTTTTTACTAATATTTAAATTACAATTTTGTGCTACAAAATATACAATTCCAGCAGCTACTGAATGAGGTGTATTTTCAGGTATAATATTATTTTGTTCGATTTTTCTAGCAACAAATTTACATACCATAGTTAATTCTTTGTTTAAATTTAATCTACTACAATATCTTTCAATAAATGCTGTTGGTTTTGTTTGATGAAATTTTAATTTTTTTAATTGATCATCATCTTCCTCCATTTTATTTACTAAACTAATCGCATTTTTACATCCCTTTGTTGCACTTGTATTATCCAAAACAAATACAGTTGCTATTTCTTTCGCAGTTCTTGGATAATTATGAATTCTTCCAGCAATATATACTGATGCTGCAATAATACCATCTCTATTACATCCTCGAAATGTTTTCATCTCAGATAATCTTTTATGTTGTCTTAAAGCTTCATCAATTATAATCTTAGGAATACCTGCATTTTTTGAAAGAGTTTTAATTTTTTCAAATTCATCATATTGTGCCTTTTCTTTATAAGGCATTGATTGCCATTCTGTATACCTTCTAATTTTACGCATTTCATATGATGATCTACCATTACAAACTACTTTACATCCATATGATGATTCTTTTAGTAACGGATTTATAGGCATTCCGCATCTTGTCGGATCTACCATACTACTATCATCTGCTCCATAATATCTCCATTCAGCAGCTTGATCTAAAACATCTTTATATATTACTCCACAATTTTTATTAGTACAAGTTAATAATTTATTCTCAGTATATGCAACAGATGATTTACATAAATCACAAGTTTCTCTTTGAGATACTTGTGTTTTACTATAATGTAATTCTAACTTTTTTGCACTATCCATTGTTTCACTATCAAAGGCATCCCATAACTTTCTCAAGTTTTTTTTCTTATTTGATTTTCTTTTTGTTTGATTACTTTTTATTAAACTCATTGTAGTCATTTAATTTAATATATAAATGTTTGTTTTTAATTCAATTTTATAATATATATATTTATCATATAATGGGCAATCAAAATTCAAGAAATTCTAGAGAAAATGATAAAGATGACGATATTTCTAATATGAAATTTGAAAATGTTGTTAGTTATGTTGCTGCAAAATATATTACTCAAGCAAATTTTAAAGATCTAGAAAATTTACATAAACCTGAATATTGTAATAAATTAGTTATATTAACATCTAAGGTTATTAAACATTTTTTGAATGATATTGAAATTGATTATTTAGATCAAAAAACAAAAGAAGGGATTGATATCAACAAAATGGCCAAAGCTACTGTTTTATATTTGGATAAAGATAACTTAGATCGACTTGATGTTAGTTCACATGTAAAAAAAAAGAGAATGTGTATTGGTATTGCTAAATTTTATGTTAAAATTGCACATATTTTTGCTGCTATCGCAATGACTATAAACCCTAAATATATATATATTGATGAAAATGGTGTTGAACAATCTGTTACATTTGAACAACGAGCTAATATTCCTCCTGGAAAAAATATAAAAACAAAATATCAAAATCTATGTCAATCTAGAATTAATGCTATTAAACCTCGACAGAATACAGAAAATGGTATTGTACTTAAAATGAAAAATTGTGATATGAATAAAAAAATTAATAGTATGGTTGATGATATTCAAGTTCCTATTTCTTCTACTGAAGTTAAAAGTTTATATGATGAACCAGGTATTCCTGAATTAGAAATATTATATTATGATGAATATAATTTTAACGATGGAAAATATGTTGGTATATCTGAAGAAGGAAAAAAATCGTACATGAATGATTTAGAAAAATTTTATAACGCCTTTACAGGAGGTAGTTGTATTCCTAATAAATGTGGAGTTATTGTTGAAAATATGCCAGATATAGATAATATGACTATCGGTCACTTTTTTTCAACTAGATTTGGCGATATTACTTTTATTGAAAAAAGAAGAAATGGAGTTTATATAAGATTTAAGAATGAAAAAGACAGAGATTCTTTACTTAAAAAAAAGAACTTCAAGTATCAAGATACTGTATTATCGATAAAAAAATGGGAAATAAATAAATTTAACGAAATACCATTAAAAGATTTTCATAATCAAGAATTATGTAATGATGTAAAAAGTCCTTGGAAAAATTCGTATAGTGGAAATGCAAATGATAAGTTATTTAAAAAATATGCAGAACATATCAAAAATATGATTGCAAAATCTCAAAAAATAGAAAAATCGTTATTGAATATTGTTAAAACATTATTTTCATTTTGGGTAGATCCTCAAAAAAAAGAGAAGGTATTAACTATCAATCCAGAATTAAATAATAAAATGTTAAATGAATTGACAGTAAAAACACGAGAGGCTATTTTATCTCTTTACATTGGATGTGAAGAGGATTTCCAAAAAGGTCTCGAATTATTTGAAGGTATTGTAAAAGCTAAAATGATAGAAGCTTCTTTACGAAAAATTAAAAAATTTGAAAAAAAAGCAGATGAAATAACTGAAAGTCCTATAAAGGCTCCTCAAGAAATAAGTGGTGCCGCTGGCGCAGCGGCAGGTGGTGGGAAAAAGAAAAGAAGAAAATCTAGAAAAAAAAGATAAATATTATATCAATAATAAGTAATGGAACAAACAACATTATTTATTATTGTATTTTATTCGGTAATATTTGTATTTGCTATTACAATTTTGTTTTTGCGTAATTCTTACTTAGAATATCAACTGGCATTAAGATCTATTTCTGGTATGCCATATTACTGAAAAAAAAGCACTACTTCAATTCTTCTTTTATATCTACCACTTTTCCTAATTCTTTTTTGATTTTATGCTCATTTTTCTTAATTTCATCCTTATTTACACCTCCTGATACACTTTCTAACATTGATTGCCAAATTTCTAATTCTTCTGGATTATTCATATAATCTGGGTGTTCTTTCTCCCACTCTGTCATCTTTTTGACTTGTTCCATTCCCACGCTTTTTATACTAGATGTTAATTTTATATTATCTTTGTCTTTTTCCCATTTATCATCATCTTTCACATAAAATTGCAATCTCTTTTTATCACTACAATGTATTGGTCGTTTTGTTGGTTCTAAATCGGCCAATTGTTTCATGAAGATATTTGCTATACCTTTTGCATATCCATTTTGTTTTGAATAATCCAAATCTTGCAAACTTACTGTTATATTTCTTACAAAATCTTCCAAATTCATCGCATTCTTACATTGTTCATTCAAATACATATTGATTGAGATGTTATTTGTATTGTTACAATTGTTATTCCCCGCAATTTTACCTATTGTTTCAACTAATTCATTCGTTAGTGAATTTGTTGAAGTTTGGGGCTTGTTTATATTTTCAATTTCTTTTTTCAACTTTTCAACTTCTAATTTTGCTTTTTGTAATTGTAATTGCTTTAGTTCATCCTCAACAGATAATTTAGGTTCAGTCTTAGATGGTAAGGAAGTCGTTGGAAGTTTTTGCGTTTTTTTGGAAGTTTTTTTGGAAGTTTTTGATTCTGTATATGCCTTCCACATTTCACACTTTTGTTTGTGTTTCCACATACCACCACCCGTCTTAAAAGTTTTTTGACATACACAAAAAGTTATCCCTAAATTTTTCGGGTTTTTTGCGGTTTTGGAAGTGGCGTTTAACGCCGTTTCCATTTCTTGTTCTTTTTTGCGTTTTTCTACATTTTTTAAATGTTTTTTTCTTTTTAAATGCCTAAAGTAATCTGTTTTATTACTCGTAAAATAGTTACAAAATCTACACTCATATGTTTTTTTTATACGCCCAGTCTTAGTTGTAATTTGCGTTTTTTCAGTTTTATTCATTTCCTAATATATGGAAATAAAAAAAACTGTTTTTAAACCCTTTTTTTTTCTCTAAAAAAAAGTTCAGTCACAATTATTTTGTCAGATTCTGATAATTTCCTACATTGTGCTTTGCCGCAAAAAATGCACCTTTTTTCAGAAAAAACTTTTTCAGAAAATTGCATTTTGGACATTTCAGAAATGTCCAATTCTGAATATATAGGGAAAGTATTCCTCAAAAAAAGCGTCGAACACTTTTTTCAGTACTTTTATAATTTAATATTTTTACTATCTGTTACATCTTCTATTTTTTGGATCAACTTTGTATTATAAATAAGGTTTCCTGTTGGTTTATAACTCGAAATTTCTTTATAATTTTTATCTCCTCCTTTTTTTAAAATACCCTTTTTATTGTCTTTTGATCCATTTTTTAATAAAAGTGTATTAATATTATTATCTTCTTTTTTATTCTTTTTAGTTATAACATTACCATAAGCGTCTACACTTACTCCTGTTTTTTTCCTAATTTGAGCTCTTTGATAATTTGGAATATAATGTTGCCAAGAAATAAATAATAGATTTGGATGAGTATATTTTATCATAAATCCGTTATCAATTAATTTTTCAATTACATATGAAGTGCATTCTACCATATCATATCTTGGAACTCCCAATATAAATTCGGGTAGTAAAAAAAAAGTAAATTTATCACTATTACGCATTCTTGAAGTTGTTTTAATTTTTGAATGCACTCTTGCTAAAACTCTTTGATAAATTTTTATTTTATGTTCTTGTGTAATTTTTTTTTGTTTATATAAATCGTCCAAATTTAATTTTTCATTAAAGTTATTGTCCATTTAATTTTTTTTTAGAAAAAAAACAATTAAAAAAATACGATTAATAATATTTATATGCCAATTAAAAATATTGTTTTGTCTGGAGGGGCTTATAAAGGATTTTATACAATAGGAGCTTTAAAATATTTATCATCTAATAATTTTTATGATATAAATATAGTTGAAAAAATATATGGTACATCAGTTGGTTCTTTATTGGGAGCACTTTTATGTTTAAAATTAAATTTGGATGATTTAATTGAATATGCTATTAATAAACCATGGCATAAATCATTTAAATTTTCAATAGATACATTACTTGCTACAATAAGTAAAAAGGGTTTTATTCAAAGAAAATTTGTAGAAGATATATTTGTTAATTTATTAAAGGGTGCTGGATTAAATACATCATCTACATTATTAGATTTATATACTCATTCAAATATAGAGTTAAATATATTTTCAGTTAATATGACAAAGTTTGAATTAGAAAGATTTTCATATAAAACACGGCCTGATATGAAAATAATAGATGCTGTATATAAAAGTTGTTCAATGCCTTTTATATTTCAACCGCAATATTATAAAAATAATTGTTATGTAGATGGTGGTGTAATAAATCCATATCCTATGAATATATGTATTGAGGATTTAACAAAGGAAAACTCTAAATTTGATAAAAAAGAGATTTTGGGATTTAAAATAGTGGATGATACTTTAGAACCTACTAAAGAAGACTCGTCAATATTTCAATTTGGATTTTATATGATATATCGTTTAATAAAAGAAAACTATAATTATATATGCAATGAAGAGATAGATTATGAATTGATAATACCATCATCAACATTAAGTATGAATGATGCGCAAAATATTATTTTAGATAAAAATACAAGAAAAAAATTAATAAAAGAAGGTGAAAATTATGCTAAACTATTTTTGACTTATCTTAAAGCATAGAATTAATAAATTCAGTTAATGAATTAACATCTGGTGTTGCGGCATATTCTATAACTTGATCTCCTTTAACCATCCAAATACTTGGATATCCATCTATTTTTTTATCGTTTGGTGCTAAATACTCTGTTTCGAAGTTTTCTAATTCAGTTTCATTTTTCTCTCCATCAATCTCTTTAAAATATAATGTAATGTTATTAATTTCTTTATTATTAAATTTGCTCTTAACCTTCTTCCATACTGGTTTAGCTTTTTTAGAATATGGACACCAATCAACACTAAAAAAATATAGTGTTGCATTTTTTACATTATCCGGTCCGTCAAATTCTCGATTTGGTATAAAATCCGGATTTATTCTTGGAGCAATATAAGAATTGTAAACATAAAATGCTATTCCTAAAAAAATTGATACAATAACCATAATAATTAGGAATTTTTTGTTAAATAAAAGACCCTTAACATTATTCATAGTATTATTTAAATTAGGCATACTTTGAAACATAGACATATATTATATTATAAGATAGAGTAAAGTTTTTTTTAACGAATATAAAGATATATTAATAGATTAATTATATGTATTTGCGAAATTATAAGGGAAAAATAGAATATATTGATCACAAGAAATATACAAATGAAAGAGATTTGTATATTGCTATTTGGAAGATAAAATATAATATAGATATTGCTAAAACAAATGATATAAATAATCTTCTAGATTATGTCGATGGAGAGAAATTATTTGTATAACTTTTTTTCTTGAGATAATATATTATGGGACGCACTATAAAAAAAAGAAAATCGCGAAAAAATAAGACCAAGAAAGTATATGATAAAGATGATTTCTCAAGTGGAGATGGTATGTTGACTAGTGTATGGGGTCCTAGTTTATGGCATTATCTTCATACTATGTCATTTAATTATCCAATAAAACCTACAAAACAAGATAAAAAACATTATCGAAAATTTGTTATGAATTTACGAAATGTATTACCTTGTAAATATTGTAGAATGAATTTGCGTAAAAACTTAAAAGATTTACCATTAAAAGATAAAGATCTAAAAAACAGACATACTTTTTCGTTATGGATGTTTAGATTACATGAACATATAAATAAAATGCTTGGTAAAAAATCAGGTTTAACATTTAAACAAGTAAGAGAACGATATGAACATTTTAGAGCAAGATGTACTATTGATATTGATAAAAAAACTAAATTTATTAAAATTAAATCTATGCGTGCAAAAAAAACAAGGAAAAAGAAGAAGAAAAAGGAAAAGGGGTGTGTTGAACCATTATATGGTAAAAAATCTAAATGCATAATTAAAATTGTTCCAAAGGATAAAAAAGTACCAACTTTTCAAATGGATGATAAATGTAAAAAAAAGCGTTAATTATATATTAAATATTTAGGTAATATATAATGAGTAATCCAAAAGCACCCGGATCGCCAGCAGGCAGAAAATCTAGCGCGTTATCTAAAGCCCCAGGGGCACCAAAGCGCAAGAAAAGAGGGCTTCGCCAATTTCAGATGCCCGGAGCTAGAAATCTTTCCGATTCGCTAGCAGAAGCAGCAACCCATTCAATTACAAAAGATGGGGAAGAAAGCAGAGCACCAATGGTTGGAGGTCGTCGTCGCAGAAAGTCCAAGAGAAAGTCACGCAAGAAGTCACACAAAAAGAAGCGTAAAACCAAGAGACGCAGAAAGAGCAGAAAGAAGAAAACTAAACGCCGTCGCCGCCGTTAATTGTTCTATTCATATCTTCTACTTCATCATCATAATAACATCTTTGTCCACGCATAGTACAATAAAAATAAATACTTGATATTAAACAGGCACAACCTATAGCTGTTCCATAACCTATAGCTATAGTTGACATATATAAAATTGACTATATAAAATTCATATTTATATCTTATAATTATGAATTATACAATAAAAGAAGTAGTTAGACATAATACACCAACCGATTGTTGGTTAATTGCACATAATAAGGTGTATGATGTTACTAAATTTATAAAAAAACATCCTATTGGAAGTGCACCAATAATAAAAAAGGCAGGAACAGATTGTACGGTTGACTATGACTTTCATCCTAAATCTTCTAAAGAAGTATGGGAAGAATACAAGATTGGATATGTTAATAAACCTAAAGAATCTTGTTGTTTAATTAGTTAAATTGTGAGAAACTATTAAGTCGGGGCATAGGTAATATTCCAGATGCACTAGCAGCACTAATAGCACTATAATTTGGAACCTTTTTACATTCAAAAGCAGGTTCTGGACATCTTGCACAAGGAGGGCATGCTGGACAAGGTTCTTTTCTTGGACAAGTTCTTGAATCAGGGCATTTAGGACATACTGGTGGAACTATTTCTGATTTAAGAATATATTTGGACATATCAATTTTTTGATCTTCTACTTCTTCTACAACTTTTTCAATTTTTTTTTCTATTTTTCTTTTTTCTTTTTTTCCTATACCGTGTGCACCCGGGTAATGATTTCCGTGTTCATCGTGATGGTGTTTTCCTGAACCTCTTCCAGGTACAACAATATCTTCTAAACCAGCAATTGTTTTACTATAATCGTTATCATTTAATGGATCGTGTGTACCGTCCGCAGTATTTTTACTATTTGGTAAAGTAGGAGCATTATTAAAAGGATCATAACTATCACCATCCTCAACAGTTGAATCCTTGTTATCCATATTGGTTAAATATTCTTTTATACTAAAGCCTAAAGTTGATAAAACTAAAACAACCATAATAATTATAAATAAATGAAGTTTTGTTAATTTCATATAAATTATGTAATGAAAAAAAAATATCAAATAATATTATAAATGCCATATAGAGCTTTAACACATAATAGAATAAAAAGTTTTTTAACAGTAACTTCTTCTACCCCAAATGCACAAGCAAAAAGGATCTCCTCTCAAAATGGAGTAAGTAGTAGTGGTCCTACATCTATTCAAAAAAATAATAGTGAAATTTTTAAAAATAATACATCTACAGTTAAAAGGCGCACTAGATGTACTGGAGAAGGTTCATTACAATATAAGTGTTCATTTTTAATGTCACCATCTGCTTATGGTACTTCAAGTTATAGTTCTGGAGAAGGGAAAGGATATCCTAATGCTACACCTCAAACCAGCGTTGGTTCGACAAATGCATTTGCTAGAAGAGCAATAGCCAGACGAGCGGTAACAACATTGGTAAATGATGGTCAAAAGAAAGATTGTGTATGTGTTCCTCAACAAATTAAAAATTTAAAGGGTGCATTTTTGAGTTAATTATTTTCTAAGATAATTTTATAATGAACGTAAAAGATATATTTAGTCCCTTAAGTCAAAAATACTGCGATTATTTTTATTTTTTGTCTGTAATTTTCTTTGTTTTATTTCTTTTTGCTGTAATTATCAGTGTAATGTCTTTTTTTGATAAAAAAAGTTTTAAACTTACAGATGCTTTAGTATTAATCACCCAACCTCTTGTATTATATTTTATTAATCGTTTATATTATTCGATGTGTGTTGGTGCTTTGAATTAAATTATTTAAATAATAGATTAGTTATATATCTAATATATTATTATGAATTGTGCAGATAAATGTTTATGTTGTTGGTGTTCTTTATATGGAATATATTGTTTATTATTTTGTGGTACTGCGTGTTATACATTATATAAAGAACATCGTGAAGAATTAGATCGAATAAGAGAAGAATATAGGAATATACCACAACAAATGCCTCCTAATATAGAAATGAGAATAGAAAGATTAATATCTACGCCGTTATCAACAATTGAAGAAGAACCAATAGGTTATCAAGATTTTAGAATGAGCTGATGTTACTACAAGTATTTTTATATACAGATGGAGCATATGCCCCTTGACTAATTAATAATGCTGAGGTGAGCCCAACAATAATACAAGTAATTACCCATCCTATAGCAGTTTTATAAAAAACTTTACAATTTATACCTCTACATTTATTGGTGTCTTCCAATAAACCAACACCAACAGTTGCTCCAACTTGACAATGTGTTGTAGATAATGGAATTTTAAGCCTGCTACCAGTTATAATAACTAATGCTGAACTTAATTCAATTGCTACTCCACGAGAAGGTGTGATTTTAACTAATTTCTCTCCAATAGCATATGTAATTTTTTTACCATATACATATAATCCTATAGCTATTCCTACTCCTCCAAGTCCTAATATCCAGTATGCATCTTCTTCCATACTAGATTTTTTATCTAATTCACCACCCGATTGATAAATAACCCAAATAGCTGCAAACGGACCTATTGCGTTGGCTACATCATTTGCACCATGACTAAATGCGTCACATATAGCAGTAAAAACTTGTAAATATTTGAAAACTTCTTCTGTTCTATGATCGAACTTTTCAGCATCGTTATGTAAAGCAACAACTCTATCTAATTCTTTATCGTTTTTAATATTTAGTTCTAATTGATTTGTTTTTACTTCTTCCCCAATAGGAGGTAATTCTAAATTAGATCTTTTTATTTTTAATTGTTTATCTACATATTTTTTTAGTTTTGGGACCAATGGTATTGTAATAATAGCACTTATACCACCAATACCAAATGCAACACCAAATGCAATATCAAGAGGTGTTTTATCTAATCCTAACCCTTTTGCACCTTTATAAATAATAAAAAATGTATTAATAGTCATAGTAGAACCAATTAATATAGGATAAGCCCAATTAATTCTACTAGTGTTAAAATCCTTCCGTAAAACAGTCATTCTTGTTATATAAAAAACTCCACATGCCATTAGTCCTGAAAATACTGGAGACAAAAACCAAGACATTACAATTCCTCCAACTCCACCTACATATGGAAAGGTTTCAATGGGTTTATACCAAATAACACAGTCTGCCCCTTTTAAAACCATAGCCATTCCAATCATTCCACCAACACAAGAATGTGTTGTAGATACTGGCATTTCATAATAACTTGCAGTAAATAACCATATTCCTACTGCTAAGATGACCCACATACAACCATACATAAGTAAATCCGCATCATTCTCAAAACATTTATAATCTGCTATACCTTTTCTAATCGTATTAGTGACATGACTTCCCATAAGAACAGCTCCTGCTGTTTCAAAAATTGCTGCAAGAAATACAGCTTGTTTTAAGGTCAAAGCCTTTGATCCAACAGATGTAGCAAATGCATTAGCTGCATCATTTGCCCCAATACCAGCTGATGCAAAAAATGCGAAAGCACCCCCAACTATGACAATCCAGAGATACATCAAATATATTAAAATACATAGTAAGCCTTTTAAACTGATTAAATATATTCTTAGTTACTTAAAAAAAAGCACTCTTACTATATTATATGTTGGAACCGTATATGAATGAAGGAGAAATAGAAGTGGGTCTAGATGAAGCTGGGAGAGGTCCATTATTTGGCAGAGTATATGTTGGAGCAGCTATACTTCCTCAAGATGATAGTTTTAATCATTCTCTTATGCGAGATAGTAAAAAGTTGAATGAAAGAACAAGATTAATAGCATTTGATTATATTAAAGAGTATGCAATAGATTGGGTAATTCATTATAAAGATGAAAATTATATTGATAAACATAATATTTTTGCAGCGAATTATAATGCAATGTATGAAGCAGTTCAAAAATTACTTGTAAAACCCGATCATATTTTAGTTGATGGGAATTATTTCAAACCTTGTATGTACGATGATGATTATATAAATCATACTACCGTAGTAAAAGGAGATGATAAATATACTCCTATTGCAGCTGCTTCTATTTTGGCAAAAGTAGGAAGAGATAAATATATAGAAGAACTTTGTGATAAATACCCTTTACTTGATGAATATTATGGTATTAAATCTAATAAAGGGTATGGAGCTAAAAAACATATGGACGGTATAACACAATATGGAATTAGTCCTTGGCATAGAAAAACATTTGGTATCTGTAAAAATTCCTTAGTAAATAAAAAATTAACAAAACATTTTAAATGGGGTAAAATGAAAATTGAATAAATAATATAAATATAGTATTTCAATATCATATAATGACAAGTATTATGGAAAATATTGATACTTCTCAAGAATATAATGGTTGTAAATTTGTATTTGCATATTATAGTAATAATGATAAATGTTGGTATGTTCAACCAAGACGATTCTTCCTAACACATCATATAAATGGAAATTATATATTAGGCCAATTTATACAATCTAACTGGTTTAATATTACATATAAACCCAGGTCCATTGCATTGTTTGTTGTTATGAAAGTAAAAAAAGATTGTTCAATTAATACTATTGAAAAAGATATGAATAGTTTGAAAAATCCATTCCCATCGTTGTATGATATTCCTCCATATACATCACGGGCCTCTTATTATATAATGCCGTGGTCAATTATGACAAGTTGTTATAAAAATTTAGAGCAGGAAGATGGGTTTAAATTTACAATAAGAGCTAATAATAATCCTTGGGATAAACTAACATTTACAATTTATAAAGAACCAGATGGACAAGGTATGATGTTGACATTACCTGAATTTGAAATACCTAGATCTTAATGTTATTAAAATTGAATTAAAAAACTTATGTTATATTATTTTTATAATCAATATGAAAATAATAGTATTTGATACTGAAACTAACGGATTGCCCAAGGGAGGCAATAAAAGTAAGCCTAATATTCATACTTGGCCATATGTATGTCAATTAAGTTGGCTTGTATTTGATGATGTAACTGAAAAAATGTATACGCGCGATTTTATTATTAGATTGCCTGATGGAGTAACGATTCCTAAGGTTTGTTCAGATATCCACGGTATTACAAATGAACGAATGAGAAATGAAGGAGTTGATATTAGCGGAGTTTTGCAAGAATTTACGAGTGATTGGATGAAATGTCAAGTTCTTGTGGCACACAATTTCGTATTTGATAGTAAAGTAATGCAAACTGAATATATGAGGAACCAGCCGATTAATTGGTTGGGTCGTCATAGAAAAATAGAATATTGTACAATGAAATATGGATTAAAATTTACAAATTTAATGAGACCAAGCAAATTTCATTCTGGAAATTATCAAAAACCTCCAAAACTGATTGAATTACACCAGGAATTATTCAAAACCACACCAAATAATTTGCATAATTCATTAATTGATGTATTAGTTTGTTTCCGGTGCTTTTATCAGATGGTATATGAAGATGATTTATTTGATGAAAAATCTCATCCAGAATTATGTGATTATTATAAAACACTATGCAATCTATAAATATATTGTTAAAAATTATTAATATATTTATTTTTTTCTACGTTTTGATTTACGACCTCGCTTTTTCCATTTTTTTGCTGTTTTCGCAAAGACTGCTTGTCTCAATAACTTAAGTTGTTTTTTATTTTTTGTTTTACCTTTATATTTTTTGATCACATATCTGGCATATTTTTGAACACTCATACCTTTACGTTTTGCTTTTCTAGTAAATACCCCTTTCATTTTAGGATTTATTTTAATAGGTTTTCTTTTTCTTTTACCACCACCCCTGACAAGTCCCGCCCGATGATGGTTTTCACCAGTTAGAGCTCTATATGCAACTAAATTATTATTACATCGAGTACAATTTATATCTATTTGTTGATTTATTATTTCTATTTGTGCTTCTCTCATATCTTGTAGATAACTACTACGACAAGATTTATCACAAAACTCATTTCCTTGTTTATCTTTTACAATACGCGGGGGGAGAACATTTTTTTCACCACAATTTGGACAGTTTATAGGTACTGGTGTGTGAGCTTTGGCCGCTGCGCTGGACATATATAATATAATAATATTAATTTATGAACCACACATTAAACATTCTTCTTCGTCTTCTTCAACATTATTATTTTTATCAGGTTCAATCGTAAATTGTTGGGGAGCAGCCTTTGCTTTTGTTCTAAGATAATAAATACCTGTCTTTAATCCTTTTTTCCACGCGAAGAAATGCATAGCAGTCAATTTATTATAAGTTGGTTCTTTCATCCAAAGATTAGTGCTTTGACTTTGACAAATAAAGGCGCCTCTATCTGCTGCCATTTCTAAAATATGTTTCATAGGAATTTCCCATACAATTTTGTATTTATCTTGTAATGCTTTTGGGATTCCTTTCACACCTTGAACAGATCCATTTTGTCTAATAATATTATTTTTAATTTCATCTGTCCATAAACCCATTTCGATAAGCTCCTTTAATAAGAATTTATTAATACAAACAAATTCACCTGCAATTGTTCTTCTAACATAAATATTACTTGTGAATGGTTCAAAACATTCATTATTTCCTAAAATTTGACTAGTAGACGCAGTAGGCATAGGAGCAAGAAGCAATGAATTTCTAATTCCGTGTTCTTTTATATCTTGTTTTAATTTATTCCAATCATATCTATTTGTAGGTTCAACATTCCACATATCAAATTGAAGAATTCCTTGACTAGCAGGTGATCCTTGAAATGTGCTATACGCGCCTTTTTCTTTTGCTACTTCCATACTCATTTCTAATGACGCATGATACATCGTTTCAAAAATAAGTTTATTTACTTTTTTAGCTTCGTCTGAATAAAAAGGAATATCCATGATAGCTAATGCATCCGCCAGGCCTTGAACACCAATTCCAATAGGTCTATGACGCATATTACTATTTTTTGTCTTGTCGGTAGGATAGAAGTTAATATCAATAACATTGTTAAGATTATTAGTAACAACCTTTGTTACTTTGTGAAGTAATTCATAATCAAATGTATTTCTAAGCATATTTAATACAGCAGTATAACCTCCTACTAATTTATCACCGTGATATAGTTGTGGAAGTGTATCTACCCCATGTTTCTCTTTGAAATTATTGAATAATTCTGGTGAAATAATAACCTGATTATAAACAATATTTTTTCTATTCAATAAAGCTTTCATTAGATCACACCATTTACAGTCGGTCTTTGTGTATATAGTAACTTCTTCATTAAATGGACTAGTTGTTTCTTTTATAAATTTACTCAACGCAATACTAGCAAGATTACAAACAGCAGTCTCGTCAGGTCCACTGTATTCAACAATTTCCGTGCAAAGATTACTTGATTTGATAACACCCAAATTCTTTTGATTTGATTTTTTATTACAAGCATCTTTGTATAGCATATATGGTGTTCCTGTTTCTATTTGAGAATCAAGGACCTTGAACCATAAATCTCTAGCCTTCATAGTCTTATTACCTCTTCCTTCTTTTTCATACTTTTCATATAATTCGTTGAACTGTTCCCCATATACATCACTTAATCCTGGGCACTTGTCTGGGCACATAAGAGTCCAATCTCCATTTTGGCTGATTCTTTCCATAAATAAATCGGGGATCCATAAAGCATAAAATAAATCTCTGGCTCGCATTTCTTCATCACCATGATTTTTTTTCATTTCAAGAAATTCTTCAATATCTCCATGCCAAGGTTCTAAGTAAATAGCAAAAGACCCGTGTCTTTTACCACCTCCTTGATCAACATATCTAGCAGTATTATTAAATACTCGAAGCATAGGGACCAGGCCATTACTAGTTCCGTTTGTTCCTCTGATATGACTACCTGAAGCTCTCACATTATGAACGTGCAATCCAATACCCCCTGCCCATTTACTGATCTTTGCACAATCCGTCAATGTATTATAAATTCCTTGAATGCTATCATTTTCCATAGCAATCAAATAACACGAACTAAGCTGTGGACGAGGGGTTCCAGCATTAAAAAGAGTGGGGGTAGCATGTGTGAAGTATTTTTGACTCATAAAATCATACGTTTCTCTAACTTTTACAATATCGTGTTTATGAATACAAATAGCTACTCTAAGCCACATATGCTGCGGTCTTTCAATAATAACTTTATTAATTCTTAAAAGATATGCTCTTTCTAAAGTTTTAAAACCAAAATAATCAATTAAATAATCTCTATTATAATCAATCATTTCTTGAAATGCATCCTGGTGTTCAGTAACAATATTCATTTGCTCTTGAGATATAATAGGGTGGTTTTCTCCGTGAATATCTTTAAAAGAAAACAACTTTTCACAAACTTCTATGAAACTTTCAGGAGTATTTTTATGATGATTTGAAATCATAATTCTACTAGCAAGAATACCATAATCTGGATGAGTAGTTGCTAATGAAGCACATTGTTGTGCTGTTAATTCATCAATTAATGTAGTAGATATACCATCATATAATCGGTCAATAATTTTCTTTGTTAAAGAAGTATAATTAACACTTAATTCAGTATCCCCTTCTGCACCTAATTTTTTTACTCTTTTTAAGATCTTATCAAATGAGATTGTTTCTTTTTCACCATTTCGTTTAATTACGGAGTCTTCGTGATTCATATGTATAATATAATATTTATAATATTTTAAATGGTTGTTAAAAAATATTATAATAGTAATTGAAAAATAATATATTAATATTTTATAATGAGTAAAATTCTTAATAGTATATTATTTTTAGGTGCTATTTTAGCAATAGGATTAGTATTATCTGGGTACAAAGAAAATTTTGAATTAATGCCAGCGAAATATCCAAATAAATTATTATTGGCAGATAGCTATCCTGTAAAGAGTAATGCTGGATTAAGTGATAATGGTAATCCAGAACAATATTTATTAAATCCAAATATATATATTGGTGATTATGAAATGAATACAAACAATAAAAAATACTGGGATATTCCGTGTTACGGAAAATCATATCCCCCAACTATATGTGGTGGATTATATGGAGAAAAAAAACAACCAAGGGAAAAATTATGTCGCCCAGGATTTGATTGTAGACGAGTTGGTTTTTTCTGTTCATCAATTAACTAGAGAATCAAAAGATTCTGTTCTAACCTTTATTACTATATTTTGTTTTTCATCTATTTTTGGACTCAATTCAGTGTCCATAAATAGTGTTTTTGTATTCGTTTCTAACTGTTGTAGCGAATTAGGTGTTAATTTCTTAGTTTTCTTTCTAGATTTTTTTGGTTTTCTATGTTCATATCCAGTTTCTCGTTCTTTCAAAATAGTATTCCATAAATCCTTAAAATCAGGATATACTGCCTTAAACCATTTCTTATTTCTAGGAACTAATACACAAGAATAATCTTCAAGATACCAATAACAATTTTTTACCCAAGTCATATGCTTATTTTTTTCCATTATTTTATCATACCAGGTATCAAAATCTTTTTTTGATATATCTACAGGCGTGTATTCATAATGTGGTTTTTCGTTATGATAAAAGTGTATAATAATTCCCTTTCTTAACCCCATTGCTGTTCTAGTATATGTTTCCCCGTCGTTATTAAATGCTTCTTCATTTTCATAGTCCTTAAATACTGTTTCTAAGAAATCACACTCATCTAAATCCCATACTTCCATTTGAATTTGCATTTGTATCCAATAATCCTTTTTAGGAGTTCCTGATAACTTTCGCGATACTGGATTTTTAACTTCTACAAGTCTTCCGTATAAACTATTATTTTCATCTATGTTAATTCCATCAGGAGAAGCTCTTAGAAAAGGAAATTCGGTATGAGCTTTACAACCAAATTCTCCTACCGTTGTATTAAAATCAAATTCATAATGCATAATAGACAATGGTTCATATTTATGACCATTATGAAACGCGGATTCGATATTAACACTATTTTTTTTTTTAGATATATTAATTGGTTTACATTTACTATAAATTAAATTATTTTTTGCTGCTTGTGAATCGATTGCTTTCCAAATATCACTTGCAGATAGACCTTCGCGTCTAAATTTATACCATTCTTCTGTTAGTTGTTCTGGTTGTTCAACATTTTCATATTTTTTCAATAATGCTCTTATTTTATTTACATCTGGAGACTTTACAATTGTTGTTCCCGTATATGATCTAAAACTATGATTATTATGAAAGTATATTTCTATAGCATCAATTATATGACACTCTATATCTAATCCTAAATCGTATGCAATCACTCCATAATTCATTGTTATTAATGTATAAATTGATTCATATATTATTTGTTCAAAATCATATTCTTTGAATAATTTAATATTTGAGTTTATCCAATCCTCTATAAAATACATGATTGATTCCTTAAAATCGTCAATGTCATTATCATTATAATTAATATCTTCTTTCGCATTTGTTTCTATTTCTTTACTTATATCTTCTAGGACAGATAAGTCATTCCAATATGTTGACATGAGTTAATATAATATATATTTATTCTTTTATATTACTATCAATTTTGTTTTTTCTCTTTCTCCGTTTCTTTACATTTTTATGTTGTGTTTTATTTTTTTTTGGAGGTAATGATTTTAAAGTGCTTTTTTTGTTTTTATCCTTTATCTTTAATGTAAATTTATTCCTATTTTTATTATAAGTAAGACCATTTATTATTTTAATTGTGTTTGTCTCCATATCATAAATTACATCTTTTTGTCGTTGTAATTTTTTTCTATTTAAACATTGTGTTAAGTATTTTTTTAATTCATTACTCTGTTCATCTGTTAGGTTTTTTTCACTAGTATATGTAATCACATATTCGGCTAATTTTTTTAATTTATATGCTTTACTTAATTTACTCCATGGTTTACCCTTATTTATTTCTTTTTCATTTTCCAAAAAAAATTCTATATTATCTACATTTGGCGAAGCTTCATATACTTTGGAATTATGATTTAAAAGCATTGTTTGGTACTTTATATTTTGCAATTCTTGACAAACATCACTCATATATATATATTATTTAAATTAAAGTTTATACTATTTTTTTTAAGTATATTTTACAATGAAACAAATATTGATAAAAGGAAAAAGAAATATTGATGGTATTTCAAAAACAAAAACAAAGAAAAGAAAAGTAACAGAAAAAATAGACAAGAAGGTATTCAACAAATTATCCCAAGTAGAGTATTTGAATAAATTGTATTTGGAGGAAAAATATGATGGAATGGAGTTTATAAAAAAAGAAGTGGAGAGAAAAATAACTGGATATAAAAATCAGGACATAAAAAAGAAAAAATTAAGTGATAATTTTATTACTTATGAGGAATGTTTAGAAAAGTTAGTTATTTCCAAGTTAAAATGTTATTATTGTAAAAAAGATTGTTTATTAACATATGAAAATGTAAGGGAGGAAAAACAATGGACATTAGATAGAATTGATAATTCTCAAGGACATAACAATAAAAACGTAGTCATATGTTGTTTGAAATGTAATTTAAAAAGAAGAACAACTGACGATGAAAAATTTAAATTTACAAAACAAATGCGAATAATTAAAACTTTTTAATATTAATTCTATATATAATGAGTGGATTTGTTCCAAGAAGAGTATCAATGACAAGAACTGCATCGGCAACTACTGATATAAAAGCTGCCAGTTTTAATAATCACATAATAAGCACAATTGGAAGAAGAAGCACGCTTTCACATTCAATAAAAACAAGAGCATTCGGCAGTATGTTGCAAGTTGATTATGCAAATGGTGATAAATGTGACAAAGAATATCTCGCACCAGTAAGAACTATTGGCACATTTGTAATAGAAAAAGATAAAACTTATAATTTAGAGATGTCTTATGATGGATTTACTGCTGGATTTGTTAAAAAATCATTAAAAAACGAGCTTGTTTCAAAAATTTCTAATAGTGGCCATACAGATAAAACCTGTGGGTTCGGTGCAATTAATAATTATGCTGAAAATATTATATTGCCTACAGATTTAAAAACACTTCCCATTGATAATGGATTATTAAATCAAGATACCAATGGCTTATTTGGAAGTATTACAAGTGGAACTACAGCAACAGCAACAGCAGGAACATATTCAAATGTATCATTAACTACAACTAGTGGTTCCGGATCTGGGGCTCAAGTTGAAGTGATAACAAGCGTAACAGCAGTAACATCTGTTACTGTTACAACTTCGGGTACAGGATATTCAAATGGATCTGTATTAACAATTCCATTTAATCTTATCGGTAGAACAGTTACAGATCTAGTAATTACATTAGTTGATAATGATTTAAGTAAAACAAGATATAATTCTCCTTTGGCTGGAAAAGAAATATTATCTATTGAAAAATGGTCCACAAACCCTCCGGTCAACAGTGTTCGAGGGTGGACCTTATACGATAATGATACTCCTTTAGTTGAATTAGGTCCTGGATTGGGAGAAACAAATGGACCAAATCCTTCATCTTCAGGAGATTATGGTCATACTGTAGTTATGGCAGTAGCTGCTAATGGATTTACAGATCCAACAGGTAATAATGCAAATTGGACTACAGCAGTTACACGTTTGCCTGTAGTAGGAGGAACTAGTACAACAGATGCTTCTTTTGGGGGATCAAATGCAACTCCATCAACTGGAATATTTGAAACTCCTATCTATAAAGCAATGGGTGCTCCAAAGTTAAAAATAAATAATGTATTATATACTCCAAAGGGAGCAATTTCTCCTAATAATTATCATAACCTTACAACATATGGATTAGGATCCCCATTAAAGAAATTAAATTCATTATTTTTAAGTATTACAAGTGGTGGTTCAGCAGCTGCAACCGCTGGAACATATTTTGTATTTTTATATCCTGTTTCTGGTAATTCTAATGGAGGAGGAGCAAAGGCAGTAGTTGTAACTTCAGCTACAGCAGTAACAAGTGTTACAATCACACATGTAGGCAGCGGATATTCTCTAGGAGATCAATTAAAAATCAAGTTTGATCATATTGGTAGAACGGGAACAGATCTTGTATTTCAATTACAAGCTGCTGATGTAGGAACTTCTGCAACAGTGCCATTTACATTAATTGTTTATGGAGGACCTAATACACAACAAGTATTGGGAGATCAAGTTCTTAATGATATGTTTTCCCCTTTAAGTGTAAGCATGAACCCTGCGGGAATTAATTTTGCAGTAGCAGACCCTTAAAGCATCTTGGATATTTACCATATAATTCTCTATATCGTAAATTTCTCACATTTTTCGCAAAAGCCAATTTCTTTTTATAATAATCTCTCCATTTTCTTTGAAATTTTTCAATACCATAACTTCTTATACAAAATGTCCTTTCTCTATACACATATTGTTTTCTAATAATACACACAATATGTGTTCTCCAAGCATTTCTATCACCTAATGTAATAGTATCAGGATCTGCAAATGCCAAAGCATCATCAATTTTTTCTTCTACTGTATACCTATTACCTTCATCATCTGTATCAGTGTCTGAATCATAATAATGTGTATCCCACGATAATAAATATTTTGTTTCCAAATAATCAACATATCTTTCTTCATTATTAGAAATACCGTGTTGAAATGAATTCCATTTTTGAACTACAGCTATACAAGGCGGAATATTTGACATAATAATACTAATAATATAATATTAGTATTATATCAATTTTATAATTGAGTAACAATACTACCGATAAATGCAATATATACTTGGGGGGACAAATTATATTTGGTATAATCAAAAGAAATGTTGAATACATCATCGACAGGCAACATATTATAAAAGGTTGTTTCTATTTTATAAAACCAATTACCACTTTGAACAACAATAGACCCTTCATTGCTATCATCTACTAAATCTGCTACTTGGTTTAATCTAGTAATTAGCGTATGAAAATCCATATCAATAATAGAACTATATCCTTTTATAATAATTTGTTCTTCAAGTTCGTTATATTTTCTCTCCGCATAATAATATTTGATATCCATTTATTAATATAATTAATTTATATTTAACTAGTTATTTGAATCTTTTCAGCAATAATAAGTTTATTTTGTATGAATTTATGATAATATAAATAACCTATAGCAACCTTTCTTCTCCATATGTTTCCATGATATCTCCATTTCTTATCTCTTATTTTACGATATTGACCGTAAATATCTTGATTAGTTGATGTTCCGTCGCAAATTTTTTTTTTCCATTCTTTAAAATCTTTTTTTGATTGTTTATCTTTTTCTATTGTTTTTTTAATAGATTTTACTCTTTTAACAATTTCTGGATCTGCATCTTTTTTCTTAGTATGTGTGACAGCTTGTTTATAATATTGTGACCAAACTTTTCTTCCAATATAATGTCCTTCATTTGCTAGTTCACAAGCCATAGTATAATTTATACCTTGATTTTGACAAAGAGGACAAGTATCGTGATTTGACCTAAACCAATGCATTATACAATTTGTATGATACTTATGTCCACATTCAGGTAATTCATAAATATTACCACATAAATCTTCTTGACAAATAACACATATGTCAGTCATTTATATTATTATTGCAATGCGTCTTTATTATAAAAAATTAAAATATAATTATTTAAATGAATAACAATCAAAAAAGAGTAACATTTGCAAAATACAACTTAAAAATATGGCATCCATCGGTAGAACAAAATTATAAAAAAACTTTAAGAACCGAAAAAAAAGAAATAATAGATATGCGTGAAAAACCAGTGATAGAGGAGGAACTTATAAATATACATGAAAATACTTATACTAAAAAAGAATTATGTGATAAACGAATGGCAAATAGAGATTTAGCTATACAAGGACTATATAATCCTTTTATGATAGAAAATAATTATTTAGAAGACTTGAATAATCAAGAACAATTTTTAAGACCACAAGATAGTAATTATAAAAAAAAGGAACAATAAGTATTTAAAGATGATACTGTTAAATTAATATATATGTCAGCATTAATAACTCAAAATAGTCTGTTATTAAATAAATTACTTGAATTTTATAATAAAAATGATAATATGGAAAAAATATTACCTATAATTAATGGCGAATCCTTAGTATCATTAAGGTTAATAGATTGGTTTGCTACGAATTATTCTAAAAAAAATTATACAGTATATCCTTTAAAAATGAAAAATGGAGAAAATAAAAGATTTAAGGTTTATATTGATTATAAATTAAAATTAAAAGCATATTCAAAAAAAAGGTTTGATCCATTTTGTAGATGGGATAGAATAACAATTCCATATAAAAATGATACATATATTCAAACTACAATTGGTCAATTAAACTTTTTTAGATGGGCACTAGAAAATAAGATTTTAGATTATATAAATCAAAACGTAACTAAAATAAATAATGATATGAATAATAGAAATAGTACTGCAAAAAATAGAAAAGAAAAATCTTCCGCTAAAACAAGAAAAAAAAGAGAAGAATTATCTATATCTGCATCTAAAAGTATTAAGAAGGAACAAGTAGAAATTATAGTAGATTTTAAGTAAATATAATTTTGTGTATAGATTATATATGAAATTATTAATTTTAGGATTAATTTTAATAGGTATAATATTAATTCAAATTTATTATATAAATAAGAACAAAGAAACTTTTCAAGCTGATGTAGAAAAAGCTTTAGTAGTAGGAGAGAGAAAGTTTATGACAGATCAAGATAAATATTGGGATGTTCGTTCTCAAGGAATTGGAGCAGGATTAATTACTACAAAACCAGGGATTAATGATTGGTATAAATTAGATGACAATAAAGATTTACAAAAATATACCCCTAAGATAGGATTAGAACAAAGCGTTGTAGATAAAGGAATTACAAATTGTAGGGTATTATCAAAATGTGAACAATTAAATAACACTAATTGTGGATATTGTGCTCTTGATAAAGAGTTTAGATGGGGGACAAAGAATGGCCCTGCTGCTGATGTATGTCCTACAGATGCGTGGACAACTGATGCTACCAAATGTAAAGAATTAAGGGAAAAAGAAATATGTGCAAGTGTAAATAGTTGTGGAGATTTATATGGAGAAGCTGCAAAACTTTGCGGATATTGTCCTACAACAGGACAATCTATGGTGATGAAAAAGATAGGAGATAAATATTTTCCAAAATATAGCGGAGATAGTTGTAATGCAGATGGATATGGATTATTGCCAGGAGATAAATGTGGTAAATTTTTAAAAGATCATCCTTGTATAACTCCTTATTATTTATCTGGACCACATACAGAAGAGTGTGTTAAAAAATTATGGAAAAATGCAAGTTGTACAGATGAAACACCATATGGAAAATCATATGAAAACTTAGGAAAAGCAATTAGAATGCCTTATAAACAAGTAGGAACTATAATGAAAGAAACAAATGCTGGAACAAGAAGTTATAATTATTATGGCGCAGTTCATAATAGTAAATTATGTTTTGGAAATAGTGATAATGTAGATCCTTGTGATCCAAAATATTCTAGACAAAATATACCTCATCCTGAATGTTTAAAAAGAGAATTTAAAAAGTCAGGATGTAATGAACAAGGGGAAGGATATAAATTATTATCTACAAATAGTTTTGAAAATGCAAAAAAACAAGTAGCCGAAGTTTCAAAATATTCTACATCACAAAATAGTTGGAATATATTTGGATTTTCTTATCCATTTTCAAATACAACAACTGTAAAAGATTATCAAAATACAATGAAAAGAGTGAATAATTTAATAGTTGAAGCGGATGATTATGGAACAAGATTACATACATCAATGCACTGTACTGGAGAAACACCACCCCCTCCACCTCCAATAAAAATTGGCGATACCGTAACAAAAGTAATAGATAATAATAAATATGAAGGAATTGTTATTAAAATAACAGGATCAAAATGTTATATTTTATGGTATGAATATACAAATTTAAATAATAATACCAAAAAAACAAGAGAATCAACATCAATTGAAGAACAAAAATTAATATTTGGATGGGATGGAATAAATCCAACAGGACAGACAGATTTAAAAACAGTATATAATAAAGCAAAATTAAATTTAAAAACTAGTTGTTCAGATAATAAATCAAGTTGTAAATTAACATGTAAAGATAAAATAAGAGAGATGTTGTATAAATTTCCTAGACCCAGAGATTGCATTGTTGGTGATTGGGGAGACTGGAGTGAATGCGACGCAGATTGTGGTGGCGGACAACAAATAAGAAAAAGAGAAGTTTTATATCAAGCACAGTATGGTGGAGAACCTTGTCCTACATTAGAAAATAAGAGAGTATGTAATACGCTTCCTTGTCAAAATCCAAATTTTACGGATGAGTTAGAATTACCTTTAAAAAATAGAACGCCCGGATGGAATCCGCCGTATAAAGATAATTCTACAAGAGGAGGCACCCCGTATAAATTGGGTCGTTGTGAAGGTGATTGTGACGGAGATGCTCAATGTTTACCAGGATTAAAATGTAAAGAAAGAAGCGGATATGAAAAAGTTCCGGGTTGTTCAGGATCTGGTTCTAAAGGATGGGATTATTGTTATATACCTAATTAATATGTTATTCTTACATCTTATTTAAAACCTGATTTATAAATTATTTTCTTTAATAAAATTACCTATAAAAATACCATTGCCAATATGAATATCGTCATCCTCGTACCTTAAATCTCTTCTTAAAAATCCATTTTCATTTATATAATGATTATAAATATCAAAAAATATATAATTATTTTCAATACATTTTTCTTTTAATTTTGCGTTAAAATATAAAATGTATTTTTTTCGCTCTTCATCAGTTCCTAAAAATGGATATTGAGGATTTTCAGTAACATCACATTTTTGAACAGGTGGAATAACATTATAAACACAAATATTTTTTAGTTTAATTTGTGAAATGGATACATTTAATTTAATTGCTTCAAAATAATTATCAACAAGATAGTTTATAATATCTTGATATGTTATTGTTTCTGTTATGTGTTTATGAATATGACATCTACAATCTATTTCACCCAAAGAAAAAACAATTGTCTCTCCATCTTTAATATTAAAGTTTCGAATATCACATCTTTGTAGTTTTTCTTTACCAAAACTATAACATAAAACAGGTCCTAAATAATGACATATTATTCCATCCGCAGGCGCGTTACTTTGTCCTGGGGGCCTCAAAGACCACCCGCACGTAGAATGACTGTCTCCAATAACATGAATTACTGAGTTTCGGTTAGCACCCTTCGTATTGCACAATGTAGGTCGTGTCTGTTGAATCGACATATATACATATAATACGCACAAATCTATATTATTTTTTATTTATAAAATAATATAAAATTATTATGAAACTAAAGGTAAAAAAAATAACATATTAATATAAGTATGATAAATTTTATATTGACAATAATAATAGTATTAATAATTAGCGGTTTAGCATTAATAATATCCAATCAACAAAAAATGGGTAAAAACTTGCTGGCAACAGCATCAACAGTTGGTTTATTTTATGCATTAGGAACAACAATTTATTGGTTTTTAAATTTTATTGTAGCTGGCGTAATAATGTATTTTTATATAAATTCAAAAGATATAGAAGAAACTTTATTAAAAATAATAGTTTTAACAACAACTTTTGGACTTTTGGGAATATGGAGATATTCTCAAAAAGAAGGATTTCATGTTAGTCCTTTAAAATTAATATCTTCATCTTTAACTACAAAACAATGCCAAGATGCGTGCGAAGGAACTTTAGGATGTAGATTTGCCCAAGTTCCATTATCTACTTCAAATTCTTCTGGGAGATTTAATTGTTGGAATAGTTATGGATTTAATCAAAAAAAATGGGGAGAAAAGGATAAAGGAGGTGATACTTGGGAAAATATAAAGTGGAAACCTTCAGTAACTCTACCTAAGACAGGAGGTTCTTATAGTGGTACTATTCAAACATCTGGATCTACACCAGGATATCAAGTAATACGATATGAAATGATAGACGGAAATGGTATAATTCCTCAAGAAGTATATTTGAAAGCAGATATGAGAGATCAAGGATGGGGCAATGCAACTTGGGGAATTTATGTAGAAGGGTATGATAAAAAAGGAGGTGTTGTTTTTTCCAAATCTTTAAAAGCTCCAAGATCTTCTTATAAATATCCTTATTATTATGATAAAAAAGAAGATGCGCCAGGATATAGAGAAGTAGGATATAGAGGAACTCAAAATAAAACAGATCAAGGATTGCCATGTCAATCTTGGACTTCACAATATCCTCACAAACACAGTCGAACTCCGGGAAATTATAGAAATAAAGGATTAGGGGGACATAATTATTGTCGAAATCCAGATAATGAACCTGGAGGAATATGGTGTTATACAAAATCACCGTGGCAAAGATGGAAATATTGCAATCCTAAATCAGTTAGAACCTTTGGTGGTTATAAAACTACACAAGGACCATTAAAACCACAAACAGATACCTGGGAATTAGGTGGAAATGAAACAAGAATAATACATAGTATTAGATGTTTTGTTAAAACAAAAGGATCAGGACATTCGTTAAGAGCAAACAATATTAGATTTCATGTAAAAGGGTGGCCACAATAATTTAATATATATATAAAATATATATATATGAAACTATTGTATTTAGGATTAATGATATCAGCAATTACCTTGATTTTATTATCTATAAGTATGAATGTAACTGAAGGATTTGATTTTGATGGGCGAAAAGTCAATCAACTTATGTTTTTAAAGGATACTGATAAATATTGGGATAGTCGGTTATTTCCTCAAGTAATAAAAGGAGTAGATAAGGAATCAAAATTTGTAGAATTAAGTAAAGATAAAACAGAATTAAAAACAATATCTCCAACAATGTCGAAAGATAAAACTGAATTAGCAAAAAATATTGAAAAATGTAAAATAGTAAACAAAACAGGAAAATGTGAAGAAATAGATATGAATAATTGTGGTTATTGTTGGGATACTGATAAAATAATTTATGGGGATAAAAACGGACCTTTAACTGATGTTTGTTCAGAAAAAAATTGGATACCTCCTGGTCCTAAAACAGGATATTATTGTCAAAAGAAAAAAGAACAAGAAATATGTAAACAAATGACAGATTGTGGAGATGTAGCAGGAGAAAAAAATATATGTGCGTGGTGTCCATTAACAAGTAAGGGTGTTGTAAAAAAAGATGGAGCAGGAGGATGGGTTGCCAAATATGACGAGGATGCGTGTGATTGGAAATCACAATTAGTAAAAGATGGAGAACAAATACATTTTATGGGATGGACCCCGGATAAAGGAGGAGAAAAACAAACAAAAGGGGAAGGAGATTGTGATAGTGATGCAGATTGTGCTCCAGGATTGAAATGTGGACATGATGGATATAATAGAGACGGTGTTCCGGGATTGAGAGACGGAAAAAATGGAGTAACTCCAAGTGCTAGAGGAAAAGATTATTGTTATGATCCAAATGATAAAGTAACATTTAAAGGAAATTTAATTAATCCAGGAGATTGTGCAAAATTTGCACAAATGTTTCCTTGTGTTGGCCCAAATATGACAACTGGTCCACACACAGATGCATGTTTACAAAATTTATGGGAAAAATCAGGATGTTCAGGTACAGTAAAATCAAGAGTAAGTGATCAAGTAGATTATAATAATTGGAATACTCATTCTTATGTAATAGTTCAAGATAATATGCGTTCAATTAAAAAATTTGCGGATACAGAAAAGGATTATTCTAAGGCAGCCCCTGCATATAAAAAATGTTATAATCAAGATATAGATCCATGTGAGAATAGATTTAAACCTAGACCACAGGAGTGTGCTCAAAGACTTTATGATAATATAGGATGTTCATCTGATGGGAAATTAAATCCCAAATATACAGAAGAATGGCCTAATGCATATATTCCTGAATGGTGGAAAAAAGGTCAACAAGGAGATTGGAATGCAAATACATATCAAGGCCAACTTTATAGTTATAAACAACAAATGATAACAAATGATAGAAATCCTAAAAAGGATTTTGATAGAACAATTTATACAAATATGCTTTGTAAAGGAGAAATGCCAAATATTCCATGGGATAAACCGTGTTGGCGCGATTTTAATATAATAATGAATACTCTTCCTGGAATAGAATTTAAACCAGATAGTATATCTTTTGCAAATGCCCCAAATAATTTTAAAAGTTTATTAGTTAGAAAAACTAGAGGATGGTGGAAAAATGATTATGCTTGGACAGGAAATTATGAAATAACAAAAGATACATATGATAAACAATATTTCCCGTTTTGGAATTTTATAAAAACATCAAAAGAATATTGGAATAATAATTGGAGAACTTTTAAAACTAAATTATTAAAGACACCTAGTGTTAAACCAGGATCTCCTCCTGCAAATTCAAAATGGTTTAATTGGGATAATCCATCTTGGTTAAAAAGAAGTAAAGGACACGGTGATTGCGATTCTGATAGGGATTGTGGTCCTGGTTTAAAATGTGCTCAAAACCCTAATAGATTATCAGGAGTTATAGATAACGGAGACTTTGATGGAAGTAGAGATTTTTGTTATGATCCTAAAGATGCAATATTAAATGGTTCATCTGACTCATTAACATTGTTAAATGGGTCACCATTTGATGATATATTACCATCTACTACATCTATTTCAACTGCTATAGAAAAAGGACATTTATTTAAAACTGGTAATAATAAATATATAACAAAAGAAATATTTTTACATGAAAATTTTCCATATTGGCTATTTTTACGAGTAGCTAGTGTAAATTAATTTTTTAAATAACTTAATAAAGATAAATTAAGTTATTCAAATATCAAATAATATGGGACAAGGACAATCCTCAGTAAGAAAAGTAAATTTTGAAGATGTTCAATATGCAATAAAACAAAGACAAAATTATCTATTAATAAACACCTTAGATTCTAGTGAACAAAATTGTTTGATAACAAAAACTATAGCAGTAAATACAGAAGAAAGACTAATAAATGAATATATGAACAAAAAAATAAATGTAAACATTATTGTTTATGATAAAAATGCAAACGCTCCTAATTTAATGAAAAAATATGATCAATTAATAGGATTAGGATTTATAAATGTTTATATTTATCCAGGAGGATTATTTGAATGGTTATTATTGCAAGATATCTATGGTTCAGATGATTTTCCAACAACTATTGAAGAAAGAGATCATTTGAAATTTAAAGGTAAATCAATGTTTACAACTTATATGATAGGGGACTTAGATTAACAATAAACAGCCTCGATTGTTGCTTTCCAATCATTGTCTGGAATACAAATAAGTCTTGGAGTTAAAGTTTTAACAAATGTTTCAATAGTTTTTAACCATTCTGGAGGTAAACAATCAATAAAATCATTATTACCATCGAGTGTTAAAACAGGCAAGTCTTCGTTATTTAACCAATCTTCATGATATTTATGACAATTTTGTAAATAAGATAGGGGAATTGTTTCTCCTTTCCTATTTCTTATTATTACTCTTTTCTCACAAATCTCAGGTTTTGTTTTTACATAAATAAGTCCTCCTACTGGAATATCTTTTACAAATTCATAAAACCACTTACAATAAATATTATATTCTATATCTCCTATTTTTTCATCATCATGTAGCATTTTTGCAAATATTTCTTTGTCTGTAAATACAGATCTTTCACAAATAATAACAACATTATCTGTTTGTTTCAATGTTTCTCTTAATTGATGTATTCTTGATATATACGCCATCATTTGAAATGAAAATGCATATTTATCTGGATTTTCATAATATTTTTCAATTGCATTCTTTCCGTCTTTATCCTTAATACTTTCCCATACTGAAACAGGTTCAGGTAAATAAACAACATTTGTATTTTTTACATTTTTGAAAGTGTTTTTTAACATTTTAACAAGTGTGGATTTTCCAGAACCAATGTTTCCTTCAATAGAGAAGATATAATGCATATTTATATATATAAATATATTACATTTAATATAATTCAATTTATACTAAATGAAAATTGAAAATAATATTAAATATATAAATATTATTATTATAATATGGACCTTACACAACAAAAACTCACCAAGAGCGAATGGAACTTTCTTGAAGTTCCAGTTAATTCTCAAGAAAAAAAGATATTAAAATTAATATATAATGGATATGAAAACACTGGATTTACATCAAATGAATCAAATAGTTTACTTGGATGGATGAAGATAGGAACAGATGAGGATCAATTTCATCTTTATATCTATGAAGAGAATTTTCAAAAAATCATACGTAAAATTATAAAGAAATATGAGTTATCTTTTGTTATGCAAAGAGATAAAAGAAATAATAAAAAATTAAAAAAACAGGATTTAATTAGAATTAGCAATAGTTCGAAAAAAATGAATGATATAAAGGATAGTATATATGAATTTATATTATTACATAATGCAAAAATGTTCTTTAAAAAAAAATTATGTTCTATGAGATATTATACATTGACTCAATTAGTTAGAAATAATGTAAGTTATGTTAATCATTATATATTACAGTTTGTAGATTGGATTATTGAAGAATATAAAGATAAGATATCTAAAGTAAACTTGGTAAAAAATGCATATAATTATATTGAAAAAAATGCCGAAGTATTTAAATTTACTGATTTAAAGTTATACGAACATCAATCAAAATTATTTGAATCTATAAAACGGGAAGGGTCAAAGTTAATATTATATCAAGCACCAACTGGAACAGGTAAAACAATGTCTCCTGTAGGACTAGCAAAAGGAAAAAAGGTAATATTTACATGTGCAGCAAAACATATTGGTCTTCAATTAGCCAAAGCGTGCATATCAATGGAAATTAAAATTGCGGTTGCATTTGGTTGTAAAGATGCAGGAGATATAAGGTTACATTATTTTGCCGCAAAAGATTTTGTAAGACATCGAAGAACTGGTGCAATATTCAGGGTAGATAATAGTAATGGAGAAAAAGTCGAACTGATTATAACAGATATTCAATCATATTTGCCAGCAATGAATTATATGTTGGCATTTAATGAGCCTGAAGATATAGTTTGGTATTGGGATGAGCCAACTATTACATTAGATTATGATACACATTCTTTCCACGAAATATTACAAAGAAATTGGCAACAAAATGATATTCCAAATGTAGTTTTATCTTCAGCAACATTACCAAATATGGACGAAATTTTACCAATGACAAGAAGTTTTCAACAGAAATTCTCTACTATGAATATTGAAGAAATAATAAGTTATGAATGTAAGAAATCTATACCTATATTAGATGGTAAAGGACATATTGTAATGCCTCATTATATGTATAAAGATTTTAAAAAATTACGAAAATGTGCTAGACATATTGAAAGAAATAAAACAATACTACGACATATTGATGTAGAAGATATGGTAAAGTTTATTTATTATATAAATAAACACAACTATATTCCAAATGACTATAAAATAAATACATATTTTGAATCTGTTGCAGATATTACAATTATTAATTTGAAAATATATTATTTAAGATTATTACTTTTGATAAAAGACAAGTATTCTGTTATTTATTCACATTTCCAAGAACAAAAAACAAAAATGTATAATTCTGTTATTAAGATCACAACAAATGATGCATACACATTAACAGATGGACCGACCATCTTCTTAACAGAAGATGTAGAAAGAATGGGTAGATTTTATCTAAAAGTTTCAAATATTCCAGAAAATGAATTAGATAAAATATTAAGAGTAATGGAAATGAATGAGAAATATATGTTAGAATTAGAAGATGTTGAAAAACAAGAAACTCAAAGACGAGACAAAATGGGTAGTGAAGATTTAGCCAAGGATAAATCTAAAAATATGGATTCTACTGATGCTAAAGCTCAAAGAGCGTATATAAAAAAAGTTGCAGAATTAAAAGCAAAAATACATAGTATTGAATTAGGTGAAAAATATATTCCAAATAGTAAATCACATATTAGAGAATGGGCAAATAATAAAGATACAACAACATCATTTCGAAGCGATATTGATGATGATATTGTAGAAAAAATTATGTATTTAAATGTAAACAAAGAATGGAAAATTCTATTATTAATGGGAATAGGGGTATTTAAAACCCATCCTAATAAAGAATATATGGATATTATGAAAGATCTTGCATCAAAACAAAAATTATATTTAATAATTGCTTCAACTGATTATATTTACGGAACAAACTATCAATTTTGTCACGGATATTTAAGTAAAGATTTAACAAATATGACACAAGAGAAAATGATTCAAGCATTTGGAAGAGTTGGTAGGAGTAGCAGTCAAAAAAATTATACATTACGAATACGAGATGAAAATTTAATTAAAAAATTATATACAAAAGATAATAATAAACCTGAAGTTAGAAATATGAATAGATTATTTGCATAATAATATATTTGTTATATATATACTAATGAACAATATAGAATATTTTTTAGCCGGGTTTGTCCTTTTATTATTTTTTATATTTTTTACATCATTAAAATTAAATAAAATTAATCCTAATAAGAAAAAACATCTTATTGGAGGTTGTTCTGGAACAAGATGGGGATGTTGCTTAAATAGTAAAAAAGCATGTAAAGATAGAAAATGTTCAAATTGTAAATAATTATTTATTAAATAATACTCGCCATTTTGAAAAATGACCACTACATTTTACAAGATATAAATGTTTTAATACGCCTTTTTTATATTTCATATTGGAATATAAATAATGCACTTCACATTGATTAATGCGTTGATTATACTTATATAAAAAAGAAATATGTGGGTTTTTTGGCCACCAAGGCGGAGGATTATCATTAGGTTTTAATTTATAAAATAATGCATGAAATCCTTTATCTTCACCACACATTAGTCTATCTAATTCAACCTCTATATCTTGTTTTTTAATTTTAGTGAATAAATTTATAGCAGTACTGTAATCTAAATTTGTTTTTATACTTAAATGGGGCATAAATCTATTTGTAAAAGAATTCCAAGGATGATTACTATCAGGACAATACCAAATACAATATTTGAAGTCTTTCATATATTATATTTTTATTTTTTTCTCTTTTTGCGGGTTTTCTTTTTACGCCGACTTTTCTTCTTTTTACGACCTCCTTTATCGGCAAGAGTTCTTTTGTCTGCATTAAATGGGGCATATTCTATTATTCCTGGTAAAATTTGTAAATTAAGTATTCTTCGTCTAACCATGTTTTTTCCAACTCCTTCATGACGAACAGATTGTGATTGGTCATGCATTTGAACTTGTCCGGTTGTTGGTGTTCCTTCAATATACTTCGTTTTGGTGGCTGAATAGTTCAAAGGAAATGCCGGTTTTGGTATTTGAAGTGGGTCAGGTATTGGATTACCATCATTATCAATGGTTATTGATGGTTGAGAAATTTCTGTAGCCTCAGGATATATTAATGAAATAATTCCTCCAATTTCTGGGTTTCTTCTTGTATAAGCTTTTTCACTAATAGTTCTATCCACAACCATTCCTTCATCGTAATGTATTAGCGGAATCTTTGGCAGTATATTTGGTGGTGCGTTTTGCAACCCTAATCTAAATTGACCTTCATTTTCGTTTTTTCTAATCATTCCTATTTTTTTTTGTATTTGTATTGTTTCTGTTACAAAATTTAATATTCTTTCTTCAACATCTCTTCTATTTGGAAATCTAAATATCGCTCGTTGCACAAACGGATCTAATGATGGGTCAAATAATTCTATATTTACTGCTCCATTATTAGAGATTCTCCAATTTCCAAATATTCTATAAACAACCGTGCTCGGACCAAATAGACCGAATGTTCTATTAGTAAATGAAATATTTTTAAACATATTTACCATTTCTGTGTGTGCTGGAAAACGAGATATATTAAATTCAGCATAAGATAGTGGTTTAAGAGTCATATTTCTTGGTAAATCTATTATTTGTTCTGTATTATTTGAAGTTAATGCCCGTGTTAGAGAATCTTTTAATGTGCTCATAGAAATGTTTTTATTTGTTATCTTAAGTGTTGGTTTAACTTTACTAAATAATTTCTTAATATCAATAGTGTCTACTTCCCATGGATTAACCTCTAATTGTCCTGAACGCCCTGCCGCGAACTGTTTCAAGTTCCAACTTGGAGACAACTGTGCTATGTAGACTGCTAGTATTATAACTAATAAACCAGTTATTAAATTACCTCCTTTCTGAGCTTTTCTTTTTATTCTTTTAGTTTTTCTACTTCTTGATTTTTTTATATTCTTCTTACTTTTTTTCCCACCCTTTTTACTATTTATAAAATTATTAACCATAATAACAAATTTTCCATTAATTGATAATATTAATCCACCTTTTTTTTGTGAAACATTAACATTTATAGGTTTATCTAAAAAGTCTTTTGGAAATACTCCAAAAACTAAATATTCTAAACTAGAAGCCTTTTCAAATATATTTATATTTTTATTAATAAATTCACCTATTGTAGTCATATATATTATGTTTTTATTTAAAGTTAAAAAATATAATAAAGTAATGAGTGAACCAGAATATGTGCAATTAAACCCTGTTTGCAATATATTTGATGAAAAAAAAATATGGATGAGAAATCATGAACCTTATTTAGATTTCAGTCATCACATAAGATGGAAAACTGTTTACATTCCAGTAAAATGTTATTTCAAAAATATTGATATAACAAATATAAAAGATTACGTGTTAGATAAGTTTTTAAAAAAATAAATTATCTAATTGTTATATATATATATATATGGCACAAGCACCACAACTTGCTAGCTCTAGAGCGACTTTAGAACGTCTAGAAAAATTAAAAACAGACGTAAATGTATTTGGTGAAATGAAAAATCTCTACTTAGATATGGGCACTTTAACCTCGACTTTATATAAACAAAATTTAAACAGAATTACAAGAATTGAAGATAGTTTAAAGCGTCTTGGTGGTGGATTAAAGAAGTTAACCGATAAATTAATTTCGAATTTTTCACAAATAGAAACAAGAATTAAAAAACTTGAAGATAGAGATGCTGCGACTGCTGCACAGGGATTAGTTCAATTACAAGGAAATAAAAGACAAAGAATTTCGGGTGGAAGAAAGAAACATAAAACCAAAAGGGTAAGAAAAAAACATAAAAAGAAAACAAAAAAAAGAAGAAGAAAAAGAAAAACTAAAAAAAGAAGACGATAAGTTTTTGAAATAATAATTAATTAAAAATTTACTAACTAATTATTATTTAGTTTCCACCACGAAGGCGTAGGACAAGATGAAGTGTTGCTTCCTTTTGGATATTATAATCACTAAGAGTTCTTCCATCCTCAAGTTGTTTTCCTGCAAAAATCAATCGTTGTTGATCAGGAGGGATACCTTCTTTATCCTGGATTTTACTTTTAACATTCTCAATTGTATCACTTGCTTCAACATCCAAAGTGATCGTCTTGCCGGTAAGAGTCTTTATAAAGATCTGCATATTATAGATATAAATTGACTTTAATATTTAAATGAGTTTTTAAATATTAATTTAAGTTTTTGATTTATAGAGTGAATTTTTAAAATAATTTTAGCTTTTCTCTATAAATAAAGAGTATTCCTAAAATAATACATCCTAATCCAATACCCATATCAGTTGTAAATTTTTCACCTAATAACCAAACAGAAAAAATAGCATTGAAAATAAGTAAAACTGATTCAGCAATTGGTGTTACAAAGGATGAGTCATATTTTTCTAATAAGTAATAATTAGCCATAATAGCAGCAATAGCAACAACGCTTACAATAGTTCCCCAAATAACAACATCTTTGAAAAATAATTTCGCGTCATTTTTATATACCTTTGGAAAGCCATTATAATAATAATGATGAATCAAAAATGGAATTGCAATAATTCCACTAATAAGATATCTTAAAAATGAGAAATAATAATGTCCAAGTTTATCAACTGATATTTTTTCTAATATTGGTTTTAAAGCCCATCCACCACCATTGATTGCAAATATAAGTAAGTCATTCATATAATATAACTGAGTATAATTATAAAATTTTATAAGTAATTTTATAATTTAATAAATAAGAATGTTAAACCAAGTAGAAAACTTAGTTGGAGTATGCAAGACCTCCCATACCACTCATGACACGAAGGACATTGTAGTTAGTGGCATAGACACGGACCTTGGCGGTCTGTGTTCCACCGATTGCGGCAGCAGA
>Ga0315315_10000215_pt1 | contig 45789 bp, 41 predicted proteins | sample M140m3416metaG_FD_203699 | JGI IMG/M metagenome (GOLD analysis project Ga0315315, IMG submission 203699) | Ammonia-oxidizing marine archaeal communities from Monterey Bay, California, United States - M1 40m 3416 | ecosystem: Environmental > Aquatic > Marine > Intertidal zone | place: USA...
TCTTGCTAAACTTTCTCTAATAATATATTTGTCAAGTTTTCTTGCTAAAAAACAATATGATTTAGAAAATATTAAAACCTTAATTATGCCATTTGTTTGGATAGGTTTAATATGCATGTTTATAGCACTAACCAATTTATCAACAGCATTGATTCTTGGAGCTACTTCAATCTTATTAATGTTTATTTCCAGAGTTAGAATTTCTCATTTATCTCTTTTGATTTTATTTATTTTATTAAGTGGTTCAATTGCGTTATTAACTGGCCAAAGGGGATATACTGCAATTAGTAGGGTTGAAGATTTTATAAATAAAAAAAATTTACCTTATCAACTCGAACAAGCCTACATAGCTGTATCAACTGGTGGTATTTTTGGTAAAGGTCCTGGAAATAGTAATCAGAAAAATTTTCTTCCGCAATCATCTTCAGATTTTATTTATGCTATAATAATTGAGGAATACGGTTTTATTATGGGTATTTCAGTCCTTTTACTTTATTTAATTTTATTATATCGTGGGCTAAAAATATTTATAAATTCTGATAGACCCTTTGGTGGATTATTAAGTGCTGGATTGAGCTTTGCTCTTGTGATTCAAGCAATAACTAATATGTGTGTTGTTGTGGGTTTACTTCCAGTTACAGGAGTAACATTACCTTTAGTCAGTATGGGAGGTACCTCACAATTATTTACTGGTATCACAATTGGAATAATATTGAGTATTAGTAGAGAAAATAATAAAGAAATAAGTTATGCATAAGCCAAAGAAAATTATTTTATGTGGAGGAGGAACAGGAGGTCATATTTTTCCAATGTTGGCAATAGCTGAAGAATTCAAAAAATTAAATCCTGATAATCAAATTTTATTTGTAGGCTCTAGTGATAGAATGGAAATGGAAATAGTTCCAAAATATAATTTCCAAATTTATGGATTATGGATTTCTGGGATTAAAAGGTCTTCAATTATATTAAATATAATATTTATAGGGGTTCCATTTATTTTAAAAAATTTTTTACTTCCATTTAAATTAATTTTTTCCATAATAAAATCACTTTATATTTTATTAAGACATAAACCTGATTTTATAATTGGTTTTGGTGGATATTCATCAGGTCCATTTTTATTAATTTCTAATTTTTTAAATTTCAAAACTGCAATCCAAGAACAAAATTCTTTTCCAGGTTTAACTAATAAAATGTTATCAAATAGAATAAAATATATTTTCACTGCATATGAAAATTTAAGTGATACATTTATAAAAAATACTGTTTTTAACTTTGGAAACCCAATTAGAAATTTGAAATTTAATTCAAATAAAAACTCTCATGAATATTTTGGCTTGGATAAAACAAAAAAAACAATTTTGGTTTTAGGTGGAAGTTTAGGAGCAAAAAGTATTAATGAAAGTATTCTAAATAATATTTCCTTAATAAGGGATTCTTCATACCAAGTTATATGGCAAACAGGTAAATTTTATTATAAAAATATTTTATCAAAAAATATTAAGGATAATAATTTAGTGATAAAAGATTTTATAGATAGAATGGATTTTGCGTATAATGTTTCTGACATAATTGTATCTAGAGCAGGTGCAATTGCTATTTCTGAATTATGTGTTATATCTAAACCATTAATACTAATCCCTTCCCCAAATGTTGTTGATGATCATCAGACAAAAAATGCAAATGCAATAGCAGAAAGAGGAGGTTGTATAGTAATAAAAGATTCTGACGCAAAAAACACAATGATAAAGACAGCCTTTGATTTATTTGAAAATAAAACTAGGATGAATAAAATGAAAGATTCGTTAATGAAATTAGCATCTCCAGATGCAACAAAAAAAATTGTTAATAAAATTTATGATTTAATATGATTAATAAAATTATTAATTCATTAGTTATTTTAATTTTGATAGTCTCTGCTTTTTCATTTATACATCTGTTTAAAAAAAAATCTAATTCTAATTTTAGTAATTTAATAATTGATGTAGATAGTGCTTTTTTAGATAATGATTTTATAAAAACGTTTTTATCTAATCAAATTTCATCAGATTCATTAAGTGTTAATTTTAATGATTTAGAAAATAAGTTTGAATCTATTTCTTATGTTGAAGATGTTGTGATCTATAAAGATTTAATTGGAAATTTAAATATTGTAATAGAACAGTATATTCCAATAGCTAGAATTGTTTCAGGTAAACTATCTAACAATTACATAAATAATGAAGGTCACGTATTTCCTATATCTTCTAGATATTCAAAACGTGTTCTTTTATTACATATGAATGAAGAATTTTCAACAGATAAAGAGTTTACTTCATCAAAGTTTGGAAAAGATTTGTTAGAAATGATAAACTTTATTAATAAAGATGAGTTCTTTTCTAAAATAATTTCAGAAATAGAGATAGTTTCTAATAAAAATATTGTGATTCATCCACAATTTTCAAAACAAAAAATTATTTTTGGGTATCCCGATAATTTGGATGAAAAGTTTGAAAAAATAAATATTTTTTACAAAAAAATTGTTCCAGCTAAAGGTTGGAATACATATAGAACAGTTAATGTAAAATTTAAGAACCAAATTATTTGTGACAAAAGCTAGTAAATGGAAAAGCAAAAAAAATATTATACGGCATTAGATATTGGAACATCAAAAATTTGTGCCATTATAGCTGAGAAAAATGAAAATAATAAGTTATGTATAATAGGATTTTCTGAAACTGATTCTGAAGGTGTATCTGAAGGAATGATTCAAAATCTAATTAAAGCTACATCTAAGATAAAAGAGGTAGTCCTTAAAGCTAGTGAAATGGCAAATGTGCCTATTGAAGAAGTTAATGTAGGAATTGCAGGGAAACATATAAAAAGCTTCAGTACCCACCATTCTATTGGTTTACAAAATAATGAGAATGAACCAATAGAGATAAATAAAACGCATGTTAAAAGATTAGAGGATAGATCTAAGATGGCTGTAATCCCAACAAATCACAAAATAATTCATAGTATGCATCAAAAATTCACAATTGATGAAGATCATGATTCTGTAGATCCAATAGGGGAGTATGGAAAAAAATTAGAGGCAGATTTTCATATAATTAGTGCTAACAAAGTAGATATAAAAATAATGGAAGAATCTATTAGGAGATCAAATGTTAGCTGTAAAAATTTAATTTTGGAACCTTTAGCATCTAGTCTAGCTCTGCTTGATGAAAATGATAAAGAGGATGGAATATGTCTAGTTGATATTGGCGGCGGTACAACTGATATTTCAATATTTCATGATAATATAATCAGGCATACTGCAGTAATACCTTTAGGTGGAGACATAGTTACTCAAGATATTAAAGAAGGGCTAGGATTACCTAAACATCATGCAGAAGCACTTAAGATTAAGTTTGGTAAAGCTTTATATGTAAAAAGGCCAGTTAAGGAGTTTGTGAAAATAAAGGGTGAAGGTCAAAGAGAAGATAAAAAAATATTATTAGATAATTTATATAAAATTATCGAAGCTAGAATGGAAGAAATTTTTGAAAAAGTCCATCAAGAAATTTTAAATAGTGGAATGAGTGAAAAACTTTCTGCAGGTATAGTAATTACTGGGGGTGGATCTCAGTTGTTAAACTTAAAACAGCAAGTAAAATATATTACAGGTTTAGATGTGAGAAAAGGGTATCCTTCATCATACTTAACTAAATCTGATATTGTTAACCTTGAATTTCCAAAATATTCAACCTCAGTTGGATTATTATTATGGGATTATATTAACTCTCTTAATATTTTGTCTCAGAATAATAATATTTCAACTAAAAAACCTTCATTACCCAAAGTCAATAATTTTGGTAAACTTGTTACTGAAAGAATTAAAGGTTTTTTAAAGGATGATGATCTTACTGAATTTAAAGATGAAAACTTTTAATTAGATATGGCTTTTGAATTTGTTGTTCCTTCTCATCATAAATCAATTATAAAAGTAATAGGAGTAGGTGGAGGTGGTAGTAATGCTGTAAATTATATGGATTCTATTGGTATTAGAAACGTTGAATTTATTATTTGTAATACAGATATACAAGCTTTGCATTCCTCTAATGTAAAAAGCCAAATCCAGATTGGAATGGAATTAACTAAGGGATTAGGTGCTGGTGCTAATCCTGAGAAAGGAAGAGAAGCTGCTCTTGAGAGTAGTCATGAGATAAGAGAGTTATTAAGAAATGATGGAACTAAAATGTTATTTATTACAGCTGGAATGGGTGGTGGTACAGGAACGGGAGCAGCTCCAGTTATAGCTAAAATTGCTAAAGAACTTGATATATTAACAGTTGGTATTGTTACTTTACCTTTTGATTTTGAGGGAAAATCAAAGATGGATAAAGCTTTTAACGGTGTTGAAGAATTGAAAAAAGGATGTGATAGTGTAATTACTATTCTAAATCAAAGATTAATTGAAATTTATGGTGATTTAAGCCAATCAATGGCTTTTGAAAAAGCAGATGACATAATTGCTACATCAGCAAAATGTATTGCAGAAATTGTTACTATACCTGGGCAGATAAATGTAGATTTTGAAGATGTAAATACTGTTATGAGAGATGCAGGAACTTCAGTTCTTGGATCTGCTGAATCATCAGGAGATAATAGAGCTCAAGAAGCAGTCAATAATGCTATTAATTCACCTTTACTTAATGATAGAGATATTAATGGTGCAAAAAAGATATTACTAAATATAGTTTCAGGTGGGGGAGATAATGAACTTACCACACGAGAGTTAAATACAATTACTCAACTAATTAATGAAGCATCTTCCTCTAATGCTGAAATGATTTTTGGTACTGCTACTGATGGAGAATTAGATGATAGAGTTAGGGTAACAATTATCGCTACTGGTTTTGAGAATAATGAGAAACTAATAGAAAATTCTGTTGGGACTGATGAAGTTAATATATCTCAAACTCAATTGTTTGAGAAGAATAAGGTTGAATTCATTAAAAGAGACGATAAAGATCCTGTAGAAGAAGTTATTCACAATATAGAAGATAATTACCAGGAGTCGGAAGATTCCTTAGATTCTAAAATACAAGAACCTGAAGATTTAGAGAAAACAGATGAGGTTGTGATAGAAGAGCTTGATTCTGCTGATCCTTTCGAATTTGAAGATTCATCAAATAAAAAAAATGAATATATCTCAAAAAGAAAGAAAAGAGTTAATAATCATAATAATCATAATTATAGTGATGAATCTTTGGAACAAAAACTTGCTATACCAGCTTATAAAAGAAAAAATATTAGTCTTGATGATGAGTCAGGTAGTGAAGAAAGTAAAACTCTAGATTTTACTGAGGAAGATTAATAATTATTTATAAATTTACTCTCACAAATTTTTTTAATAATGAATTTTATTGTTTCGTCTTCATATTTACTCAAAAACCTTAATTCTATAAGTGGTGTTATTACCTCAAATCCAGTTGTTCCAATATTAGAGAATGTTTTATTTGAAATAGATGGTGGTAATCTCTTAATTACCGCTTCTGATCTCCAAACATCTGTGATGGTTGAATTACAAGTTGAATCTAAGGAAGATGGAAGTATTGCAATTCCTGCAAAAATTTTAATTGAAACTTTAAAAAACCTACCTGAACAACCAGTTACTTTTTCAATTGATGATCAAAATTATAATATAGAAATTAATTCAGATAATGGAAGATATAAATTAGCAGGTGAAAATTCTGCTGATTTTCCAAAAGTTCCTGAAGTTATCGATTCATATTCTTCTGATATTAATTCTGATGTACTTAATTCTGCTATTTCAAATACTATATTTTCTACTAGTACTGATGAATTAAGGCCAGCTATGACAGGAGTATTTTTTAAATTATCTTCTACTGGTTGTACTTTTGTATCTACAGATGGTCACAGACTAGTAAAATATATAAGAACAGATATTAAGGGAGATGAAGTTGATCATGATATGATTCTTCCTCGTAAGTCTCTTAACCTTCTTAAATCTATATTGCCTTCTGACAAATCTTCTAATATCAAACTAGATTTTAATGCATCTAATGCATATTTCTCATATGAAAATATCAAAATGGTATGCAGATTAATAGATGAAAGATATCCTGACTATGAGAATGTCATTCCTAGTGATAATACCAATACCGTTTCAATTACTAAATCTGAAATTTTAGGATCACTTAAAAGAATTTCAATTTATGCAAATAAGACTACTAATCAAGTGAGATTTAAAATATCAGGATCAGAAATATTAATTTCAGCTGAAGATCTTGATTTTTCTAATGAAGCTAACGAAAGAATATCTTGTGAACACGATGGTGATGATATTGAAATTGGATTTAATGCAAAATTTTTGATTGAGATGTTATCTAATATTAATTCTGATAAAGTTATTTTAAAACTATCTGAACCAAATAGAGCTGGTTTATTAATTCCTGACGATATTAATGATAGTGAGGACATTACTATGCTTGTAATGCCAGTAATGTTAAATGATAATGCTTAATTTTTTTCTATTCTTTTTATCGTTCCTATCAAGTTTTTCTAATAAAATTCAGAATACTTCTTGGGTTAATATTAATAATGATATTTATGAATTAAGAATATATTCAGATAACTATTTTACTATCACAAAATATAATTTAGAATCCAAGAAATTTATAAGTACAAAAGGTGGGATCTATTCTATTAATAATGGATACTACGAAGTACTTGAATTTAATTCTATAGATTCCTCATCAGTCGGTGATACATTAAATTACTATAATGTTAAAATTAATTTAAAAAATGATTCAGGAAAAATGAAAATTGATGGAAAAAAATTCATAAAAAACCCTGATGAAAATCAACTTGCTGGATCCTGGTTAATGAGTGGTATCGAAAGAAGGGGAGAAATGAGAATGAGGGATGTTAATAGACCAAGAAAGACAATGAAAATATTAGCAGGAAATAGGTTTCAATGGATTGCTTATGATACTTCAAAAAAAGGATTTTATGGGACTGGTGGAGGAACTTATACTGCAACAGATGGTAAGTATATTGAAAATATTGAATTTTTTTCTAGAGATTCTAATACTGTAGGAAAGTCCCTTGAATTTAATTTTGAATTGAAAGATGGTGATTGGCACCACAGAGGTTTCAGCTCTAAAGGTGATCCTAAATATGAAATTTGGACACAAAGAAAGCAGTAAATTATATTAGCGCATGTGGCGGAATTGGTAGACGCGCTAGGTTGAGGGCCTAGTGACTTATTTTAGTCGTGGAAGTTCGACTCTTCTCATGCGCACAAGTTTACTAGTCAAATAATGAAGATAGTTTCATTGCAACTGTCATCTCTCCACCTATTTTCATCTTCCCTGACATGAAAGCCCCCATTGAATCCATTTCTTTTTTTAAAATTTTTTCAAAATCATCATTATCAATAGTAATAGTACAATCTGCCTCTTTATCTTCATTATTAATAATTATAGGATTAACAGTATCATCAATAAATATGCACCCATCATTGAAAATAAATTTTATTTTTGATTCAATTTTACCTGAACTATTAGAAGATAATTCTTTTATTCTATTTGTAATGTCATTGAGATTCATAGTTTTAATTTAAAATTTTTATTTCATACATCGAAGGCCACCATTTACCTGTAATTATTATTGAATTATTTTCTTTATTATACGCAATTCCATTCATAACATCTATAGTTTTATTATAATTTTTTCTATTAAATATATTTTCAAGATTTATTTCTCCAATAACTAAACCTGTATATGGATCTATAATTAGAATTATATCCTTACCATATATATTACAATATAACTTACCATTAATTGTTTCTAGCTCATTGATATTTTCTACTTTACCGTTATTGTTATAAACTTCAATAGTCTTTTCCAAATTAAATGTTTGAGGATCTCTAAAATATATTTTTTCAGTACCGTCACTCATTAAAATTTGGTTGTTTAATGTTGTAAGTCCCCAGCCCTCAGATTGATAATTAAATTCCCCCTTTTTTTCAAATGAATCTAGATCATATTTAAAACCTTTTTTACTTTTCCAGGTTAACATATAAATAGTTTTATCATGAATTGTTATTCCCTCAGCAAAATAATTATCATCAATTTTTATTTCTTTAATTATATTTCCATTTATTGAATTTATCTTCCTTAGAAATGATTTGCCATATTGACCCGAGCTTTCAAAAAACATATTATTATATAATATTAAACCTTGGGTATAGGTATTTATATCATGAGGTAATATTTTTAAAATCTCATAATTATAAGATTTGGGTTTATCTATTGGATATATATAAATAGATTTTATATCAGTTTCTATTTTATTATTTGATAGCTGACGAATTATTTTAATTTGTTTCTTTCCGTATTTATTAAATCTATTACTTGAAAGCCTAAGTTTTTTATCAAAATTTATAGTATCATCTTTAATAATAACTTTAGAATTTATTATATAATTATTTTCATTTATTGATTTAACTTCAATTAAAATAGAGTCTCCTTTTTTTATAATTTCATTATTAGATGGTGAAAATACTTTTGATAATGATTTAATTCTAGGAGATATAGATTTACTATTTTTATCAGCCTTACAAGAACCCAATAAAAAACTAAAAAATAAAATGATAATTTTAATCTTCATAAATTAGTTGTTTCCCTTTTTTTGTTAAGTTAAATCCAATACCTATCTCTCTATTATCATAATTAATTATAGATATTTTTCTTATCAACTTTTTATTTATTAATGAAGTAAAAGATCTGCTTAATGATGCTTTTGATCTTTTAAGGAATTTACATTCACCACGAATAATTCCTCTTTTGTGATTTCCTTCTTTTCTAAGGTATTTTCTTTTTTTTATCTCAAATTTTTTTCTCTTTTCACTTAAGCTATCAAAAATTGATGATTTGGAATTGAAAAACTTTTCTTTAGGTTTTATTTTAAAAAAGTTGATAATAGGCTCATAAAAATAAATATGTGCATGAGAATTTGAATCTAATTCAATGAAACCAAACTTTGTTTCAAATTCAGTGCTTTTAGATAATTTTGAATCTTTCTTTAATTCCAGTAGTTCATCAATTGAAGAATTAATCAGATCTATTTTATTTTCCTTCTTTATTTTAGTTTGGGAGAATTTTTGAATAGCATCACAATTTATGCTTAAATTTTCATTGTTTAGGTTCTCTAAACATTTCGTTAGAATAAATTTTTGAAGTTTGGATATATACAATTTTATACTGTTATCGTATAAAATTATTTTTTTTATTATTAATTTCCAAAAATTCCACTTCCTCCTTGAAATTCTGATGAATCAAAGTTACCCCTTTGACCGCCTCTTCTCTTATTTTGATTTATTCTGTACTGAAGTGATAATCTAAATTCCTGAGTTCTTCTCCATGAATATTCTCCAGCAGTAAAATAATTATCACCTAGTTTACCACCTCTTTCATACCTTCTTACTCTAGATTTAGTTAAGTCTCTAACTGTGAGAGATACAGTCCCTTTTTTATTTTTGAATATGTCTTTTGATAAACTTAAATCAATACCGTATGAAGAAAGATTTTTTCCTTGAGGTGATTCAGATGGTCCTCTATAATCAAATGTAACTTGTCCCTCGAGTTTATTATTGAACATCTTTAAATTATTACTTAATCGTGTTCTCCAGCTATATGATTTTGCGTAAAATTTTTGAGTTATACCTCCATCAATTGGTTCATATTCACCTTCTGTTTCAGATTGGAAGAAGTTGAAAGAACCAGTAGTTTTTAACCATTTATTATATTCAATGGAACCATTAAACTCAATACCATAAGCATTTGTATATCCTAAATTCATTGGTTTAAAAACTGAATAACCATTATCATTAACATCAAATATTCTTTCTATCACATCTTCAGTGTGTCTATAATATGTTCCTACATAAAAATTACCTTTTTTAAATTCACTTAAAAATCCAATTTCATATGAATCTGTCAGCTCAGGGTCTAAAAAAGGATTTCCAACGAAATTGAATCTGCTATCACCTAGTCCATAAAAAGGATTTAAATCCCAAAATCTAGGTCTTCTTAATCTTTTACTATAACTACCTTGTATAGATTGTTTATCATTAAATTCATAAGTCAAAAAAGCTGAAGGGAAGTAATTTGAATATTTTAAGGCAGTTGTCTCATTGGTATTTATGAGATTTGCAAAAAAGTCAGTGTTTTCATATCTTAAACCTGCTTGATATGACAGCTTACCAGATTGATTACCTATTTGAAAATAAAAAGCATTTACATCTTGATAGTAATCATAAGTATTAGATGGAGGAATTACTCTCCATCTTTCATCAAATAACTGTTCAGCCACATAATCACTATTCATTTTATCGTAGTCTCTTCTGAAGCCTATTTCTAGTTTTCCTTTATTTGAATTAAAGGGTAGGGTGTAGTCTACTCTAATGTTTTCGTCATTTCTTCCTCCTACTTGATTTGTTCTTTGATTTAAATTTATAAGAGGTTCATTGTAACTACTGAAGTTTTTAGAATCATTGTTACTCCATGAATAGTTTAATTTTAAATTATGACCTCTTTTTTTAAAGTTTTTAGTGTAAGAAATATTGTAATTAAAGTTATCACTGATCCTATTAGAATTTTCAAATCTTTTAGTTTCCCCAATTTCTTCTCCTGATGTTGTAAAGTCAGTATATATATTTTTACTGTCTCCATCACTATCACTGGACCTTAACCCGAATGAGAAATTAAAGATATTATTTTTATTAGGGAAATAAGAAAAACCTACTCTTCCTCCAACTGACTTACTATTGCTTTCTCTGTCTCTATCTATATATGAAGAGTATGTTGTATCAGATAGATAAAAGTCTGAATTAGTCCATCCCCCTCCTCTTGATTCTCTTTGACTAAGACTAACTGATCCAAATACAGAAAACTTATTTTTTCTATAATTAAAATTAGTAGATAAACCATTCTGACTAGGATATCCAGTATTTAAGTTAATAGATCCATTTAGACCTTTAAGTCTCTCTTTCTTTAAAATAATATTTAATATTCCAGATGATCCCTCAGCGCTAAACCTCGAAGATGGATTTGTTATAATTTCTATTTTATCAATTTCATTTCCTTGAAGCTGTTTGAAAGCATTAGGTCCATCAAATCCCATCATACTAGCAGGTTTACCATCAATTAATATTCTTACACTTTGTGATCCTCTTAAACTGATATTTCCTTCTATATCTAAATCAATAGATGGAATATTTTCTAATATTTCTTCAGCAGTACCCCCTTTATTACTTAGATCTTTTCCTACATTAAATACTCTTTTATCTAACTTTAGCTCTAAACTACTTTTTTCGGCTCTTACTGTAACTTCGCTTAATGCAGTAGCATCAGACTCTAGAATAATATTTTTTAAATCAATTTCTCTGTTTTCTCTAGTAAATGGAATTGATACTTTTTTTATTTTGTACCCTACATAAGTTATTTCAGCACTTAATCCCATACCATTCGCTCTAGAATTATCTTTTCTTTTTTCACGAATTTTTTCCATCATCTTTCTAGGATTTATTTCGATTTTAAATTTACCATTATCATCTGTTATACCTCCAGAAATTAAAATAGAATCCATAGTAACAATCGAAATTGTGGCATATGATAAACCATCATTAGATTCAGAATCTACTAATTTTCCTTTTACTATCATATTTGGCATTTGAAAATTTTGTCCAGCTGATCCTCTACTCCATTGCGATCTATCCTGAGAAAAGATATCTAGTGACACAAATAGGAGAATAAAAACAAATAAATATTTCATAATTTTAATTTTGATGATTATACGGGGTTAGATGTCAATAGTTTTTAAAACTTGCTTAAAGAGATTTTAAATTAATAAGAAGAACAATAAATAGAAAAGTTCCAAAACTTTGTGCAATACTCATAATTGAGAAATATTTTAGTCCATCGAGTAAATTGAATTTAGTTTGTTTAGTTACAATCCAAAAGTAAGAATCATTAACATGTGATATCATCATTGATCCTGATCCGATAGATAAAATTACCATTGATAGTTCAAATATATCAAAGCCAAAATCTGAAATTATTGGAAAAATGATTGAGCTAACAATTATCATTGAAGATGTGCTTGAACCTTGACTAGTTTTTAGAATTGCGCTACATATAAATCCTATAAAACATATATATAAAATACTATTATTGTTAATACTTAAAAGATCTGGTAATAATAAAGTCAAGTCAGAGTTTTTAATAATGTTTCCATATCCAGCACCCATTGATGTGAGTAATAAAATAGGTAAAAATTCATTAAATGAATTTTTAATTATTGAATTAAGCTTTTTTTTCATTGGAATAAATAAGGATAAGATTACTCCTATAAATAATGCAATTATTGGGTTTCCTATATAGTTGATAAGATTATATACATATGAATTATTATCAATAATTATTATATCACTCATTGTATTTAGGCTAATTAAAAGGAGGGGCACTAAAATAGTTAGATATGAAAATATATTGGGGTTTTTAAATTTTTTAATTCTATTTTGAATCGAGAATTTATCTTTATTTATTAAAGTTCTTGCAAAGAAAAATGCAATTAGAGATGAAGGTATAGAAACTAATATACCTAATATCATTACACTACCAATCTGGTCAATCATATTAAAATTATCAATCATTGCTATAGGTCCGGGAGTAGGGGGGATTAAAGTGTGTGAAGAATACAGTCCTCCTGATAAAGATAAATTCAAACTTGATAATGAAATAGATGAAGATGATGCTATTGATCTTGAAATACCATTTAATATTAAGAATGCAGAATCACAAAAAACAACAGTTCCTATTAGGAGTCCTAAAATATTCACAGAAAATAAAGATTTATTTTGAAAAGAATTGAGAATTATATTTCCAAATCTTTTAATAGAATTTGATTCTTTTAAAATTTGACCTATAATACAACTGAAAAGAATAATTAATCCAATCCCTTTAAATGAATTAATTAATCCTATGAATTGAAGATAAAGAGTTTTTTTAAACCCAATTTTAAGTAAAATCCCAAGAATAATGCCACCTATCAATAAACTAATAGTAGGGTTTAGTTTAAATTTTGTGCTCAGAAGAATAATTATTAAAATAGACAGAAGTAAATAAAAAAGAATAAACATCAGACTTTTTTCAATGATAGTAAATACATTACTGCCATTCTAATTGCTACACCATTCTCTACTTGATCTAATATAATTGAGTTATTTGAATCGGCCACATCGCTATTTAATTCTACTCCTCTATTTATTGGGCCTGGATGCATTATTACAACATCCTTATTTATTTTATCTAATAGTTTTTTATTAATTCCAAAGTAAAGACTGTACTCTCTTAAAGATGGGAAAAATTTATTGTTCTGTCTTTCTAATTGTATTCTTAATACATTAGCTACATCACACCATTCTAGAGCTCTTTCTATATTATTTTCAATCATTACATTCATTGAGCCAATGTGTTTAGGTATTAATGTACTTGGGCCACATAACATGACTTGAGCTCCTAATTTTTGAAGGGCATAAATATTTGATATAGCAACTCTTGAATGAGATATATCTCCAACTATTGCTATTTTTTTATTTTTAATATCTCCAAACTTTTCTCTAATTGTATAAGCATCTAGAAGTGCTTGAGTCGGGTGTTCATGAGTTCCATCACCTGCATTTACTACTGATGTATCTATATTTTTAGCTATAAAATGAGGAGCTCCTGGATTAGGATGTCTCATAACTATCATATCAACTTTCATCACTAAAATATTATTAATAGTATCAAGAAGTGATTCTCCCTTTTTCACTGAACTAACTGAGGATGAAAAATTAATTACGTCAGCAGATAATCTTTTTTGAGCTAATTCAAATGATAGTTTGGTTCTTGTACTATTTTCAAAAAAAACATTTGCTATTGTTAAATGACGAAGTGAGGGGACTTTTTTAATAGGTCTATTTAAAACCTCTTTGAATTTATCAGCTGTTTCAAATATTAATTTTATTTCTTCAATTGTTAAACTCCTTATCCCTAATAAATCTTTTGATATTAATTGATTCATCTACTTATTTATAATCCATATATTATCGTTATCAAAGCCTTGTTCTGCTAAATTAACCTCAACTTTATCAGAAGTTATAGTATTAATTTTAATACCACAGTATGTTGGCTCTACAGGAATATCTCTGGTGTATTTCCTATCTATTAATACTAAAAGCTCAATTTTATTTGGCCTTCCAAAATTCATTATTCCTTCCATTGCTGATCTAACAGTTCTTCCTGTAAATAAAACGTCATCTATTATTACTACATTTTTATCATCAACCAAGAATGGTATTAAAGTCTCCCTAGCTTTTGGAATTTCATTTGATCTAAAATCATCTCTGTAAAAAGTGGTATCAAGAATACCGGTCTCTATTTCTTTATTTAGAATATTATTTATGTTTTTTTTTATTCTATCTAAAAAGTAAATCCCTTTAGGCTGAAGTCCAATTAGGACAGTATTTTCAAAATTATTGTGATTCTCAATTAACTGATGACAAAGACGATTGATTGTTATTTCTAATCTTTCTTTATTAAACAATCGAGATTTATTCGTCATTTATTTACAAATATAAATTGTATTTAGAAATAACTTGATATCTATCAATTAATTTCAAAATTTGAAATAAAAAAAACTCTTTTATTTTTTTTAAGTCTTTGAACTCCATATGAATAGTAATTATTTTTATACCATAGATATGTTCCCTCTGGATTTGTTTCAGTTTTAATAATAATTTCATTTTCATTACTTTTTAGATTAATTGATGATTCAATTCTAGATTTATTATCAAGCTCCGTCTTATAAATATTTATGATTCCTTTGTTAACATAAAACTCTATTAAATTTTTATTATTTATTACATAATTTTTATATGGTAACTTATAAAATGTATTTAAATTATTTATATCTGATATGGATGATGAGATTGGATTTCCTTTTAAATCTGTTTTTATATAAAAACTTATTTCATGAGAGTATCCTCCAAATTTTGGATTTACTTTATTATCATATGTTCCAGAATAGGTGTTATAAAACGGCATGTATGAATAATTACTAAATCCATCATTACTAAAATTTGGTTTTATGCTCTCAACCGAAAAATGAACTTCATCATTTAATAAAAACAAAGTGTCAACATAAAACTCATATCCTAGTTTGATTTTACTAACTTCTTGTTTTTCAATTTTTCTGCCTATATTTTTTTTGAACTCTTTGAAAAAATCAGAAATGGATTTAATTTCTAAAAAATATATTTTCTTTTTATCACTTAAAAAGCCATTTTCAAGGAAATCTATCTGAAATCCAATTGCTTCTTTTGAATTTTTTTTACTAAATAGAGATAAGAAAATCTCTTTGTTATTTTGACTGTAAATTCTAGATTCAATTATTGAGTGATTTTCAGATTCAATAGCATAAAAATCAATCTCTTCCCCTTTTAAATTATATGATTTTTTTTCAATAATCTCATTTCCATTCTTTCCTAGATTTTCAATTAAAACATAAAAAGATTCATCTCTATTCTTATAAATATTTATTATATCATTATCATAATATAAATACTCATAAATATTTTTAAGTTGGCGATTTGATAAATTATAAATTCCAATTAAACTTTTTCCATTCTTAAGGTTTCCAAAAAAAACAATTGATTCTTCGAATAGAAGCGTATTACTGATTTTTATACTTAAAGGAAAATTTATTTCTTTAATTTGAATTTTATTAGATTTAATATCATATAACAGGTATAGATATTCTTTTTCATTTGAATAGTTTTTTTTGAAAAGTATTTCATAGTTTTTTTTTTCAGAATGAATTTTATGTATTACATATGATCTATCTAGTTCAAAAGTTGTATCATTAATTAAATTAAGATCACGATCATAAATTTTTATATCCCAATTTAAATTTCTTCCTGTTTCAATATCTTTTATTACAATTAAATTGTCTTTATTAGACTTTGTATAAAAATTTCTATCTAATTCTTTTATTTCAAACTGAATTCTTTTTTTTTGATAAATTATACTGTCTAAATTGCTTTGGGATAATAAATTATTTAATGGGAGCAAAGAAAAAAACGATACAATGAAAATTTTGATAATAAGGTTATCTTCTCTAGGTGATATTGTCTTATCTACACCTATTCCTAGATTAATAAAAAAACAATTCACAACATCTGAAATACATTTCATTACTAAAAAAGATTTTTGTTCTGTTTATAATTATAATATAAATGTAGATAAGGTAATAGAATTTAATGATAACTTATTTGAAGTTATATCAAATCTAAAAAATGAAAACTATGATTTAGTAATTGATTTACATAATAACTTAAGATCTAACATTATTAAACTAATGTTAGGAAAACCTTTTCTTACTTATAAAAAACAGTTTATTAAAAGGTGGCTCTTTACTAATCTTAAAATTCCTATTAAAATAAATCATATTACAAGTTCTTATATTAATTGTTTATCTAATTTAAAAATTAATGATGATGGAGAAGGTTTGGATTTTTATATAGATCAAACCTCTTTCAATAAAGTCAAATCTTTACCTGGAATTAATAATAACTTTTCTGTATTAATAGTTGGAGCAAAACATTTTACTAAAAGGTTACCTACTAAAAAATTAATAGAGTTATGTGATAAAATTAATGGCCCAATAGTTTTAGTTGGTGGAAAAAATGAAATAGAATCAGGCAAAGAATTAGAAAGTTTTTTTAATTATTCAAAAAGCTCAGAAGTTTCAAGTAAACTAAATAAAAAAACAAAAATTTATAATTATTGCGGTAAGTTATCTATACCTGAATCAGCATCAATATTAAAGTTATCTAAAATAGTTTACTCTCATGATACTGGTTTTATGCATATTGCGGCAGCTTTAAATAAGAATATAATTTCTATTTTTGGTTCAACTCATCCTGACCTTGGTTTTTATCCATATAGAACTTCATTTTCAATTATTCAAAACAATAATTTAGATTGTAGGCCATGTACTAAAATAGGTTTGTCTAATTGTCCAGCAGGTCATTTTAAGTGTATGTTGGATATTAAATTTGACTAAATTAAATAATGAGGAAATTAATTATAATTAGACACTGTAAATCTAGCTGGTCCAATTCAAGCTTATCAGATTTTGAAAGACCTTTAAACAATAGAGGCTTAAAAGATGGTGAATTAATGTCAGAAAAATTGTCTTTAAAAATATCTTCAGTAGATTTATTATTATCAAGTTCATCAAGAAGAACAGTACTAACTTCAAAATTTTTTATTGATAAAATAAAAATTAATAATGTTAAATATAGTGATGATTTTTATCATTCAGATCACAACAAAATAATAGATAAAATACAAAAAGTAGATAACAAGGTTAATAGCCTGATGCTTATAGGACATAATCCTGGGTTAACATATTTAGTAAATCATTTTTCAAATATTCAGCTATACAACTTATCTACAGCAGGTATTGTTGTTTTGGATTTATTAATTGATAGTTGGAAAGAGATTGTTACTATAAAAAACCAAGATGTTTACTGGATGAAATTTCCTAAAGATTATAAATCATAAAATATATTCACTTAAATCTTTATTCTGGGTTATAGAATCTAATTTTTCTTGTACCATTTTTTTTGTTATTACAATTTTTGAATTTGGTCCAATTTTTTCAGGAATATCAAATAAAATTTCATTTAATAATTTACTCATAACAGTATGAAGCCTTCTTGCTCCTATATTTTCAATTTCAGAATTTATGATAAATGCTTTATTAGATATTTCTTCTAAGGCATCTTTATTAAAAGTTATTTCAACATTTTCAGATTTTATTAATGCTGTATATTGTTTTGTAAGAGAATTTTTTGGTTCACATAATATTTTAAGAAAATCTTCTTGAGTCAGGTTATCTAATTCAACCCTAATTGGAAACCTACCTTGTAATTCTGGAATTAGGTCAGAAGGTTTTGATAAATGAAAAGCACCTGCTGCTACAAATAATATATGATCAGTTTTGATTATTCCATATTTTGTTGTGACAGATGTACCTTCAACTATAGGTAATAAATCTCTTTGAACACCTTCTCTACTAACATCAGGACCACTTCCTTTTTTAGAGTTACCACTAATTTTATCTATTTCATCTATAAAAATAATTCCTGTATTTTCAGCTTTTTGAATAGCTTCATCCTTAACTTCATCCATATCAATTAATTTAGAAATTTCAGCTTCTAGAAGTATTTTTTTTGCTTCGCCTATTGAAACTTTTCTCTTTTTATTTCTTTTAGGCATCATATTACTGATCATATCTTGAAGGTTAATCATTGATGACTCATCCATCATTCCACCTCCAACCATACCAATTCCTGAGTTAGATGGCTTTTGAACATTTATTTCTATTTTTCTATCGTCTAATTCACCACTTATTATTTTTTCCTTAAATTTTTCTCTTGTTTTTTCATTAATTTCCTTGTCTTCATTATTATTATTCTTCTCAAGACTTAAATTTATATTGGATTGAACTTTATTTATTGGTGGAATTAAAACATCTAATATTATGTTATTTACACTTTTTTCTGCTTTTAATTTCACTTCTTCTTTCTTAATGAGTTTTACAAGATTAACTGATTGCTCAACTAGATCTCTCACCATACTCTCTACATCTCTCCCAACATACCCAACTTCAGTAAATTTAGATGCCTCCACTTTAGTAAATGGAGCATCTGATAGCTTTGCAAGTCTTCTAGCAATTTCAGTTTTACCAACACCAGTTGCTCCAATCATTAATATATTATTTGGAATAATTTCATTTTTAATTTCATCTTCCACATTCATTCTTCTCCACCTATTTCTTAAAGCTATTGCTACATTTCTTTTTGCTTCAGCTTGTCCGATAATATATTTATCTAATTCATTGACAATTTCTTGAGGAGTCATATTTTTTATTTTTTTCATAATCAAAATTAATTTCTTTTTAGTTTATAGTTAATAGATATATTATTAGAACTTGATATTGAATTCAAAATTAATCTAGAATAGTTTAATTCAAACTTTTTTAATATTAATTCTAAACCATATGAAAGACCTCTTAACTTATCTGAATTATTTAATTTAAATCCTTCATTATTTTTAAAATTATAACCTAATAATAGATTTAAATGCTTCGATAATAAAACTTCTATTCCAAATGAAAAGTTTTCTTTTTGATAATTATTTTTTGTATTTAAATATGTAGCTGAAAATCGAAGCGGCATATATTCAGGTTTAAAGGATGCTCCAAATTTTATATTAGAAGGGATTAATGATTGGGTTTCTCCTATTAAAAATCCTATATTGGATAATACAATTGCAATTCTCAAGTCTCTTGATTCGAATGGAATAAAGTTTCCACCTATGTCAACTATAATACCGGAGTTAGATTTTTCATAAAGCCTGGAATGGAAGTATTTCAAATTAGTTCCAATAGAAAAATTTGTTAATTTATATGACTTGTTAAATGTTATTAAGTACTCTTTAGGATAAAAATCACCATTAGAATTACCAATATTATCATACCCTTCAAATTTTCCATGTGAAAAATATTTAATTCCAACTCCATAATTCCCTATAAAGCTCGAACTATCAGTAAACAAAATACTAGAGGAATTAATATCTAATATATAATTTAGATAGTTTATTGATATAGATCTCTTTTTTGTAAGGGATGGATTTAAGAAAAAATAATTATGATCAGAAGAGATGTTATTGCCTCCTAGAGCATTTATCTTAGAATTATCAGTTATTTCTATAAAGTTCAAAAAATCTTGTTGTGAATAAGTTTTTATTGAATAAAATTGGAAAAATAATAATTCAAGAAAAAAAATAAATTTAAATTTTCTAGATAAATAATTTATAAATATCATTTAGAATAACATATGACATTAAACCCAATAAAATAATAACTCCAAATCTTGTAGAATATTCTAAAAACTTTTCACTTGGTTTTTTTCCTGAAATCATTTCATATATTATAAATGTTGCATGACCACCATCTAATGCAGGAATAGGTAAGAGATTCATGAAAGCTAATACCATTGAAAGCAGGCCAACAATTCTCCAAAAATTACCCCAATCCCATTCTGATCCAAAAATTTGAGCAATACCTATTGGTCCACTTAAATTTTTTGATGGATCAATGTCTCCTGAAAACATCTTACCAAATGCTCTTATATTAAGAAAGACAATTCCAAATGCTTTTTGAGTCCCAACTATTAATGATTCTTTAAAATCATATTCTCTCTGAGAAAATAAAAGAGGTTCACCTATTACTTTAATTCCAATAGTCGCATCATTTGAAATCTCAACTACTTTATCAATTAGAGTCTCATTTCTATTGATTGTTACTTGAATAATTGAACTTTTGTTTTGGTCAAGAATAGTTTTAAGCTCGTAAAGATCAACAATATAAGTTTCATCTACTTTTACAATTTTATCTCCTTTTTCGAGGCCAGCTTTAAATGCATTATTGTATACACTATCAATAGTAAAGGGTATTCTTGCTTTAATAAATGAGGACATAGCTTCTCTACTATTCATTTTATTAATAAAATTATCAGGAATTTTAATTTGTAATTTTTCTCCATTTCTTATTACAGTAAATGTAGTATTATCATCAAAAAATAAATTTGGATCAAATAGTTCTGAATCTCTTTCCCATTCTTCTCCATTAATTAATAGGATTTTATCACCAGTTTTAAATCCAGCATCTAGTCCTAAATCAAGAGCTAAGATTCCATTTTTATTAATTTCATCTTTAGATAGGTATGTCTCACCATTATTAAATGTGATCATAGTAAATATTACTAGGCCTGTTATTACATTAAATATAATTCCTCCTAGCATAACAACTAATCTTTGCCAAGCTGGTTTTGATCTAAATTCCCAAGATTCAGGTTCTTTATTAATATGAGTTGTATCCATCGACTCATCAATAATTCCTGAAATTTTTACAAAACCACCAAGTGGTATTGAACCTAACCCATACTCAGTTCCTTTATAATTAAAACTAAATATTTTAGGTGGAAAACCTATGAAATATTTTTCAACCCTCATCCCAAAAATTTTTGCAGTCAGAAGGTGTCCAAATTCATGAATTCCAACTATTATTGATAGAGCAAGAATCATTTGAGCTGCCATTATCAAACCATCCATATTAAATTTTATTTATTTTATCTAAAGTAAATTTTCTTGTTTCCATATCAGTTTCAATTAACTGATCTAAATTTGGGCTTGCAATATATGATATTTTATTTAAAGATTCTTCAATAATTTTAGTCATATCTAAATACTTTATTTTTTCATTTAAAAATGCATCTACAACAATTTCATTAGAAGCATTGAGGACACATGGTGAATTTCCTCCAGCTTTACCAGCATCATATGCTAGCTTTAAATTATTAAATGTTTTGAAACATGGTTCTTCGAATGTTAATGTGTTATTTTTAAAAAAGTCATATTGCTTAAACTTATTTTTCAATCTAATTCCTGATGAAAGCGCATACTGTATCGGTAATTTCATATCAGGGTCTCCTAATTGAGCTTTAATTGAACCATCATTAAATTCAACCATGGAATGAATTATAGATTGAGGATGTACAACAACCTTTATCTTTTCGATATTAACATCAAATAGAAATTTTGCTTCAATAACCTCTAGACCTTTATTCATCAAAGTAGAAGAGTCTATTGTTATTTTTTCACCCATTTCCCAATTAGGATGATTTAGTGCTTCTTTTTTTGTTATATTTTTTAACTCATCTAGTTTTTTATTTCTGAAAGGACCTCCTGAAGCAGTTAAAATAATTTTATCGATTTCTTCTGTTTTTTCACCTACTAAACATTGAAAAATAGCAGAATGTTCAGAATCAACAGGGTAAATATTAACTTTTTTCTCTTTACATAACTTGGATATTATATTACCTGCTACAACCAATGTTTCTTTATTAGCTAAGGCTAAATCAATTCCTTTTTTTATACAATTTATTGTTGGTATAAGACCTGATTTTCCAACCAGAGCTGTAAGAACAATATCTGGATAACTGTAATTTAAAAAATCATTTAATGATTTCTCTCCAAAATAAATTTCTATATTTTCATTTTTCAAACTATCCCTTATAATTTTTTCTTTTGAATTGTCTCCAAAAATTATTGTTTTAGGTTTATAAAATAAAGCTTGAGTTATTAATAATTTATAATTTGAGAAAGCAGATAGTAGTTCTACTTCAAAAATATTTTTATTAGCTGAAATAACCTCTAATGTTTGAGTACCAATAGAACCTGTTGATCCTAATATTGCAATTTTTTTCACTTTATTGAAATTTAATTATTTCATTGATAAGCTTTTCATCATTTGATAATCTGGGAACCTTGTTTTGTCCGCCAAGTTTACCTTTTGATTTCATAAAATTAATGAATGATTTTCTTTTTACTATTTTAATTTTTAATCTACTTAATATTCCATCTTGAACTAAATCTTTATAATAAGAATTTAAGCTCTGAAGATTTAAATCAATTTCCTTTTCAAATAAATCTAAATTTTGAGGCTTATTCTTAAATTCAATTAGCCATTCATGATGTGATTTTCCTCTTATTTTTTTAATTCTTGGACCTACTGTAAATTCAATAATTTTGGTTTCTTTAAATACTTTACAAGCTCTCTTTAATGATTCCTCTACCTCTTCTACAATAACGTGTTCTCCAAAAGAAGAAATAAATTGTTTTGTTCTGCCAGTAACTTTAATTTTTAAAGGATTAAGACTAGTAAACTTCACAGTATCTCCGATTAAATATGACCATAGCCCTGCATCACTAGAAAGAATTAATGCATAATTTTTATTAATTTGAACATTACCTATTGTAATTCTTTTAGCATTTTTTTTATTTAAGTCTTTTAAATCTATGAACTCATAAAAAATACCAGAATTAATTTGAAGGATTAAACTATCATCCTTTACTGAATTTTGATATGCAAAAAATCCTTCTGATGCTGGGAAAGTTTCTAAGGTGTCTATTTCTTTCCCAATACTATCAAATAGATTTTTTTTATAAGGTCCAAAATTAACACCACCATGACATAATAGTTCAAGATTTGGAAAAATTTCAATAACTTTTTTTCCAGTTCTTTTAGTTAATTCATCGAAATACATTTGAACCCATGGAGGAATACCTCCTAAAATTCTTAAGTCTTCATTTATAGTCTCGTCAACTATTTTATTTATTTTTTCTTCCCAATCCTCAATTTCATTTGTCTGCTTTGATGGAAGTATCATATTTTTTAAATATAATGGTTCATGATAGTTAACAATTCCAGAAAGTCTTCCTATTTTAATTTTATTCTTTTCATCCAAGTTAGGAGAACCAGAAATAAACATTACTTTTCCACCAATAGCTTTTAGTGATTTTTTTTCATTTAAATAACTTAATAATAAATAACTAGCAGAATTTATTTGATTTTTTAATGATTCTTTTGTGATGGGAATATATTTAACCCCAGATGTTGTTCCAGAAGTTTTAGCAAAATACTTTGGTTTTTTTGGCCATAGAATATCATTCTTTCCTTTTCTAATTAATTCAATATAATTTTTAATATTCTCATAATCTCTTACTGGAACGTTTTTAATATATTCTTGGTAATTTTTTATTTTTTTAAATTGATGATCGATTCCGAACTTTGTGTTTTTTGACTTAAATATAAGTTTTTTTAAAACTCTTAATTGAATTTTATTTGCTTCCTTTTGGCTTTTGTTTTTTATGGAGAATGAACTGTCGAAAGACTTATAAATATTTAAAATTTTGAGAACTAAGCTTGATATCATATTTAATTTGCAGTTCTCAAATATGCAAAAAAATATTCAAATAATGCAAATTAGAAAATTATCCTACTGAAATCCTTTTATTAATTTCTTTAATATTTTTCTTGAAGATAATATCAGTATCTATCATATCATTCACAGATTGAACTGCATGAATTACTGTACTGTGATCTCTACCTCCAAAGTGGAAACCTATTGACTTAAGAGAATTGTTTGTGAAGTCTTTAGAAAAATACATTGCAACTTGTCTTGCAATAACTATTTCTTTATTTCTAGCCTTATCTTTCATATCTTCAATACTAATATTAAAGAATTTAGATACAATTTCTTGAATATATTTGATATCAATTTCCCTATTTGTATCCTTAACTATTTTTGAAATTATAGATTTAGCCAAATCTATATCAACATCTTTTTTCGTAATTGTTGAATGAGCAAGTAGGGAAACAAGAACACCTTCTAGTTCTCTTATATTAGTATCAACCTGAAATGCAATATATTCAACAACTTCTGAGTCAATTTTTATTTGTTCAATTTTTATTTTTTGATTTAATATATCTAATCTCGTCTGATAGTCTGGTTGTTCAAGTTCAACTGTTAATCCAGATTTGAATCTACTTACTAGCCTTTGTGTTAAACCATTTAACTCAACAGGTGATTTGTCAGCCGCTAAAATTATTTGTTTATTATTTAGGTTTAGTTGATTGAATATGTGAAAAAATACTTCTTGAGTTTTTTCCTTTCCTTTAAAAAATTGTACGTCATCAAGAATTAAGCAATCAATGTTTGAATAAAAATTTATAAAATCTTTTAATTTGTTTTCTTTTAGTGAATCAACAAACTGATTAGCAAATTTCTCTGATGTGACATAGTAAACTGAAGACTTTAATTTTTTTGAAATTTTATTTCCTATTGATTGGATAAGGTGCGTTTTGCCTAATCCAACTCCGCCATAAACCATTAATGGATTAAATGGATTATCACCAGGATTTTGTGAAATTCTTTTACCAGCTGCTTTTGCAACACTATTACACTTTCCAGAAATAAATCTTTTGAAGCTAAAATTTTTATTAAGGTTATTATATGTTGATTTTTTTTGATGAGTAAGGTCTATGCTTTTCTCTTTTATTTCATTTTCTGATTCTTTTTTCTTTGTAGAAATTTCATATTGAATTTTACCTTTTTCACCAAGTACGTTAACAACAACCTCATTTAAAAGTTCAATATAATGATTTTCAATCCACTCATAAAAAAATTGATTGGGGACTTCTAGAGTTAAAACTTTATCAGAATAGTTTTTAGGAATAATTGGTTTGAACCATGTAACATAACTTTGTATATTAATTTTTTTCTTAATAATGGACAAACAATTTTTCCAATGCTTTTCGTGCATTTAAATTTTAATTAGTGGTTTATAAATAATTGCTATTATAAAATAGGGAGTCAAATATTAAATGTTTTTTTTAATTAAAAAAATAATTTTATCTATTGACTTTTAAAAATCTTCGTTTATAAATTAAATAAGAGTATTAATCCTATAAATTCTTTGAATAGTACAATAAGTTTTTTTTTAAAATTTAAGAGGTTAAATTTGCCCTTTCATACTTTAAAATGTGGACCAAAGCTAAGCTTTATAAAATAAAAAAAGAAACTGATTTAACATGGAGGTTTGTAATTAAACCCGATGAAAAATTCATTTATAAGCCAGGTCAATTTGTTCAAATTAAAATTAATGACCTAGTTAGGAGTTATTCAATTGCTTCTTACAATTCTTCTCATAATACTTTTGAACTTCTAATTGTTAAGCTTGATGGAGGTCAAATGACGGAATATCTTTTTCAAAATGCAAAGGAGGATGATAAATTAGAGATCAAGGGACCTCTTGGTAAATTTGTTTTGCCTGGTGAAATAGATGGAGATTTAGTATTTATTTGTACAGGAACTGGGTTAGCACCATTTAGAAGTATTTTACAAAGCATTTCATTGAAAAATATTTCCCACCAAAAAATTTATTTAATCTTTGGTACTAGAACTCAAAGAGACATCCTATGTCATGAAGAAATGCTTAATTTTAAAAAATCAATAAATTATTTTAATTATATCCCAGTTCTTTCTAGGGAAAAATGGGATGGAGAAACAGGTTATGTTCATGATCAATATCTAAAACTAGTTAAAGATAACCTTCTAGAAAACCCCACTTTTTATTTATGTGGTTGGAGAGATATGATTAAGGAAGCTAGATTAAATTTAAAGGAACAAGGTTTTGATTCCAAGAAAATAAAATTAGAAATTTACGGATGAGCGATAAGATTAAGCATGAATGTGGAATTGCTTATTTAAGATTAAGAAAGCCTGTTCAATATTATATAGATAAGTATAACACCCCAACCTATCCAGTTAATAAAATGTTTCTTATGATGCATAAACAAAGAAACAGAGGACAAGATGGATCAGGTGTTGCTTCCCTTAAATTAAATTCTAATCCAGGTAAAAGATACATTAGTAGATATAGATCAGTAAAAAAAGATTCCATTCAAGATATTTTCAATAAAATCAATAAAAAGTTTTTAAGAGCTAAAGAAGATCCTAATTATTCTCTAGAAGAAAAATGGATTAAACAAAATATTGCTTTTACTGGAGAATTATGGTTAGGTCATTTGAGGTATGGAACTTTTGGAGGTAATTCAGTTGAAAATTGTGCACCGACATTAAGGCAGAATAATTGGAAATCTAAGAATTTAATATTTGCTGGTAATTTTAATATGACCAATTTAGATGAATTATTTAATGTTTTAATTGATCTTGGTCAAAGTCCTAAGGAAAAATCTGATACAGTCACAATTTTGGAAAAGGTTGGCCACTTTTTAGATGAAGAAAACAATAGAATTTATAATAAGTATTCAGATTCTTTATCAAAAAAAGAAATATCGAAAAAGATTGAAGAAGAATTGGATGTTTGTAATATTTTACAAAATTCATTTAAAGATTTTGATGGAGGATATGCTCTTGCTGGTCTAATAGGTCATGGATCATCATTTATTGCTAGAGATCCAAATGGAATAAGACCCATATATTATTACATAAATGATGAAGTAATTGTCGGTACTAGTGAAAGACCGCCTATAAAAACTGCTTTTGGATGTGAATTTGATGATATAAAAGAATTAAAAAGAGGAAATGCTTTAATTGTTGATAAAGATGGTAATTATAATGTTGAAGAATTTATTGAACCTAAAGAGAATAAAGCTTGTTCTTTTGAGAGAATATATTTTTCAAGAGGCAATGATCCTGAAATTTATAATGAAAGAAAGACTTTAGGTAAGTTATTAATTCCTAAAATTTTAGAGTCAATTAACTATGATATAAAAAATACTATCTTTTCATATATACCAAATACTTCTGAAATATGTTTTTATGGAATGATAGATGGTTTGAAAAATCATATTAATTCCTTAAAAAATGATGTCTTCATTAACAATAAATCATTTAAAGACTCAAAGAGTGATTTAATTTCTCTAAAGATAAGAATGGAAAAATTAGTAAGTAAGGATGTAAAAATGAGAACTTTCATTACTGATGATAATAGTAGAAATGAACTTGTATCAAGTGTTTATGATACTACTTATGGAGTTGTTAATCCTAATAAAGATTCGATTGTAATTATTGATGATTCAATTGTTAGAGGTACTACACTTGAAAAAAGTATATTGACCTTACTTTCTTCATTAAATGCAAATAAGGTGGTTTTTGTATCATCATCCCCTCAAATTAGATATCCAGATTGTTATGGTATTGATATGAGTAAAATGCATCAATTTGTTGCTTTTAGAGGATTAATTAGACTAATTAAATTAGATAATGCTGAAAAGAAAGTCAAAGAAATTTATAAGATGTGTGAAAAGAGTATGAATGAAAAATCTCCAAAAAATTATGTAAAAGACCTTTATTCATTATATTCTTATGAAGAAGTATCAAAATCAATTACTGAGTTAGTTAGACCTAAAAACTTTAATTCTGATCTTGAAATTATATACCAGAAAATTGATGACTTAAATAAAGCATGTCCTAAGAATTTAGGTGATTGGTACTTCACTGGTGATTATCCAACTTTTGGAGGAAATAAAGTAGCCAATAGAGCTTTTATGAATTATTGTGATGGGATATTAAGTAGAGCTTATTAATTTATAATGAAAAACTTTCTCCACAGCCACAAGTTCTAGTTGCATTAGGATTATTGAATTCAAAACCTTTCCCATTAAGGCCGTCGCTAAAGTCTAATTCAGTACCAAGGAGATAAAATAAGCTTTTTTTGTCAACAATAATTTTTAATCCATTATCTTCAAAATATTCATCTTTTTCGGATATTATATTATCAAAGTTTAGATCATACTGTAAACCTGAGCATCCACCACTTTTAACTTTTACTCTAACATTGTGGTCAGATGAATGATTTTCTGTTTCTCTTAATTCTTTAAGTTTTTTTGCTGCCTTGTCAGTAACTTTAATCATTATAAATTTTTTTCAAAATTATATATTAAAAACATATTATTAAAATAATTATCAGTGAATAGAACAGAAATAAATAAACTAGGAGAATTTGGAATAATTAATAAAATAGATTCAAAATTTAATAGAAAAAGAAAATCAACAGTTATAGGTATTGGAGATGATGCGGCAGCAGTCTCATCAGATAAAGATCTTGTATTACTTTCTTCAGATATGTTAGTTGAAGGCGTTCATTTTGATCTCTCCTATACACCATTGAAACATCTTGGTTATAAATCTGTAATAGTAAACCTATCTGATATTTATTCTATGAATTCTTATCCTAAACAAATTATTTTAAATATTGCTTTAAGTAATAAGTTTTCTATTGAAGCTATTGATGAATTTTATGAAGGTGTTAAATATGCATGTGATGAACATAATATTGATTTAATTGGAGGAGATACTACTTCCTCATTATCTGGTTTAACAATTTCATGTACATCAATTGGGTACTGTAATAATAATAAGATTTCAAAAAGAGATGGCGCACTTTCGGAAGATATAATTTGTATATCTGGTGACTTAGGAAGAGCATATTTAGGTCTTTTAATTTTACAAAGAGAGAAAAGTAATTTCCTAAATAACCCTCAAAATCAACCAATTTTATCTGATTACAAAGATTTAGTTGAAAAACAACTTAGACCAAAAGCTAGAAAAGATATTATTGATTTTTTTGATTTAAATAATATTAAACCTAATTCTATGATTGATATTTCTGATGGTTTATCATCGGAGTTATTTCATATAGCTAATTCATCAAAATTAGGATTTAAGATTTTTGAGGAAAAATTACCAATTCATAAAGATGTAATAGCTACTTCTAAGGAGTTAAATGTAGAATTCCTAGATAGTGTTTTAAATGGAGGTGAGGAATATGAATTATTGTTCTCTTTACCTATTAATAGTTTTGAGAAATTAAAAATTGAGAATATAGATATTACTCCATTAGGCCACTTTACTCAAAATAAAAAAAAGATATTAGTTTTAAATAATGGTAAAGAGATAAATATGGAGGCAGAGGGATGGAATCATTTTTAAGCTAGTGCTCTTACAGAAAAATAACTGAATTTAATTTCTTTTTTATCTAAACTTTCTTTTTTAAAAATTCCGAACATACATGATCCACTTCCAGAAAGACTTACATATTGAGCACCAATTCTATAGAGTTTTTCTTTAATTTTTTGAAGTGTTTTTATTTTTGAAAAAGCATAATTTTCAAAATCATTATTAATATAGTTTTTCCAATTTTCTATATTTTCATTTTCTAATACTTCTTTTAAATTATATTTTGGGGTTTTTGGCAAAATATTTTGAAAGGCTTCTGTAGTATTAATTGATATTTTTGGATTAACTACAATAATTTTATTTTTAGATATATCAATATCAATTTTACTAAAAATATTTCCAGTTCCAGTAACATATTTTATTTTATTATGAATAAAAAAAGGACAATCACTACCTAACTTATTTGATTCTGATAATAGCTCTTCTTTATTATATTTTTGGAATTTATCATTGAGATATTTTAGTAAAAAAGATCCGTCGGAAGATCCTCCTCCTAAACCAGCTCCTATTGGAATGTTTTTATGAAGGTGTACATTAAATTTTTTATCCGAATTAAATGACTTAATTACTTTAGTAATAATATTATTTGATTTTTTTCCATCTATTTTAATTCCAGATGTATTTAAATTATTTATACTACTTTCTTTTATTTCAATGATGTCATAAAGTGACACAGGACAAAAACAAGATTCAATTAAATGATATCCACTTTTAAGTTTATTAGTGATATTTAGCCCTATATTTATTTTAGCATTCGGGTAAAGGAGCATTATTATTTAAATTGATCTATAATCTCTTCAGAGATTCCAGTATTAGAAAAACCACCATCATGAAATAAATTCTGCATAGTGATTTTTTTACTCATATCAGAAAAAAGAAAAACGCAATAATTCGCACATTCTTCTGCAGTAGCATTTCCAAGAGGTGACATTTTTTCTGCATAATTATAAAATGCATTAAATCCTTCAATACCAGCACCAGCAGTTGTAATGGTGGGTGATTGTGAAATTGTATTTACTCTTGTCTTTGACTTTTTTCCTAGTCTGTAACCATAACTTCTAGTTATTGATTCTAATAAAGATTTTGCCTCAGCCATATCTGAGTAAAACGGGAATGTTCTTTGTGCGGCAATATATGATAATCCTACAACAGATGACCAATCATTTAAAATACCTTTCTTTTCAGCAATTTGCATCATTTTATGGAAAGATATAGCAGATACATCAAGGGCTTTAATCATCCAATCATAGTTTAAATCACCATATTCTTTGTTTTTTCTTACGTTTGGAGACATTCCTACTGAATGAAGAATAAAATCTATATTTCCATCTAAATTTTCTGATGTTTTATCGTAAAGTAATTCTATATCTTCTAATGAAGTTAAATCAGCTGGAATAACTTCAGTAGAGCATTTTTCTGCTAATTCATTTATTTTACCCATTCTAAGTGCGATTGGAGCATTTGTAAGTATTATATTTGCTCCTTGCTCATGGCACTTTTCAGCAACTTTCCAAGCTATAGAATTCTCATCTAATGCTCCTGAAATAATTCCTTTTTTTCCTTTTAGTAACATATATTAAAATTAAAAGATTCCTTTAAAAACAAAGTAAGGTATAATAATATAAAGTATTGAGTCTCTGATCAAATAATATAGAAATAATATAGCAAATAATCTCCATCCAAATTTCTTAATAGTTTTTTTAAATCCGTGTTCTTTATAATAAAAAACATATTTTCTTAAAAATTTTGGTATAAGCTTTTCTTGGATTGTCATTCTACTGTAGAATTTTATTAAATAGGTCACTATTTGATGGAGACAATTCATTCATAATATTAAATGCTGATCTTTTTTGATCAAGAGAAGCACCTTTAAATACGTTAGTTATTTCATCTGCTTTTGCATTAATAAATAAATTGATAATTGTAGAATTAAAATTTTTAGAATTAATATCATTTATAATAGTAATATTTTCAAGTATAGTTTCTCTTGATTCTTCAGGTTTACTATAAAATAAATCTAAACCATTAAGATGATAATTGTAAATTGCATTTCTTACATTTTTAAATTCAGGATTCAGTAAATTTTCACATATCCAATATCTGTTTTGTTTAGACCCAAACTGATCCCATCCCTTATATCCAGAGTTCTGTGATTCATTTAGAATCCTCCATGCCTTCTGATAATAATCCTCTCCTCCTAATTCTTCAAAAGAATCATAATCAATACCTATAATTATAAATGCATAGAAGGAGAGGAGTGAAGTTAAATTATCATTGAAGCTATTTTCTGAAAATTCTATGTTTTGAGAAGGATAGTATTCAAATACCCATTCTCTATCACCATGATTTAATAATACACTTTCATATGAAGAATTATATATAGGCCTTGATGAAACTATTTGAACCGTAGCTTCATATAAGTTTGAAGAAGGTTCATTCAAAATATTTATAATAAAATTACAATTTATTCTTTCTTGAGGTTGAAATTTATCTTCTGTCCAGATATTATTATTAAGAAATTGCTCAATAGAGTTTTGCATTTCTTCGAATATAAAAACTTCTGATGATTGAAGTTTATCAGTATTAATGATTACTTTGGAGTTAAGTTCCTGAGAAAATAGTTTATGAGATATTAATAATGAAAATGTAATTACAAATATTCTCAACATCAAGAATAAATATTAATCTAAGTTTAGATCTTCTTCTTCTTCTTCTGGGTTTCTAAAAAAAAGTTCGTCGTTCACTAATTCTTCAGATGCAACTGTGGTTGATTTTGGTAGTCTTTCGAAATATCTTGAGATTTCAATTTGCTCTCTATTTTCAAAAACTTCTTCAAGATTATCAACATCAGATGCGAATTCAGCTAGCTTTTCATTAAGTTCTTCTTTTTGAGTAGCAGATAACTGCCTTGCTCTTTTGCCTATTATTCTGACTGATTTGTAGATATTTCCTGTTTTTGATGCAATTTCATCTACATTTAAATTTGTGATCTTAGATTTTATCTTCATTTTTTTATTTTTTACTCTGCAAATTTAGTTAATAAATTTAAACTTTCAACATACATTTTTTCTGCTTCTGCTAAAAATGGACTTGTTGGATATTTGTCTACGAAATTTAAATAAAATTCAATAGTCTCCTTGAACCTTTTTTCTTGTAAATCTTCGAAACTATTAATAGAAATTAAGTATTGAGAAAGAATTCTCAAATAAGCTCCTTCTTCATTAAAGAAAGAGTCTGGGAAATCATTTTCAAAATTATTAAGTGCAATTATTGCTGACTTATAATTTCTAGTCTTATAATATTGTTTTGCATTATTAAAATTTTTTGTTTCTAATTTAATTTGAAGTTCATCAATTATTTTATTTGCTTCTAAAGAGTAATCTGAATATGGATATTTGTTAATAAAGTTTTGGATAGCAGAGATAGCTTCAATAGTACTTGACTGATCTAAATTAGAATTTGGAGACTCTTTATATAAAGAGATTGCATATAAATACTCTGCTTCAGTAACTTTATCACTTCTTGAAAAAAGTTCAATAAAACCTTTAAAGTATTTAGAGCTCAAACTATACTGTTTAAGGTTATATAAACAATATGCAAAATAAAAATCCACGGTTTCAGATTCTTCACTTCCTTTTACAAGTGGTTTGATATCTTTGAATAATGTGCTAGCCTTAAAATATTCTTCATCCTCATAATACTTCATTGCAGCATCTAGCTTTTTTTCATATCCTTCTGTTTTTAAAACTTTTCTATATTCACTACAAGAAAATATTCCAAATACAATAAAAACTATAAAAGTAAAATTCGAGTATTTAATCATTGCGCAAATATATCTTTTTTCTAAAATAAAAAACTACATCCTGAATATTTGGAGATTCCTCTTTTCTCCAATTGAAAGACTTTAGATATAAGTCTGTTTCTTTAATTTCATGAGGAGGTATCATTTTTGCTTTTGGATTTCTATAAAAAATAATATTTTCAATTTCATTTTCATTGAAGTTTAATTTTAAATCACTACATATTATATAGTTTAGTCCAATTATTGAACTCGTTTCATCATTAATTCCAAAATAAATTGTTTCTCCATTTCCAGAAACTTCAATGCTTTTTAAGAAATTGTTTTCATAAAAATCAGCTTTCATATTTCTTCCTTTTATTTGATTGAAATTTCCAAGTGTATCTTGAGATATAATAAATGAATTTCTAGTTAGGTTCATTTCATCAACTTTATCATCAATCAATTTAAATTTGATTGTATCAGAAGAAATTTGATTATTATTATTCCAAATTATTGGTTCGTTATACATTTCTAATAAAGAATCTTTAACGAAAAAAACTACAGAATCTGTCTTACCTATAAAGTTATTTTTATAAAATTTAACGTTGTTATAGGCATACAATTTACTCATTTTATTTTCACTGTCTACAGCTAAAATTGTATCAGAGGATAAATAAAATGTGTCTTGTGATATATTTTTTCTTAGTAGTGTATTTCCATAAATTTTTGTTATGTTATTTTCTCTGTCGTATATACCTTCATCACCTAACACATAATAATCTGTCTCTTTAATTTTTAGTTTTACTTTATTTTGAGCATAATATATTGAGTTTGTTTCATCAAAATTTATAAAATCTGCTTCAAGTATATATTCATCACTTTCAATTTTGCTAGAGTTTAATTTTGAATTATTAGAGTCTTGAGTAAATGAACCACCTAGTGATTTTATATTTAAACTATCATCAGATAAAATTTCTGTATATCCATATGTAATAGCTTCTTTGGTTGTACTATTGTATGTCATTGAATCTGCCGATAATTTATAATCCTCTCCGAGAAGCTTTACATCAACATAAAAAATAGATAAATCTTTATTTCCATAAAAAATTCCATTTTTACTGGTCAATGTATTTGTCCCATCTTTTAATTCACCCTCATTAAAAAAAAATCCTCTTTTTTCATCTATAAAATAATCAAGATTATTTGTTTTAATTTGTTCATCTCCCTTAATATAAATTACATTTTTTCTTAGTTTAGCAGATTTGGTTTCTCCATCATAAACTAATAATTGTGCATTTATTGTTGATGAGTCTGAATTAGTAATTAGTATATTTCCGTAGGCTTCTAAAGTGTTTTTTCTATTATAAAAATTTGCAGAATCACATGTAATTTCTGTATCTCCTTGTTTAAAAGTAACATTACCAATTAATTTTCTCACTGGTTCTTTGTCAATTCTACGGAATTTTAATTCATCAGCCTTATATGATATTTTTTCTTTTTTTTGACCAGATAAGTTATAAGAAATTAGAGTTAAAAAAATTAAAAAGTAATAATTGAATTTCATCATGTAAAAATAGATAGATAATTAATTTATATGTCTCAATTTTCAAATACTTATTTTTGTATTATGAAAACGAATAATATTGAGCAATATTTTAAAACATTTATTGATGATAATAAATTAAATTCATCAAAAGTGAAATTTTTACTTGCAGTCAGTGGTGGTATTGACTCTATAGTTTTATTGTCTTTATTTATAAAATCTAAATTAAATTTTTCAGTTTGCTCATGTAATTTTGGTTTGAGAGGGAATGAGTCTAAAGAGGATGTTAAGTTTGTAAAAAAAATCTGTTCCGATAAAAATATTAAATTTTTTTCAAAGGTTTTTAATACAAATAAGTACTCAAAATCAAATAAAGTATCTATACAAATGGCCTCTCGGGATTTGAGATATAATTGGTTTAATGAATTAATTAGAGATAACTCCATCAATTATTTAGTAACAGCTCATCATTATGATGATTCCTATGAGACTATTATTTTTAATCTATTAAAAACTACTGGTTATAAAGGACTAATAGGTATACCATATATTAATAATAAAATAATTCGACCATTAATAAATGTAGAAAAAAAAGATATTATAGATTATGCAAAAAATAATAAATTAATTTGGAGAGAAGATAAATCAAATAAAGAAAATAAGTATTCAAGGAATATGATTAGAAATAAACTTATTCCAATTATCTCAAAAATTAATCCCTCATTTAAAAAGTCCATTTTAGAATCTTCAAAAAGAATAGACTTAGTAAATAATTTCATAAAGAGGCATCTTGAAAAATTTAGTGAAAAATATGTTAATGAAGATAAAAATTTAATTGAGGTTGATAAAAGTTTTATTTATGAAATTGAAAATTTCGAAGTTTTACTATTCGATTATTTATCTCAATTTGGCTTTAATTATCAACAGGTCAATCTTTTTATAAAAACTCTAAATACAAATTCTAACAAAAAGTTTTTTTCAGAAAAATATAGTCTAATTAATGATAGAAAATCATTTTTTTTAATTTTGGATTCTTTAGAAAAACCCATTCCTATAAACATTGATGAAATTAAAAATTTTGAATTTGATTCATTAGAATTTTCTATGAAAAAATATCCATTTGGTAAATTTAAACTTAATAAAAAAAATAGTAGTGCTCAATTAGATTTTGATAAAATCAAATTTCCTCTTCAGGTAAGAAATTATAGAACTGGTGAGAAGTTTGTGCCATTAGGTATGAAAGGAAGTAAAAAAATTTCTAGCTTCTTGTCAGATAAAAAAGTATCCTTGGTTCAAAAAATGAAACAATTAGTAGTTGTTGATTCAAATGAAAATATTATTTGGCTAGTAGAACATCAGATTAATGAAAATTTTAAAGTTGATAAAATGACAAAAAATATTTTAGAGTTTGAAATATTTTGATTTTAAATTAAAACTTTATCTCTCATTATCTACTTTTACAAAAAAATAAAAATATGAAAGTAACAGTTGTTGGAGCTGGAAATGTAGGCGCTACTTGTGCTGATGTTTTAGCTCAAAAAGAAGTATGTAACGAAGTTGTTTTGGTAGATATTAAAGAAGGATTATCAGAAGGGAAATCTCTTGATATTTTTCAAAAAGCTCCAATTAATCTTTATGATACTAGAACTATTGGTTCTACTAATAATTATCAATTAACAAAAGATTCTGATGTTGTTGTAATTACATCTGGTTTACCTAGAAAACCAGGTATGTCTAGAGATGATTTAATTGGTACAAATGCTAAAATAGTTGAGTCTGTTACAAAAAATATTATAAAATATTCACCTGATACTATTATTATAATTGTTTCAAACCCTTTAGACGTTATGACGTATCAGGCTCATATCACATCTAAATTTAAAAGAACTAAAGTTATGGGTATGGCTGGGATATTGGATACGGCTAGATTTAGAGCTTTTATATCTGAAGAACTTAATGTATCTCCAAAAGATATTCAAGCATTATTATTAGGAGGTCATGGCGATACTATGGTTCCATTGCCTCGATATACTACTGTAGCTGGTATTCCAATTACTGAAATGATGGATAAAGTTAAACTAGAACAGATAATTGATAGGACAAAATTTGGAGGCGGGGAACTTGTTAAATTAATGGGAACTTCAGCATGGTATGCTCCCGGTGCTGCTGCTGCACAAATGGTAGAATCTATTGTAAAAAATCAAAAAAGAATTTTTCCAGTATGTGTTAAGTTAGATGGTGAGTATGGTATTGATGATTGTTATTTAGGTGTACCTGTGGTATTAGGATCAAATGGTATTGAGAAGGTAATTGAGTTAGAATTAAACTCAGAGGAAAAAGAATTGTTAGAAGAATCAAGAAAACACGTCAAAGAAGTAATGTCTGTTCTTGAAAACCTTAAATGAATTCTAATATAATTAATCAAAGTAACTTAATTAGCCGAGATTTAAGTTGGCTACATTTCAATTATAGGGTTCTTGATCTAGTAAAAGATAAGAATCGTGGAGTATTAGATAAACTCAAATTTCTTTCAATTGTAGCTTCAAATTTTGATGAGTTTTTTGAAATTAGAGTTGGTAGTTTATATAATTATATAGATAATAATAAAAAAAGAATAGACTATTCTGGTATGAGAGAAGAGCCATTTAGAGAGTTTCTTCTTGGCGAATGTTTAAATTTTTTTAATGACTTTAATACATATTTTTCAGATAAGATTATACCAGAATTAAACAAAAATAAAATCTTCATAGGTGATTTAGATGACTTAGATGAAGATGGTAAAAAAAGAGCTAAGAAATATTTTAAAAAAACTATTTTTCCAATGTTAACCCCAATGGTTTTTGATAATCTTCATTCTTTTCCTATTTTAATGAATAAGGTTTTAATTTTTGGAGTTGTGACTAAATCTAAGGATTCATCGAAAAAGAAAAAAACTTCATTTATTCAAATTCCAGTAAATATTCCAAGGTTTTTTGAATATAAAATTGATGACAATATTTATTTTATTCCTATCGAAAAAATCATCTTAAAATATATTGATAAATTTTTTAGAAGTGTTCTTATTGAAAGCGTAAGCTTATTTAGAATTATTAGAAATGGCGATTTTACTCTAGAGGAATCTGAAGATATTGAAACAAACTTTTTAGAGGAGTTAAAACAGAAGTTAAAAGACAGAAAATTTAGTAGGGTTGTGCGAATAGAAATAAGTAACAATTTTGATGATTATCTATTAAAATCATTGAAAGAGAAATTTAAGATCGATGATTTAAATATTATGAGGTTAACACATAATACTATCTTAGATTTTACATCCTTAAATCAGATAACTGATTATAATGAATTTTCTGAGTTATTGCCTAGTTATCCATCTCCAATAAAACCAATTGATATGGAGGGGGATAATGAAAAAAGTATTTTTGAGATCTTATCAGAGAGAGATGTATTTTTACATCATCCATATAACTCTTTTGATCCAGTAATTAAGCTACTTAATGAAGCTGCTGATGATCCAAATGTTTTATCAATTAAAATTACTTTGTATAGGACCGCAAAAAACTCGGGAGTAATTGATGCTTTATTAAAGGCTGCTGAGAATGGAAAACATGTGTCAGTCCTTTTTGAAGTAAAGGCAAGGTTTGATGAAGAAAATAATTTGAGAAATGGATATAAGTTAGAAAAAGCGGGATGTTATGTTATTTATGGTATAGGCTCACTAAAAACACATACAAAACTCTTACTTATTGTTAGAAGAGAAGGAAAAAAAGTTAAGAACTATGCTCATATGGGTACAGGTAATTATAATGAAACAACTTCTCGACTATATACTGATTTAAGTTTAATGACTTCTAATCAAAAATATACAAAAGATGCATTAGAATTTTTTAATGTAATTACAGGTCATTCTGTGCCAGATGATTATGAAAACTTAATTACAGCCCCTATCTATATGAGAGATAAAATACTAAATCTGATTCAGGATGAAATAGATAATTCTCTTTCTGGAGGAGAAGCTAAAATATGTATCAAAATTAATTCTCTTCAAGATAAAAATATTATAAATAAATTATATGAAGCTAGTAATAGTGGCGTGAAAATTTGCTTAATAGTTAGGGGAATTTGTTGTCTCAGGCCTGGGAGAAAAGGTTTAAGTGAAAATATTGAAGTATTATCTATAGTAGGTGATTATTTAGAACACAGTAGATTATATTATTTTCATAATGGGGGAGATCCAATAATCTATTCAGGCAGCGCCGATGTTATGATAAGGAGTTTTAAAAGAAGAATTGAATCATTATTTAAGATTAATGAGGAATTTATTAAAAAGGAGGCTATTACTATATTAAATTATAACTTAAGAGATAATTGCAATTCTTATATTCTAAATGAAAATGGATCTTACTCCATAAAGGAAAAGGGGAAAAATAAGCAGTTTGATCTGTTCAAGGAATTCTATTTGTTAGATAGAAATAAAGTAGAGGAATCAATTATTCTATAATTAATTACTATCATTTAAAAAAAATATTATTAATTTCTAATATGAAAAAATTGAAAATGGGAATGATTGGTGGAGGAATAGGTTCCTTTATTGGTGCAATACATAGAAATGCTGCCTTTTTAGATAATTGTATTGAGTTAGTCTCAGGATCATTTAGTTCTGATTTCAATAATTCATTAGAAACAGGAAAAAATCTCTATTTAGACCCTCGAAGAATTTATAAGTCTTATGATGAAATGTTTTTGGAGGAATTAAAATTAGATGATAAAGACAGAATTGATTTTGTCTCTATTGTTACACCAAATCATATTCACTTCGATCCTGCTATAAAAGCCTTAGAAAATGGTTTCCCTGTAATAATTGATAAGCCGATGACATATGATACTAAGCAAGCTGAGCAACTTGTTAAAAAAGTTAATGATACAAAAATCCCTTTTGCAGTGACTCATACATATACAGGTTATCCTATGGTAAAAGAAGCAAAGTCTTTAATATCTTCAGGTAAAATAGGAAAATTAAGAAAGGTTGCTGTTGAATATCCTCAAGGTTGGTTGACTTCAAGCCTAGAGAAAACAGATAATAAACAAGCTTCATGGAGAACGGATCCAACTAAATCAGGGAAAGCTGGAAGTATGGGGGACATAGGAACTCATGCTGCTAATATGGTTGAATATGTGACAGGGAAAAAAATCATTAAATTATATTCTAAAGTAAATACCGTGGTAGAAGGTAGGTTGCTTGAGGATGATGGTAATGTTTTAATTTCCCTAGAAGATAATATTGAAGGAAATTTAATGACCAGTCAAATTGCTTCTGGTGAGGAGAATAACCTAAAAATAAGAGTATGGGGTGATATAGGAGGTATTGAATGGAAGCATTCAGATCCTAACACTTTACTTGTAAAATTAGATGGTCAGCCTACCCAAATATATAGAGCTGGTGTAGATAATTCTTACCTTTCTGAATTTACTTTAGCAAATTGTAGAACACCATCTGGACATCCAGAGGGATTTATAGAGGCCTTTGCAAATATTTATAGAAATTTTTCTTATTCCGTAAATAACTTTAATAATTCAAAACCAAATGACCCTAAATACGATTACCCAACAGTAGATGAAGGTCTTAGAGGCATGCAGTTTATTGATGCAGTTATTGGATCATCAAAGTCTTCAAAATGGATTAATATTTAAATTATGAATACTATTAAAGGACCTGCAATATTTCTCGCTCAGTTTATGGATGAAAAACCTCCATTTAATTCAATGAAAGAAATATGTAAGTGGGTATCAAAACTTGGATATAAAGGTATTCAGATCCCATCATGGGACTCAAGATGTATAGACCTAGAGAAAGTAGCCAATGATTCAGTATTTGCTAATGAGTTCAAATCTGAGATTGAATCTTATGGTGTTGAAATTACAGAGTTGAGTACTCATTTGCAAGGACAACTTATTGCTGTAAATCCAGCTTACGATGAAATGTTCGATGGGTTTGCTCCTGAGGAGTTTAGGAATAATCCTTCTAAAAGAAAAGAATGGGCTATTAATCAACTTAATCTAGCTGCTAAAGCAAGTAAAAATTTAGGATTAAATACACATGTTACCTTTTCTGGTGCTTTTATTTGGCCCTATGTTTATCCATGGCCTCAGAGACCTAGTGGATTAGTCGAAACAGGTTTTAAAGAATTAGCTAAGAGATGGACTCCTATATTAAATGAATTTGATAAAAATGGAGTTGATTTATGCTATGAAATACATCCTGGTGAGGATTTACATGATGGATTAACATTTGAAAGATTTTTAGAGCAAACTGGAAATCATAATAGAGTAAAAATGTTATATGATCCAAGTCATTATATTTTACAACAAATGGATTATTTAAGTCATATAGATATTTATCATGATTATATTAAAATGTTTCATGTAAAAGATGCTGAATTTAATCCATCTGCAAAAGCTGGGGTTTATGGTGGATACGCTGATTGGGTAGATAGACCAGGAAGATTTAGGTCATTAGGTGACGGTCAAATTGATTTTAAATCTATTTTCTCAAAACTAACACAATATGGCTTTGATGGTTGGGCTGTATTAGAATGGGAGTGTTGTATAAAAAGTAGTGAACAAGGAGCTAAAGAAGGATCTAAGTTTATTTCAGATCATATTATTGATGTAACAGAAAAATCATTTGATGATTTTGCTGATTCTGGATCTGATGAAAAAGGGATTAAAAAAATATTAGGTTTAGATTAAATCTTTTTTCTAATTTCAATCAATTTATTTTTTATATTTTCTAATTGAAACTGAAATGATTCGCTATTCCTTTCCTTCTTTCTTTTGAAAGCTTTTTTTGCACCATCTATTGTAAATCCTTTTTCCTTAAGTAGATGATAAATTTTTTCTAATATTATAATATCTTTTTCAGTATATTTTCTGAGTCCTTTTTTATTTTTTTTTGGATTTAATATTTCAAACTCTGACTCCCAAAACCTAATTAAAGATGTATTTAACTCTAATTTTTCTGCTACTTCACCAATAGTATAATATTTTTTTAATATTTTTTTTTCTTTATATGGCATAATTAAAATGTTGAACCAAGAGCTTGGTTTTCAACGGAGGCTAATTTTATAACTTCTTCATATTCATTAGGTGTTAAATCATTGAAGAAAAAGTTAATAGGATTAATTTTTTTGCCATTTTTGTGAACCTCATAATGTAGGTGTGGAGCAGTAGACCTTCCTGAATTACCACTATAAGCAATTAACTCACCTCTTTTAACTTTTTGACCTCTTTTAACATTAAACTTGTCTAAGTGAGCATAAACAGTTTTATAGCCATTTCCGTGGTCTAAATAAATATACTTACCAAAACCACCAAATGAAGATTTTAAAATACTAACTCTACCATCTGCTGTAGCATAAACTGGAGAACCTTTAGGCAGTGAAAAGTCTTGACCATAGTGCATTCTTTTGACCTTTAGAAAGGGATCTATTCTAGTTCCGTATCCTGAAGATACTCTTTTAAGATCTTTGTTTGAAACAGGTTGGATTGCTGGAATAGCAGCAACTAATTCTTCTTTATTATTTGCCATATCTAACAATTCATCGTAGGATTTTGTTTGAATATATAATTTCCTTTTTAACTCATCAATTTTTGCATAATTATCGATGATTAAATCTTCTCTTTCTAAATTACCATCAATTAATTCCTTATATCTATTAATTCCACCGATGCCAGCTTGCCTTATAGTGCTTGGAATTGGTTCTGCCTCAAAAATAATTCTGTAAACGTTATCATCTCTCTCTTCTAAATTATTAAGCATTTTATAGGCAATATTTACTTCTTTATTAAGGATATCATAATGAGTTTGAAGTTCTTGATTTTCTTTTTTTAGCTGAACTATTTTTGGGGATTCAAAGTAGGTGTCATAAATATTTAATATGATAAAACTAGAAATTAGGACGATAGTTATAAATCCGAAAGATCTTAAAAAAATATCTTTTTTCGTTTTTTTAATTCTCTCGTATCTACAGGTTTCTGGATTATAATAATATTTATGTTTGTCCATAATTAGATTAAAATAGCCTAGTTTTGTAAAAACTTATACAAAAATATAAAAATATTCATTGATTTTAGTTTAAATGGACTCTAAAAAAATAAGAAGTATATTTTTTGATTACTTTAAAGGTAAAAATCACAAAATCATAGAATCTGCTCCTATTACCGTCAAAGATGACCCAACTTTAATGTTTACTAATGCTGGGATGAATCAATTTAAAAATATTTTTTTAGGTAATGAAAAACCTAAAAATAAAAGAATTGCCAATACCCAAAAATGTTTAAGAGTAAGTGGTAAACATAATGATTTAGAGGAAGTAGGAATCGATAAATATCACCACACTATGTTCGAAATGTTAGGTAATTGGTCTTTTGGAGATTACTTCAAGAGAGATGCTATAGTTTGGGCTTGGGATATATTAGTGAATCATTATAAGCTTGATCAGGATAGGTTATTTATTACTGTATTTGAAGGTCATAAAGAAGATAATTTATATAGAGATGAAGAAGCTGTTAATATATGGAAAGAAATTATTGATGAGTCTAAAATAATTGATGGTTCAAAAAAGGATAATTTTTGGGAAATGGGTGATTCAGGACCTTGTGGTCCATGTTCTGAAATTCATATTGATTTAAGAAGTGAAGAAGAGATAAAGAAAACTCCCACAAAAAATCTAATTAATAAAGATCATCCTGAAGTAATTGAAATATGGAATTTAGTATTTATTGAATTTAATAGAAAAAAAGACGGTTCTTTGGAATCTCTTCCTAATAAACATGTAGATACAGGTATGGGGCTGGAGAGATTAGCAATGGCTATTAAAGGTTTGAAATCCACATATGATACTGATTTATTTTCAAAAATAATACAATCATTGGAAGAAATATCAAAGTTAAATTACGGAGATAATGAAAAAGTAGATATTGCATTCAGAGTAATTTCAGATCACATCAGAGCAATAGTCTTTACCATATCTGATGGAGCAATTCCATCTAATAATAAATCTGGATACGTAGTTAGAAGAATTTTAAGAAGGGCAGTAAGATATGGTTTTTCAAATTTAAATCTTAAATCACCATTTTTACATAAACTCTCAAAAACAGTTATCTCTGAATATAAAGATGTCTTCAGTAACCTCTCAGCTCAAAATGATTTTATTAGCAATGTTATTTTAGAAGAGGAAAAAACATTTTTAAAAACTTTAGAAAATGGTTTAAAAAAGATAAATAATATAAAAAATAATTTGAGTGCTAATGACAAAGTAATACCAGGAAAACTTGCTTTTGAATTATTTGACACATACGGTTTCCCTTATGATCTGACCAACTTAATTGCTAGAGAAAATAATTTAAAATTAGATAAAAAAGAATACACAAAATATCTTGATGAGCAGAGAGAAAGGTCAAGAAGTAGTTTTATTACTTCTTCGGGAGAATGGATAGTCATAAATGAAAATGAAGAATCTAAATTTATTGGATATACAGAACTAAGATGTGAATCAATAGTTTTAAAGTATAGAAAAGTTAAAATTGACGATAAAGAAAAATATCAATTAGTCCTTAACAAAACGCCATTTTATGCAGAATCAGGAGGTCAAATTGGTGATGTTGGTTTAATTGAAAATAAAAAAGAAAAAATAAACGTTATAAATACATTCAAGGAGAATGAATTAATTATTCATTTAACAGATGTGCTTCCTAAGGAAATTAAATCTAAGTTTTCCGTTAAAATTGATTCCGATAAAAGAAAATTAATATCTAAAAATCATTCAGCTACACATTTGCTTCATGCCGCGTTAAGGGAAGTGTTAGGTAATCATGTAACTCAAAAAGGTTCATTAGTAAATGATAAAGCTTTAAGATTTGATTTTGCCCACTTTTCAAAAATCACTGAAGAGGAAATAACAAAAGTAAATGAAATTGTAAATAAAAAGATTTTAGAGAATATTACTGTGAGTATTCAAGATGATTTAACTATTGAAAAGGCAAAAAAAATGGGTGCCATGGCTCTTTTTGGAGAAAAATATGGTGATAAAGTTAGGGTTGTCATTATAGATGATAAATTTTCGATAGAATTATGTGGAGGAACTCATGTATCTAATACTTCTGAAATTGGTTTATTTAAAATAATATCCGAAAGTTCAATCTCATCTGGTGTCAGAAGGATTGAGGCATTAACTTCTTTAGGTTATAATGACTTTTCTAATAAGCAGAGCTTTGAGTTAAATTCTCTCAAAGAAATTTTAAAAAGTTCAGATATTATTGATTCAGTAAAAAGTTTAATTAAAAAAAATAAATTACTTGAGAATCAGTTAACTCAATTAGATATTTCTAGAAAAAATAACATTAAAAATGATGTTTCACAGAAAATTAAAAAAATTGGTATTGCTAATGTATTAATTTCTCATTTTAAAAATGAAGAAGTTGGTTTCATAAAGCAAATCGGTTTTGAATTAGATAATAAATTTAAAAATTTAATTTTTTTAGCTACTATAGAAAATGATAATAAACCTTTTATTTTATTAATGATTTCAAAAAAAATACCACAAGATTTAATTGATGCTAGAGAAATAATAAAAGGTCTTGCTGTTCATATAGATGGGTCTGGAGGAGGACAAAGTTTCTTATCAACAGCTGGCGGAAAAAACATAAGTGGACTTTCTAAAGTTCTATCAGAAGGTGAATCAATTTTAAAAAAGTTATTAAACAATTAATAATTTTTAACGTTCAATAATCCTATTGAAAATAATATAATTTTTAATTTTATTGTATGAAATATATATATGTATTTTTTCTTTCATTTATAAGTTTGATTTCATGCGAAACATCCTATGACTCTTCAAAGGAAGTCACAATTAACCTCA
>Ga0315315_10000216_pt1 | contig 45734 bp, 36 predicted proteins | sample M140m3416metaG_FD_203699 | JGI IMG/M metagenome (GOLD analysis project Ga0315315, IMG submission 203699) | Ammonia-oxidizing marine archaeal communities from Monterey Bay, California, United States - M1 40m 3416 | ecosystem: Environmental > Aquatic > Marine > Intertidal zone | place: USA...
GCGCACAGCTCGACACGGGGGCAGAGAAACTCTCATCACGGCATCCATTTATGTTTATGTTATATCGTGGAGTAGCTAAGTTAAAACCTTGGTGACGCCTTCAAAGTATCAACACAAACAGATCGCGACCCGGATATGCCACGATCTCCTGTCAATAAATCAATTTGTCAAACCCAAAGGCAAGTCAAAGTACACCGGCGAATGTCCTGTGCCGTTAGTCACCACGGAACCACTCACTATTTGCTGGTGATACCGGAACAGATCATTGCGTCTCCGTCGTCAACGGTAATAATGAACGGCTTGGCCCTGAACTCATGGAGCCCCATACAGTGCTCAGCCCGCGACTACTGTTACTCCCCACACTATTCGTATTCAGCAACGGAATCAGACAGACCTCTGCAGCTGAAGAACACGAACATTTTTTTGAAACACAGATCCGTCCAATCATTGCCATGCACTGCCTGGAGTGTCACGGACCTGGTGAGCAATCAGGCAAATTGCGACTTGACTCAAAAGACCATCTGCTGAACGGCGGCGTATCCGGACCAACGATTATTTTGGGGAAGCCAGACAGCAGTCGACTCATTGAAGCTGTACGCCGTTCAGATGATCTGGCAATGCCGCCAGACACTGAACTTACGCCCCGCCAGATTGCGGCATTGGAACACTGGGTGCGGCTGGGAGCCCCCTGGCCCGAAACACTCGGACCAATCAGCGATCCAAAAAGCGATGCCGCTCGCAACCATTGGGCGTTTCAGCCGGTTCGCGACATTGATCCACCAACCACCGACTCCAACTGGGCTCGCAATCCTGTTGATAACTTCGTGATTAGTCGACTCAAAGAAGAGCAATTGATTCCGTCTGTCATGGCCGATGCAAAAACGCTCATCCGGCGAGTTACCATGGGGCTTACCGGTCTTCCACCTTCACCTGACGACGTGGATGCATTCATCGCCGATAACAATCCAAAGGCCTGGAAATCACTCGTCGACCGGCTCCTGAATTCCTCAGCTTACGGCGAACAGTGGGCTCGACACTGGATGGATATCGCTCGCTATTCTGACACCAAAGGCTACATCTACGCTCGGGAAGAACGCAAGTGGGTGCATGCGTGGAGCTACCGCGACTGGGTTATTAATGCGATCAACAACGACGTCCCGTACGACCGCTTCCTGTTACTACAGCTCGCCGCCGACCAGGTACCCGATCGACAGCCGGACGACCTGGCGGCCATGGGATTTCTCACGGTTGGCCGCCGTTTCTTGGGAGTCACTCGCGACATTATAGATGACCGCATCGATACGATCACACGAGGCACCATGGCGCTGACTGTTGCCTGTGCACGTTGCCACGATCACAAATACGATCCTATCCCAACTACGGACTACTACGCACTGTACGGGGTTCTGCATAGCAGTGCAGAAAAGCGAATCGAACTGCCTTCCGGTGTCACCGCCACAGCTGAATGGAAAAAAGAACTGGAGACTCGACAGGAAAAATTCCAAACACGCTACGACAGTGAACGACAAATTGCCTCGGAACGAAGCCGCGACAAAATCAGGGAATATCTGCAAACCCAGGACCACCTCGAAACAATCCCTGCTCAGGGATTCGACCAGGTTCTGCTAGCTGCTGACATCCTCCCTGAATTCGCTCGCCGCTGGGATGATTATCTTCGAAAGATGAAACCGCCGAATGCACCGGTTTTTAGTCACTGGCATATGTTCGCACACTTACCACGTGATCAGTACGACAGTTCAGTAACTGCTCTTCTGCACAATTTAAACTCCAAATCCTCAGTTCATGTCAATCCTCGAATTGCTGCAGCATTCGCACAGCCACCAGCCAACTTCTCTGCAGTGATTGATATCTATGCAACTGTCCTCTCTGCAGTTCGAGATGAATGGCGGCGGAAAGTTGCTGCAGCCAAAGCCGCTAACACAAAGGTTCCAGTTCAGTTTTCTGATCCTGTTAATGAACAACTGCGTCAGGTGCTGTATGGACCCGAATCGCCGTGCGAAATTCCGGAAGAGAATCTGGTTCACTCCGAGTACCTGTTCACCACCGATGTCTGCCGGGAACTTTGGGAGTTACAAAAGAACGTCGACCGCTGGATCATATCTGCGCCGCACCAGCCACGATATGCACTGACACTGACCGATCGCCCCATGCCAAGCGAACCTCGCGTCTTTCGACGAGGGAATCCCAAAACACCCGGCGCCAGCGTGCGACGAGGATTTCTTTCGGCCCTGGCGAACGAGACAACTGCTACATTTGAATCCGGTAGCGGTCGTCTTGAACTCGCACAAGCCATCATCGATCCAGCGAATCCGCTGACCGCCCGAGTCATTGTCAATCGAGTCTGGGCCTGGCACTTCGGCAATGGCCTGGTGGCCACACCAAGTGATTTTGGCGTTCGAGCTGACCTGCCAACGCATCCTGATCTTCTCGATTGGCTCACAAAAGATTTCATCGAGCACGGGTGGAGTCTTAAGCACCTGCAGCGCCGCATTTTGCTGTCCGCAACTTATCGCCAATCGTCAGCTGAAGTAGTGGACCCAGAAATGAGAGAACGGATCCGTCAAAACGATCCATCCAACCGATTACTCTGGCGAATGCCGCTGCACCGGCTGACATTCGAAGAATTCCGCGACTCGATTCTGACTGTCGCTCATGAACTTAATCAGCAGTCAGGAGGTCACCCTGATTCTCTGTTTGGCAGCCCTCCTTCATTGCGAAGAACGATCTATGGAGAAATCGATCGCCAGTTCTTCCCGGCGGCACTTCGAGTATTCGACGTCGCCAATCCGGACATACACATTCCGCAAAGAAGCGAAACCACCGTCCCCCAACAGGCGTTGTTCTATCTGAATCATTCCATGGTTCAAAATCGGGCCCGTAAACTGGCAGCAGTAACAGGAAATACTGAATCGACTGAAGATCGAGTCAGCGCCTTGTTTCGACTGATTCTTCAGAGACGACCGCAGCCCAACGAGATCTCGGATGCACTGGCACTCATCAAACAGGCATCTGCCACGCCACCACCCTCGATCCGGGAACAAGCCAAAGACTGGACCTATCGATACGGAAACTTCAACAAAGCACAGGGCAGGGTGGTCGATGACAAACCGCTTCCACACTTCACAGGATCAGCATGGCAGGGTGGCCCCCAAAACCCCGACGCTGCGCTCGGACGGGTCCGGCTTACAGCCGACGGAGGCCATCCCGGAAATGAACGCCAGCACGCCTGTGTCCGCCGCTGGACAGCTCCTCGCAACATGACTATCACGATTGCATCACACCTGAGTCATGAATCCAAATCCGGTGATGGTATTCGAGCATTCATCGTCAGCAATCAAGCAGGACTGTTAGCGAAACAAACAGTCCATCAACAAGAGATCGACCTGAACTTGGAAATACGCAGCGTCATAACCGGGGAAACCGTTGATTTCGTGGTCGATAGCGATGAAGACCCTGAAAGCGATGGACACCTCTGGGAAATCACGATTCAGCAAACCCGCGATGAAGCTGGCTCAATGGTCTGGAATTCAAAAACGGACTTCATCGGGCCCATCATTGAACAACTCAAGCCCTGGGAACAACTTGCCCAGGTTCTGCTGTGCAGCAATGAATTTCTGTTCGTGGATTGATGGCACTGAAAGACGAAGCTGTGTTTCACCGGATCTGGTTCAGGCAACAACAACTAAGTCTGGTAAAGAAACAATCAATGAGATTCCGATGTCCTTCGCGTAAAATAGAGAAAGACCTGTCTGTCTGGTCTCTGTCAGAACTGGGGCGTGCTTGCATTCGCCTGGGACCTTGATCAGCATGAGTACAGGAGTGTTGTGAGTCTTTCCGGGGCAAACAGGTGCCCAACGATCACCCACTGGTTAGCGACACAAAAAGAGACAACGTGACTAAGCTTACATATAGACTCCCAAACCTTCCTGCTCTCGATCGACGTTCCATGCTTGCTCACTGCGGTATGGGGCTGGGAAGTCTTGGGCTGGGAAACGTTCTGTCGCAGGATGAACGTCTGGCCGCCGATGAGATCGCTTCGACCACTGGCAATCGATTGAATCAAAAACCGGCTCATACTTTTGGTAAAGCCAAACATGTCATTCACTTCTTCCTGAATGGCGGTCCGTCACACGTTGATACGTTTGATCCCAAACCTGCCTTGCAAAAGTATTCCGGCAGGTTGGTTCCCAGCACACAGCCAACCGAACGACGCACGGGAGCTGCGTTGCCATCTCCTTTTCGATTTCGCCAATATGGTGAATCCGGCTTGCCCGTCAGCGACCTGTTTTCGAAAACGGCGACACACGCAGATGATATTGCTGTGATCCGCTCTATGTACGCTCAGGTTCCGAATCACGAACCATCCCTAATGCTCATGAACTGTGGCGACAGCGTCCAGGCTCGGCCCAGTATGGGGGCGTGGGTGCTGTATGGACTCGGTGCCGAAAATGCAAACCTGCCGGGATTCATTGCGATGTGTCCCAAAGGCCTGCCCATCAAGGATTCAGAAAACTGGCAATCCGCATTTTTGCCGGGAGCCTACCAGGGCACTCACATCGATACCCAGCACTCACAACTCAGTAAGCTCATCGAAAATATCGAACACCCCCACCTCGCGACCGCCGACCAACGTCGCCAACTGGACCTGCTGCGTCGCTGGAATCTGAAACATCGTGAGACTCGCAATGATGATCGTCTGGACGCCCGAATCCATTCTTACGAACTGGCATTCCGTATGCAGGATGCCGCCGCCGAAGCCTTCGACCTGTCAGTCGAACCTAAGCACATTCAGGACATGTACGGCGATACGACGCACGGTCAGCAGACGCTCATTGCTCGCCGACTGATCGAACGTGGCGTCCGCTACATTCAGTTATGGCATGGAGGAGGGCAACCGTGGGATACGCACACGAACATCGCAGACAGACTGCCTGGACTTGCCGGAGACATCGATGGCCCAATCGCCGCGTTAATGACCGATCTCAAGCAACGTGGTTTATTCGACGAAACACTCATTCTGTGGGGCGGTGAGTTTGGCAGAACGCCCACCGTTGAACTGGTCGGAGAAAGCAAACCGAGTCTCGGCCGAGATCACAATCACTACGGATTTTCAGTGTGGATGGCGGGAGGCGGAATTCGTGGCGGCACAATGTATGGAGCCACCGACGACTTTGGATTTGCGGCCGTTGAAAACCGCACCAGCGTTCATGACCTGCACGCCACCATATTGCACACCATGGGACTCGATCATAAACAACTTACGTATCGTTACGCCGGACGCGACTTTCGACTGACCGATGTTCACGGCAACGTGATTCACGACATTCTGTCCTGAGTCTCCAATGCCGGTGACTTTGACCTACGAAGACAGGTCTTCTCACAATGGCAGTCCGTCTACGCTGCAAATGCGGCAACAAGCTTCGCGACCTGAAACCTGTCACGATCACAGGCAAAATTGTCGCGTGTCAGTAGTGATTGGGTGCAGATGCTCTTTCGAGGCGACGGATCCGTCGTATTCCGGCCGTTTGAAGTGGTTTCACTGCAGCAGGCCTGGTTGTGAAAATTCGGTCGTGCCCACTTGCTGCTACTGCGATGCTGAATCAGCCGCTGGCGGACTGACCTCTTTGAGCATCCGCAACAGATCGCTGTCCGTGGTAAGGATCAGACGGGTGTCGCTATCAAGTGATTTTTCATAAACCTCCAGCGTACGCTGGAAGTTGTAGAAGTCACCCGTCTCCCGAATGGCATTCGCATACAATTCGATAATTTCGGCTTCAACCTCACCACGCAGACGTTTGCTCTGTTCTTCACCCTCACCACGAATTTTTTCTGCCTTGGCCTCAGACTCGTTGACAATTTCCTGCTTCCGCTGCTCACCTTCATTGATGTACTTGGCAGCGATAGCCTCCATGAAGGCAGTCAACCTTTCAAAGCTCGCCTGCCGGACCGACTGAACGAAACCAATGTTGCTCACGCCGACATCGACGAGTTCAATACCGCGGTCCAGCAATCGGTTGTCATCGCCTTTCTCACCGACAGCCAGCTGAGATTTGATTCGCTCCTGAATCTCTGCCATGATCTTTTCCCGACCAACCAGGATTCTGGCCTGCTCACCAACCTGCGACAGATCATCGATTGCATCCTGCGCATCGGCTTCGACTTTTGGAAGATCTTCTAAACCGAACGAATACGTCAGTTCACGATCCGTGCTGCGAACGACCTCGGCAAGATCGTAAGTTGTGATCACATCTCGAACGCCAGCCCGAACTCTTTGGCGTACCTGTTGCTCAGCATTTCCCACGGTCCGCATGACCCTCAGGAATTGCTCCGGATCAGTAATTCGCCAGATTGCCCAGATCGCAATCTCAATCTTTTTACCATCTTTGGTTGGAAGGTCTACCAGAACATCATTCGCACCACTGGCCCAAAACTGACGTGTACGCGGAAAACGACGGACTTCCTGAATCAGCGGAGTTTTGAAATAGAGTCCAGGTTCCGTAACGTTCCTGACTGGCCTTCCGAATTCCAGCAGAACAGCCAGTTCACGTTCGTTGACCATGAACATCGAGTTGTAGGTGACAATCAGGACCAGGATTCCGATGACGACAGCAACCGGACCTTTGATGGAATTATTCGCAGCCATTATTTGCTTCCTTCACTCAAATTGAGCAGTGGCAGCAGCTGCTGCAAATCGGAATCGATGATTGTTTTGTTTTCGACATTTGAAAGGACTTTTTGCAGAGACTCTAAATACAGCCTTTGCCGCGTTTCTTCCGGGGCTTTGGCAAACTGTTCGTACTGCACCATTAACGCGTCAATTTCCCCTTTGACTTCCGAACGACGCCGAGCAGCATACCCTTCAGCATCCCGAATCAATTTGTCGCGTTCCGCTCTGGCCTTCGGAAGCAGTGTGTTCTTCTCCTTGTTGGCTTCATTTTCAAGTTTATCCCTTTGCTGAACGGCCTCATTGACCGCTGCAAACGAGGGCTTGACCTTTTCTGGCGGCGTCACTCGCTGAAGTTGCAGGTCTGTAATCCGAATTCCGCACTCATACTTATCAAGCATCGCCTGCGTCGCCTCGCGAGCTGCTTCCCTAATCTCCATTCTCGCGCCCGTCAGTACTTCATCGATTGAATAGTCACCGATCAGACGATTCATAACCGTGCGGCCCACCACAGTGATGATGTATTGGAGAAAATCCTCCTGGTTGGCAATATCCGTGTGAAAAGTAAACAGATATTGCTGCGGATCGGACACCTGCCACTGAACGGTCCATTCAACAGCCGCCGCGTTCAGATCGCCGGTTAGCATCAGAACGTCTTCCTCATTTGTCCGACCGCCCTGTCGATCATCGGCCAGGCCAAACGGCATTCGAATCATGCGCTCGCGAGTATCGGCTGTCAGCACCGTATCTACAAAAGGAATGCAAAAGTGCAGGCCAGGATCGGAAGTAGTAACGTAACGTCCGAATCTCAGCACGACTGCCTTTTCGTTCGCTTCAACGGTGTACCAGGATCTGGAAAGCAGCTGGAACAGGATGATCACCACCAGCCCGATCACAGCCCGACTGATATTGCGTTTGATGTCCTGTGGCTGGATGTCTAATCTGAACTGGCCGGATGACATGGGCCGTCTTCTCCTGAAATCCTGACGGATCGTGAATGAGTGAACGTACGTCTCGCAACTGTGGCTTCTGTAAACGCGAACGCCAAACCTGCAGAACAAATATTCCGTAAAGAACCCCATTGTCGCAGTAAAATTCCCGGTTTAAGTCATGGCGGAGTGCTCCACTGGCTCTACAGGCTCCGAAATCGGCTCAACCGTCACCACCGGTACATTCACCGACTGTCAGTGCAGTTTATCTGAATCGCCTGAATTGGAATCTCGTAACGACCGTTCAACTCCCGATGAAATTCTCCAGCCCCCCATGATTGCGCCACACAAAACATCAACGGATTCACGTTCTTAGGGGGCAGGAAACATCGCCATGCAATATGACATCACAGTCATTGGAAACGACGAAGCTGCTTTTGAAATGCTGTGTCTGGCCGCGAGAACAGCCCAACGCACTGCGGCGGTTCTGCCGGAATCCAGTCAGTCTTCATGGCTGGTCAGTCTGGCTCTCAAGCATCTCGTTTCAGACCTGCTGGTCGATCAATGTACCAATCGACGGCAACTCTTGAAACGTACGGGTTCACCGCGGTTGCTGCGACGACTACTGGCAGGAGCGATCGGCAAAGAGACAGTTGAACTTACCCAGATGCTGGAACGACTAAATGTAGATATTCACTGGGGCCAACCACGCTTCATCAGCAATCACTCTATTGCAATTGCCGACAGACGAACGTCCCAACAGTCAATTCTGAATTCCCACCACCTCATTATCGGTACTGGCACTCGACATACCGCCATGCGCCAGTTTCCTGGCCCGGTCCGGATGCATCGTCCCGAAACAATTTTCGAAGGAAACAGCCTGCCACAATCTATCTGCATGTTGGGTGGAGACGACTTCGGTTGTGGAATTGCTGCGTTGTTCAGCGTGTTTGGTGTTCGGTCTCGTCATGTGACTCGAGGCAAACAGAACCGAGCAATGCTGGAACTCGCCCAGGCGGCAGGGGTAGAGATCACGTTTCACCCATCGGAACCAAGCGTGACACGATCGATTGGAGTCCTTTCGAATTCTCACGCTGATATTGTCGATTGCCGCCAAAAGATTGGATTTACAGAACATCTGAACCTGTCAGCAATCGATGTCGAAGCCGATGAAAATGGTCAGTTATGGTGTTCCGATGGACTGGAAACCTGGTGCCCCGGAGTCTTCGGAATCGGCGATGTCGTTGGATTTTCTGCAGACTCGAAGGTCCATCCCTCCGTTCAGGCCAAGCGCATCCAGCAGCAAATTAGTCATCAGATCCCGCAACCTCAGCTGCTGGACCTCTTCGTCAATGCGGAACAAAGAAGAACAGGTTCCGTGCTTACTTTCGCCAATAATTGAGCCTCCGCAATCGTTTGGTTTCTCAGGGCCAAACTGACACCCTTTTCCCCTCGACTCAATCAATGCGGATAGAAAAGTTGTGATACAACCTGCAAACGCTTGGTAATGCATCAACAATGACCAATTTGTTGAGGAAGCAAAACGGATCGGACCGCGGAGTCTGCGGTGGTGCAGATGAAGATATAAACGCATACGTTATCAGTGACAGTGGACAGTTTGTCCGTGACAGAATTGCAAACGACGGGCAAACGTCGGTTCAGATATCCAGGACGAAACGAAAGTCAGCAACAGGGCAGACCGAACGAAAACATTCCGGACTTTCGAATTCATAGATTCGACCATCATCATGAATAAACACCAGCAACAATCCGGAAACCCGTATCGAAACACAACGTGTGTTGCGGTACTGGCAATATTCATTGCCCTGAGTGCATCAAAGGTTTCAGCTGCAGCAGAACTTGATTGGCAGGCGCTTCCCGATCTTCCAGATAAACTAGGCGTTGCCGGACCATTCGTTGGCGTTTACAAGAATGCACTGATCGTAGCTGGTGGAGCCAACTTTCCTCGACCTGTCTGGGACAATGACAAAGTCTGGCGAGACAATATCCACGTACTCACGCAAACGAATGACAGCTATGAATGGCACGACGGGGGTAACCTAAGTCGTCCCATCGCCTATGGAGCTGCCGTCTCAACAGCGGAGGGTGTCATCTGTATTGGTGGCAATAACGGCGAGAACACCTTCACCTCAGTCTTCGCTCTGCAATGGAATGCGACAACTCAGCAAATTATTAAGGTTCCATATCCATCGCTACCGAAATCATGCGCCTTTGGTCAAGCCGTGCTGATTGGGGAAATCATCTATCTGGCTGGCGGCCAGAATGCGGCCAATCTTAACACGGCCATGAATAACTTCTGGTCACTGGATCTATCTAAAAAAAACGTCCCCGGGAAGCAGGTTTCTAACACCGAATCGTTTTCCTGGAAGGAATTACCTGCGTGTCCGGGAGGTTCGCGTGCGTTCAACATCACGGCCGCTCAGCACAATGGCTACGAAGAATGTGTCTACATCATAAGCGGCCGGCGGCAGAATGGCGACAACCTCAATTTTCTCACAGACGTGTGGGAATACTCACCAAAGTCTTTTCAGTGGCGACAGCGAACTGATGTGCCTCAACCGGTACTGGCCGGAATCGGAATCGGTTTCGGGCAGAGTCACATCTATGTGCTTGGAGGCGACGACGGATCAATGTTCCTCAGAGCTGATGAACTCAAAGATGACCACCCTGGCTTCCCGAAGAAATCGTTCGCTTATCACACCATCACCAATACATGGACATCCACCGGCACGACACCGCAGAATCATGTAACAACAGTTCCCCTGATCTGGAACAACCGCATCGTGATTGCCAGCGGTGAAGTCAGACCTCGTGTGCGAACTCCGGCTGTGTGGAGCATCACGCCGGCTGCCCGGAATTGAGTGCAGCACACGAACCAAGGAAGTCCGGGGGAGGTATCGAACGAAAACTCAGCCAGGTGCGCAGTACAGGATGACGAAACCCAAGACCAGCCGCATGCAATGAGTGACGTTGGGGGGATCGTGTCTGACCGTCGCTGTGAGGTTGACTTCGGATCTCGCCACGGGGGCCATAGAACTCATCGCCCACAACCGGATGCCCGATTTCTGCCATGTGAACTCGGATCTGATGATTGCGTCCTGTGTAGAGCCGGCATTCAATCAGAGTCACTCGGCGCCGTCGTTCCAAAACAATCACTTTCGTTTTGGCATTTCGAGGATAAAGGGCATTCGGCCCGGCTGACATCAAAACACCACGACCTCCCGAACGTCGACCGATCGGCAGAGTAACGACTCGATCATCAAATGGTACATAACCTTCCACCAGAGCCAGGTACGACTTCTTCATTCGCCCCGCCTGGAAATCGAGTGAAATGACTCGATGGGTTTGATGTTCCTTCGCAACAACCATCAGACCGCTTGTCATGCGATCCAGGCGATGAACGATTCCAGCTTGCAGCATTCCTTTTGCAACCGTTTGCTGATCCAGATGATACTGAATCAAATGAGTAAGTGTTCCATTTTGAATTGGCCCGACAGCATGCGCCACCAGACCCGCGGGTTTGTCGATGACCATGAGCCATGGATCTTCGTACACAATCCCGAACTTACCGGGCTCTGGATCCTGTAGCTTGTCCGGCGGTTCTGCGAGACGAATGCGGACCGTCTGTCCCCGAAACACACGCTGCAGAGGATCAGCAGGCAACTGGTTGACGTGCGCCAGTCCGGCGGAGACCATTCGATGCAGTCTCCATGACGTATAGTTGCGAAGATGTTTCGCCAGGAATGAATCAATCCGCACGCCGTTAAGATACGGTTCAACGATGAATTCCGGTTGAAGGATCGTATTCGTCCTCTTCACGCCAGTTCTGCCAACATTTCCTGTAATTGTTGCACGCGTCTAACATCACCATTGAGATGACCAAGTTCCTTGCCTGAGCGAAAATCCCATCCAGTTGGAGCCGAAGCGTTTTTGGTACGCCGCGAAACCCGCGTTTTCTAAAACGCGTTTCAAGTCAGATTGTTGGTTCATGCATAGAAATTCGGGACCGGGAAGACTGAAAAACCGCAAGGAAACTCGCCATAGGCCTCACGGTAGATGATTGGCGGGAAATCGACAACAATAGTCACCGCACCTGAATTCCATCGTAACCGCATATTGGCTGCAACGCCCGGGATTTTCCTTGTGAGCAGTGGTTCTCATTATACAGTTCTCGCCCGACGTTTCCGCCCCCAGGCATTTAGCGATGTCGTCGGTCAGGAACATGTCTCCAAAGCGCTTCGGAATGCGATTCGCTCCGAACGAGTCGCTCATGCCTATTTGTTCACTGGCGCTCGAGGTGTGGGTAAGACGTCCATGGCCCGAATTCTGGCCAAGGCGCTCAACTGCCCCAACGTACAGGACGGAGTTCCCTGCAACGATTGCGAGGTTTGCGATGGCATCAGTTCCGGAAGCGATGTCGATGTGATGGAAATCGATGGGGCATCCAACCGCCGTATCGAAGACATCCGCAGTATCCGAGCAAACGTCGGTGTAAGATCGATGAGAACCCAGTTCAAGTTTTACATCATCGACGAAGTCCACATGCTCACTCGTGAAGCATTCAACGCGTTACTCAAAACACTCGAAGAACCTCCGCCAAACGTCAAATTCGTCTTTTGCACCACCGAGCCGGAAAAAGTCCCGGATACCATTCTATCCCGGTGCCAACGCTTCGATTTCAGTACCATCGAAGATGCATCCATTGGCCAGCGACTCAGGGAAATTGGAGAAACAGAAGGCTTCGAAGTGGAAGACGAAGTTTTTGATTTGATTGCGCGGCGGGCTCGAGGTTCAATGCGAGACAGCCAGTCGCTGTTCGACCAACTACTGGCATTCAGCGAAGGGACTGTCACAGCTGCGGACGTGCATCGCATGCTGGGTACTGCCAGTGACGATTTGCTTATCCAGCTGTTTGATAATACCACTCAACAACGTCCGGGCGAAGTACTCAATCTCCTGGAACAATCGCTTACCGCTGGTGTCCAGCCAGGAGAAATGCTGGATCAATGCGTTGGCTACGTCAGAGACATGATGGTACTGCTCAGTGGCGGTGCCACCGTGTCATTGTGCAGTGTGGGAGACAGCAGCCGAGAAGTTGTAACGGAACATGGCAAACGAATTGGACTGCCGAATGTGATGGCTGCATTTCAAATCCTCTCAGAAACCAAAGGCCGAATCCTACGAAGCACGTTCTCTCGAGTCTTACTCGAGATGGCACTCGTACAGATCTCGCTGCTTGAGAACCTGAGTGCGATTAGTGGCCTGCTATCCGGCAAACTCCCGGAATTACCCACTGCCACCGCAGAAGGCCCCGATTCTGCTCAAAAAAAAACTCCTGAATTAGAACAGGAGTCCTCTGGCGACACTTCCAGTGAAACAGAAGCCGCTCCATCGTTACCTTTCACAAGTGACTCAGCAGCCAATCTATTGGCTCAACTCATTTCAGGGACACCATTTACAGTGTCCTCAGCACTCCGAGCCGCAGAACACATGGCAATTTTGGAGCCAAACAAGCTAGAATTGAAACTAAAATCAAACCTTGATTTCCAAAGGAAGGTACTGGAAACACCGGAACACCGTTCAACGATTCTGCAACTCACGGAAGAGTTAACCGGCGTTCGGGCGGCCCTTTCAGTTTGCCTGGTTCAGGCGGCAGAAGCAGCTCCGGCTGTAAAGCCACTCAAACCAAAGACTGGTAACGGCAGTCCGAAGTTCGATTCGGCTTCTGGGACTCAACCAGTAGCCCCCGAGGTCAAACGGCCTCCGGCCACCGCCATCCGTAAGGATATCGATCCTACTCAGGACGCGTTTGTCCAGGATGTCGTAGATATCTTTGGAGCGAATGTTGATCGAGTGATCAATGCACCGGTAAGACGGAATCCGGAAACTGACTAGAAGTAACAGCCTGCCTGATAATGAACAGTATGGCAGTCATCCAGATAACAGACTTCCAACAAGGAATAGATCGTGCTTAAGGGACTTGGGGATATCGCGTCGATGATGAAGCAGGCCTCACAAATGCAGGGCCGCATTGCCGAAGCAAAAGAAAAAGTTGCTGAGATTCGAGTTGAAGGAATTTCCGGAGGTGAAATGGTGAAGGTCGAAGCGACGGGAGAAATGAAAATCCTGTCGCTCTCGATCGAATCGTCTTTACTGGAAACCGGCGACCGTGAGATGATCGAAGAACTAGTGACAGCAGCCACCAACCAGGCGCTGCAGAAAGCAAAAGAAGCCGCCGCAACAGCGATGTCAGACGCTGCTTCCGAACTGAACATCCCTGGTCTGGACGACGCCTTGTCAAAACTCGGTATGGGTGGCTAAACGAACAGACGGGCCGAGTGGTCTGTTTTGAAAATAAGCGTACACATCAACACATCATCTATTGGCATCACGGAATTAACACGGATGGCAGGCAGGACTCAGGACACCCCCAATCATCCCTATGGGCCAAATGTCGCTCAGTTGATTGAAGAATTTGCCAGATTGCCGGGGATTGGGCGGAAGTCAGCCGAGAGACTCACGAATTACATTCTGTCCTGTTCCAAAGGAGACGCCCTCGGACTGGCGGAGTCAATTCGCAGCGTAAAAGAACATGTCAGACGCTGTACCATCTGTTTCAATCTCACGGAAAACGAAGTCTGTCAACTCTGCCAGGATCCTCGACGCGAACGCCATTCTGTTTGTGTCGTCGAACAACCGAAAGACGTCGTTGCCCTCGAGGCCAGTGGAGCGTTTCAGGGACTGTATCACGTACTCGGAGGCAGTATTGCTCCACTTGACGGTATCGGCCCCGAAGATCTGACAATCAACCAGCTTGTTCGACGAATTCGAGAAAATGGAGTCACTGAACTGGTCATGGCCACCAACCCAACGGTCGATGGCGATGGGACCATGCTCTTCATAACGAATTTACTACAGAATGATGATGTGACGATTACAAGGCTTGCCAGAGGGATCGCATCGGGCAGCGTACTGGAATTTGCGAATCGAGAAATGCTGGCAGATGCCCTCAAAGGTCGCCAAAAGTTCTGATCACTCACCTTCACCACACTTTGGCACCACCAATCACAAAGAATTACCGTGTGCTGGCATCATGTTTACGTTCAGTGAAGTATTCTCTGCATAGCTCATCAATCTCAACCGTTAGTAGCACACTTCCACGATGCACCTAAATGTCTCTCAGCAGATGAAGATGAGCCAGCAGATGAAGCTGGCTCCGCGGATGATCCAGTCGATGGAGATTCTGCAGCTGAATATGATGGCGCTGAACGAACGCATCGAACAGGAACTCGTCGAAAACGTTACTTTAGATGTTGTCGATCGCAATCAGGATGCACCTGTGGCCGAAGATGACATGGCCAGAAAAACTGATAGCCCGAAAGAACAACAGGAGCTGGCAAAAGACGTCGAGGAACGCGAACTTGTTGTCGGTAACGATAACAATGAATCCGACTTCGAACGCCTTCTGGAAATTTCCGCGGACTGGTCAGAAGATAACGTTGGGTTTGGTGGCGTACGACCGTCCGCCAACCAGATTGGCGACAGCATGGATCGTCAGCACGATGCCATGGCCAACATGGTTGCTCGGCCGCAATCACTGCACGAATACCTGATGGAACAATTCACGTTTGCATCAACATCCGAGGTAGAACGGCAGTTCGGTGAATTCTTAATCCAGCATCTCGATCACAATGGCAAGCTCCAAAGTCTGCTGGCGGAAATTGCGCAGCAGTTCAATCGAATGTGGGGACACGAACTGGCTCAGGAACAGGCTGAATCTGTCCTGGCGTTGATTCAACAGCTGGAACCTCCCGGAGTCGGTGCGCGGGACTATCAGGAAATGCTGCTTCTGCAGATTCGCGATCACATGCCATTTCATGATGAGATGCGAATCCTGGTTCGGAATCACCTGGAAGACATCGCTTACAACCGGCTGCCGTTGATCCAAAAAGCAACGGACTTCAGCCTGGATCGAATTAAGGTTGCCATCGAGCAGATTCAGACGCTGAACCCGTACCCGGGTCGAGGCTTCGAACAGCGACCGGTGCAGCGCGTCACGCCCGATCTGTCACTGGAAAAGGACGAAAAAGGTAATTACGCTGTCAAACTACTGGATGAATACGTGCCGGAGCTGCGAATCAGCCCTCGATATCGAAAAATGATGCAAGCCAATCCGACCGCAGAAACCAAGGAATGGATTAAGAAAAAAGTCGAATCGGCCCAGTGGCTCATTGAAGCCATTCAACAGCGCTACAGCACATTGCTCAAGGTCGCTCAGGAAATCATCGATCACCAAACCGACTTCCTGGACAACGGCCCGGAACATATCGCTCCGCTCAAAATGCAACAGATTGCAGACCGCGTCGGCGTACACGTGACCACGGTTTCTCGTGCCGTCGACGAAAAATGGATTCAGACACCGCGAGGCCTGTTCCCTCTCAAGCGATTCTTTGGTGGCGGCACCCAAACAGCCAATGGCGAAGATGTCGCCTGGGACACCATACGCATCCGACTGCAGGAATTGATTGACGGAGAAGACAAGAAAAAGCCGCTCAGCGACGATGCACTGGTTGAATCGCTTGGTAAGAAAGGCCTCAAACTGGCTCGCCGTACGATCACCAAGTATCGTAAGCAAATGGGCATTCCCAGTTCCCGCCAACGACGCGAATACTAGAATCGATTCCCCTCTAAGTCCCAATGGCGGGCAAGAGGCCTGTTTCCTTTACCAGCAGGCCAACCGGCTGCTGCCAATGCAGATCACTCAGGACAACCAATGCTGCATGTAGTCATCATGGCCGGCGGAAGCGGAACTCGTTTTTGGCCGCAAAGCCGTACCGCAATGCCCAAACAACTGCTGAAACTGTCGGGCGATCGCACGATGATTCAACAGACTGTCGATCGTTGCGAGGGGTTAATCGGAACAGAACATTCGTGGGTCGTCACGAATCACGCCCAGACCCAACCGACTCAGCAACAGCTCCCTGATATTCCAAGCCGCAACGTGTTGGTTGAACCGGCAGCCCGCAACACAGCTCCATGTGTCGGGCTGGCGGCAATTCATATCCTGCAGCAGGATCCCGAAGGCATCATGTTTGTGATGCCAGCCGACCACGTCATCTCAACGACCAACGATTTCCAACAGGCTGCCCGACAAGCCATCACGTTAGTTGAAGAAGAAAATCAGAGGTTGGTCCTGTTTGGAGTCTCTCCAGCGTTTCCATCGACAGGCTACGGCTACATCGAACGAGGAACCGAACTGAGCCATGGCACAATGTCATTCACAGTGCAATCGTTCCGTGAGAAACCACCAAAGGAGATCGCTCAGGAATATCTCGACTCCGGTAAATTTTACTGGAACTGCGGGATCTTCTGCTGGAAAGCCGCCACGATTCTAAGCTTGCTCAAACAGCACGAACCGGAAATGCACGAACGACTCACTCGACTGGCAACAACGATCGGCACATCCGATTATCCAGCCGCGTTGGATACTGAATTTCCGCAAATGAACAATATTGCGATCGACCGAGCCGTCCTGGAACGGGCCGAACACGTGTGTGTGATTGAAGCACCGTTCAACTGGGATGACGTTGGCAGCTGGCTGGCCGTTCCCCGACTGGCGGGAACAGACGACGCCGGAAACACATCCGACGGCCTTGTGCGGTCAGTCGATACAAAGAACAGCATCATCCGTACAACGGACGATCACCTGGTCGCCACATTGGGTATGGAAGACTGTATCATCGTACACACGGCCGACGCCACGCTGGTCGCTCGCCGAGATGATTCCGAGCGTATCAGGGAACTCCTCGAGCTGCTGAAAGAGCAGGGCGATTCAGAGTTTCTGTGATGAGTAATTTTCCTGCTGGTCACCAATGACGGAGATCCGCAGCAGCACGATGACATAGCATGGATTGAGAACTCCGTCTCTCCGCGGCAGCAGACACCTAAACGACTAACGGTACTGAAGACAATATCCTGAATGCACGACATTATATTAGGGTCTCAAACGATCAGACTGCTTGCCGGCACGTTCGTCGCCTGTCATGATTGTCAGGCACAGCATCAGTTTCCTTCTACATTATCTCGCCAAACTAAAACACTGTCTGGCGGCGTGAATCAATAGCTACAGGAATCCACGACGATGACCACCCGACTACGGCTCAACATCATGATGTTCCTCCAGTTCTTTGTCTGGGGGGTCTTCTTTGTCACCATGGGAACGTATCTCAGTAAGCTATTTGCTGATCGGGAAAGCCTGAATACGATCATCGGCAGCACCTATGCCACACAAACCTGGGCGGCGTTATTTGCACCACTTGTCGTCGGTTACCTCGGAGACCGACTCATGAACAAAGAACGACTCAACGGGATTCTTCACCTGATTGGGGGCGGACTATTGTGGTGGGTCAGCACACTGAATGAGCCAACACTGCTTTTTTGGGTTCTCCTTATATTCTTTATTTGTTACATGCCTACGTTGGCGCTCGTCAATACAATTACGTTCCAGAACGTCAGTGACATCGAACAGGAATTTCCCAAAATCCGTCTCTGGGGGACCATCGGATGGATCGTCGCAGGGCTTGTCATTTCGGAGTCGTTTTTTGGACTGTTCGCTCTTCCCGTTCTTCCCGGGATCAAAGAAGCAGGCAGTTCCAATATTCAATTTCAGATTGCCGCTGTCGTTAGTGTGATCTACGGGTTCTACAGTTTCACACTTCCTGCATCGCCTCCGGAAGGCAAGGGACAACCGGTGAGCATCGTCAAGCTCTTTGGTTTCGATGCTTTGCAACTCATGAAGAATCCGTCGTACCTTGTGTTCGCAATTTGCTCTTTCCTCATCTGCATTCCACTGGCGTTCTACTATGCACGGACTGGTGAGTTTGTCGGTGCGATGGCATTTGGAGACAGGACTGGTGGCGTCATGGCCTTGGGGCAGGTGAGTGAAATTGTCTTCATGGCGCTTGTTCCGTTTTTCCTCACGCGGTTAGGCGTCAAGAAAATGCTACTTGTCGGCATGGTGGCATGGGCCGCACGATATGGACTCTTTGCCATGTTCCCGTCGTCGAGCATAATGCTGCTTGGTGGAATTCTGCTGCACGGAATATGCTATGACTTCTTCTTTGTCACTGGCCAACTTTATACCGACCGAGTTGCCCCGGCTGAAATACGAACCAGTGCCCAGGCCCTCGTTGGATTGCTGACTTACGGAGCAGGAATGCTCGTGGGCAACTACGTTCTCGGATATTGGGCAGAACATATTGAGCTCGATCCAACGACTCGCGAAGGTTGGTCAGCAGGCGCTCAACAGTATTGGCTCTTGCCAGCGGGACTTGCAGTCGGTGTGGCTGTTCTGTTTGCACTGACCTTTTGGGATAAAGTAAAATCAAAAGATGATTCTGAAGAGGCATAGCATCCCGGCTCAGACGGGCGGCAATGGGTCATGGACTGCCGGTTCTGAATTGATACAGCAGCCGGTTGAGCAATCAATCAATCAAGGAACTCAAACAGATTGAACGCAGGGCAGAGCAGGCCGCCAAAAAACAGTCGCAGCGACTTGAAGAATGAATCGCATCAACAGAACTGAAGCAGATTGATTCGCGGGTCCAACAGATTCAGGAACCTTTCCAGACATTATGTGTTTGGCCAGCCAGCAAAATACAATCAATCAGGCATCGCTCTCGGTGCGTCGATCACTTAAGACCACCCCGTATTGTCATCGCCGACGAAGGTAACGGTTTTGACACAACGTATTTCCCGAAGCCTTTAGAGCGTGAAACCTGCCCCACCCAGGACTGGTTTCAGGCTAATTGAGTCATTTCTGGCCGAAGTCACATAGAACAACGGTGACAAGCAAGTCACTATGGCCATGCATGTCAATCTCAACGATCATCAGCTACGGCGAATCTTTCTAATATCGCCATAACTACGGCATATCGACCTTCTCTTGTCAGACAAGAAACGGCAGGGATATGAGCTTTCAAGTTGACTGGAACGCCGCTCTCGCCAACGTCAGCGACAATCGGGAGCTGCTGCAACTGGTCATTGACGCATTTCTCACCGAGTCTGCTCAGATTCGGGATCAGATTTCAATTGCTATTACGAATCAGGATACAAAGCAGCTGCAACGTACTGGACACACCCTGAAGGGAATTATGCATTCTGTGGGCGCAAGCAGTTGGTCTCATCCCGCTCGCCAGCTTGAAGAACTGGGCGCCGCCGGAACCACCGATGGAGCACAAGAACTGGCGGATGAACTGAATCGCCACCTGCCTGCACTCCTCGAACAATTGCGTACATTTTCAGTGGAACAGAGCAACTAAATATGAGCCACATTATCGTTGTTGATGACGCCCTCACTGACAGAACCCTGATCAGCGGTCTCCTGACCGATGAACTTGAATGTCATGTTGAAACGGCAGACAACGGGGAATCGGCGTTGGAGTTCATTGATGCTCGGCGACCGGATATTGTACTCACTGATCTGCAAATGCCCGACATGGACGGACTTGAATTACTGGAGTCCATCAAAGAAGAGTACCCCATGATTCCCGTTGTCCTGATGACAGGGCGGGGCAGCGAAAAAATCGCAGCAATCGCTATGAAAGCCGGGGCCACCAGTTACGTTGCCAAACAACGAATGGCAGAAGATCTTGTTAGCACGGTCAAACGTATCATTGCGGCAACTCAGGAAGTCATGATCCCTCCTCAGCTCATGCATCGACTCGAATATTCCAATTGCCAGTTCACACTCAACAATGATCCCGGACAGATTGGCTCGGTCGTCGCACATTTGCAAAGCATGCTGAGATGTCTGCCCCTGGGTGATGAAAGCGAACGCATCCGGGTAGGCCTGGCTCTGGAAGCTGCTCTTTCAAATGCACTCTTCCACGGGAATATGGACACCAGCCAAGAATCACCTCAGCCGAATGAAGCTCGTCGCCAAGAGCTGTTTCGTAAACGCTGGAATCGAAAACCGTGGTGCGATCGGCGGATCAGTCTGACAGCAGAAATCTCTCGAGAACTGGCGAAGTTTGTCATTCGAGATGATGGCAATGGGTTTGACACCTCGGCACTTGATCCGGATTTCATGAGTCTGGACACTGAACGAGGTCGCGGGCTGCCACTCATGTACACCATCATGGATTCGGTGGAATTCAATGATGCCGGAAATGAAGTAACTCTGATTCGGCATCGAGTAATCGAGGGGCCCGTTACAGACTGATTGCTAAGAGCCACCCGAGATTCACTGCCGGCCGTCGGCAAGCAGTGTTTCCAGATGCAGTTCAACGCAATCTGCCAGTCGATCGACGTTGTATCCCCCTTCCAGACTACTCACCAAACGACCGTTCGCGTGCGTCTTCGCCACCTGCTGAACCAGTGACGTCAGTTCCGCAAAATCCTGTGTTTCCAGTCCCAGCGAACCAATCGGATCTTCCGCGTGAGCATCGAACCCGGCACTGATGATCACCAGTTCCGGACGACAGCGATCAGCCGCTTTGGTGAGTTCCCTTTCGAACGCCGTCAAAAGATCCAACCGCGAAATTCCAAACTTCAGCGGTAGGTTGAAAATTGTTCCCAAGCCGGCAGCGCGACCCGTTTCTGATTTCCGACCGGTCCCCGGATAAAACGGAAACCGATGAGCTGAAAAAAACGAGATCCGTTCGTCATCGTAAACCGCATCCTGAGTTCCATTGCCGTGATGGACATCCCAGTCCACGATGAGTACACGAGACAACCCCAATCGTTCCACTGCAACCTTGGCTGCAATTGCTACATTGCTCAATAGGCAAAAGCCCATGGGAGCATCCATCAACGCATGGTGACCAGGAGGACGAATCAGACACAATGCCTGTGATTGCTCACCTCCGACAACTCGTTCCACCGCATCAATCAAGGAACCGGCAGCCTTCCATGCTGCCACCGCTGACTGACTGCTCATCATCGTATCTCTTTCGACACGCCCACCTCCAGCTAAAGCAGTCGCCCGAAGCCATTCAAGATAGTCAGCAGCATGCCAACGTGTGAGATCTTTCAGATTCGCTGCCACCGTCGGCTGACGGGTGACCTGCGACAGCATTCCTTCGGCACGTAGCCGACGGTGTATAGACTCCAAACGAGCAGCACATTCCGGATGTTCACCGGTATCGTGCTGCAGAAAGGTGTCGTCCATGTAGAGCAGTGTCACGCCTACCGTCCATCTAAAACGGCCAGTTGCTACCATTGAAAGGTTTCAGCTGCAGCTTTGCAGGATCAATTTTCACGTAACGAATCAGCTTACGTTTCCAGGTGTAGGTCACATGAACCATTCCATCAGCCGACTGAATAATCGCAGGATACGAGAATTCTGACTTCGGCGTATTTTCCAGAACACCCGCCGCTTGCCAGCTAATTTTATCTTCGCTGATTCCAATGTTAAGCATCTCACGGCCAGCAGGCTTTGTGCTGCGTTTTGTATGATTGTAAATCAGCATCGATCGCCCATCCTTCAAGACGACACCATCGATACCGGAATTTGGATTAGGCAGATTTGTTTCTTTGAGTGTTGACCAGGTCTTACCGCCATCAGCTGTGGATGTAGTGAGAACCTGACCTTCACTATTCTGATTTCGGCACAATGCTTGGATGTGACCATCGGCGTGCCGCATGAGTGACGGCTGAATTGCTCCGAAGGTCTTCCCGTCGTGAATCGCCGGAACGCGTTGCCAGGTTGCTCCCTGATCCTTTGTAAATTCAAAGTGCAGTCGCCAGCCGTCAAATTCGGTGCTACTCCCGCAGAGCAGGGTACCATCGTTCAGCAGGATGGGCTTGTTTCGAACAGGGCCGTCAATTTGTTCGGGCAGACGAACAGGAGTTGTCCATGTCGTACCGCCGTCGGTAGAGGACATGACCATTCCCCACCAGCTGTCAGGAGTAGGACCGCACTTGTAAAAAAGCATGAGTGGACCACCACCCGGATACTGGAACAGCACAGGATTCCATGTCGGATGGCGGTGAACAGAACCGTCCGGTCGCGTGTATTGAACTCCATCTGCTACTTCGACGGGATCAAGCCACATGCCGTTCACCTGACGAGTTACCCAGATGCCGACGTGAGAATGTCTTTCGTACTGACCACCAAACCAGGCAGCAACCAAACCACCTGGAGTCATCTCAATTGTTGACGCGTGACTGGAAGGAACAGCCGGATTGGCCCCATTGAGGAACTCAACAGAAATCACACCCGGAACAGCCGCCGCAGCGGTTGTACACGCAGCGGTGAACAAAGTTAAAAAAAACATTCGCACAGCCAACATCAGATGCCTCATTCTATTCGAAATCATGGTTCCTCTCACCGCCCACATTCCAGGCGATAAGCAGAGCTAAGAAATTGATACTCACACCGCAGGAAACGTTCCAGTGATCACGGCGAGCGCATCATGACTGATCAGCAGACCCAATGCGAATGTTGGATCCTCATTTACGGCCCGAAGTAGCAATCTCTACAACTGGCGGATTTCAGTCTCTGATCACTCATTTTTTTTTGGTCTTACTGAGGCGAACCTTTTCTTCCAGGCTGTCTGCTCAACAACAGTTGTACACCACAGAAATAATTGCCCATCCTCATCGGTTCGAGGTTCCATTATTATCCTGTGTGTCTTCCCCATGGAACGCAGTAAGCCCGATGGTGAAATTCGATCCGGCGGTGTTGAGTACACAATTTGGCCGAAATCAATATTGTTGGCTGCCAGCGCCTGTTGAGAACAAAACCATGGTAGCTCGACACGGTCTGCGATTGTATTAACGATGTCTTCAACCTTGTCGTCCTCTAGATCTACTTCGACAAACTGATAAAAGCCGGGAAGCACCTCCGTTAGCGGGCGTTTATTCTTCCATCCAACCGGCCACAGATTACTCGATTCATCACCAACATCGATCTCAAGCAGATAGCCAGCACGCGGATGTTTCATCACTCTAAAACCCAAACCAAATTGAGCCATCGCAATCGCCAGTCCGCTGCCAGCACTTACTCGCCTCAAATCAATCGACCGCTTATCCTGAAGATCTGACAACGCCACTTTTCGAGACTCCGGACTCCACGTCACTCGAAGCTCCACCGGCAGGTTCATTGCCTTCACTATTTGTACCGGTGATGAAAGGCGAACTTCACCCGGTGTTTTGGCCGCCAGCAACTTCAACACCTCCGTATACTGGGCAATCGTTAGTCCCCAGGTTGGACGCTCTCGGATTGGTCCTTCTGCTCCATTCTTCACCAGATCATCTAAGAACACTTTGAGTGGTTTGGGTTTCCCAAGACGGAACTGCTTGCTGCCCAGCAACAGAAGCCCTCGACGGTCCACCAGTCCGACAATTTCCACAACCGATCGCCGCCCCGTGCCACGATTTCGAATCCCCAGCTTGTCACTTCCATTGTCTGACGCAATGGTCACGCGGTAACCAGTCTCCTGAACCAACTTCGACCAGTCGCGATCCTTCACACGAGCTGCGGCACTTCCTTGAACCAAAATACGAAAATCCAGTCGATACGGCTCCTGAACGGCGGGAGTTTCCAGCAAGACAATATTCCGCTGGTGAGCCAGCACGGCAGATCTCTGAACCGAAACCAACAAGACAGCAACCACGCAGCCAATCATTCTGGGCATCATTTTCATTGGTCCATTCTGGCTGAATCTTCAACTCGGATCTATAGGAATCACGTTCCCTACGATCCACCAGTACCATTGCGAGCTTGCTCCTGGTCTCACCTGTTCTCTGTCCGCGAATCTCTGTAGAATCTGGGCGTACGCTACGCTTCAGGAATTCCATCGCATGGATGCTCGACAACTCCGCTACCGCCTGGAATACGCGGTCTTCTGCACCATTGTATTCGTGATTCAGTCACTGCCGCTGACAACCGCAGCACGTCTGACGGACGCCCTTGCTCTGCTGTTGCATCGACTGCCGGGTAAGATCAACCGTCGGCAAGTTGCAGTCGACAATATTCGTCAGGCCTTTGGTGATCTGTCAGAAGACCAGATCGACAACATTATCCTCGGAATGTGGCAACACCTTTGTCGCATGGTGTTTGAAATCACTCAGATTCGTCGCCGACTGCGACGAGAAACCTCGCCCACCATTCTGGATTTTTTTCAACGAGACGAATGCGTTTCAGCCGTACTGTCTGACCGGAAAGTGTTTTTTCTGGGCGGTCATTTTGGCAACTGGGAGATTTCCGTTAACACATTCGGACATTTCGGATTTCCAATGGGAGTCATCGCACGCGACTTGGACAATCCATGGCTTCACCGCTGGTTCCTGAACTACCGCCAATCCAGTGGTAACTGGATCATCTCTAAAAAGGGTGGTGGCTCCGATCTGATCGATTCCCTGGAAACCTGTGGCATGGCATCACTGCTGTGTGATCAGGACGCCGGTGGGCGCGGACTCTTTGTGGACTTCTTCGGGCGACCAGCATCGACCTTCAAATCGATTGCGTTGCTGGCTATGGAATACGACGCCGTGCTTGTGGTCGGAGGAGGTCGCCGACTGCCACGAACCGAATCCACCCGCACCAATTGGATCCCCTTCGAACTGGCGACTCAGGCTGTCATCGACAGCCGCAACTTCCATAGTTCCAATGCACTTCACGAACTGACTCAGGCCTACACCACAGCGTTGGAACAACTGATTCGTCGTTCGCCGGAACAATACTTCTGGGTCCACCGCCGCTGGAAATCCAAACCCCGCCAAAGAAAACGCAAAGCACAAAACGCCGCGTGAACCGTAAACGCCAAGGCACTATCATCAGTGAAATCTAATTCATCTCAACACAGTAGCTAACAAACCGTACGTGCCAGATACTGATTTCACACAGATATCCTTGTAGTCCCAGGGGACACTCGCTGACAGATACCATGCCGTCATGATGGTTCAATCGAATGTGACAAAAGCCTATGCAACGTCACGAAACTGGAGTGATGGCTTTTCAATCGTCACGATCGTATTTGCCGGGATGCTGCGACTGAGTGTCACGCTGGATCCCACAAGAGATCCTGCTCCTACCACAGTCGTTCCGCCCAAAATGGTGGCATTCGAATACACGCTCACTCCGTCTTCCAAAGTCGGGTGCCGCTGAGTCCCCCGAATCAGTTGCCCATCCTCATCGCGAGGAAACGACCGAGCTCCCAGAGTCACGCCCTGATAAAGGGTCACAGAAGAGCCGATCACGCAGGTCTCCCCGATGACCACCCCGGTACCATGATCAATAAAAAATCTTGGACCAATGTCCGCTCCGGGATGGATATCAATTCCCGTTTCACGATGAGCCCACTCCGTCAGAATTCGCGGAAGGTAGGGCACCCCTAAAGTCAGTAACGCATGGGCCAACCGGTAAATAACAACGGCCTGAATGCCCGGATAACAGAGAACGATTTCATCCGGAGTCTTTGCGGCGGGGTCTCTATCGAACGCCGCCTGAATGTCTGCATGCAGTAAGACCTGCAGTTGTGGAAGTAGGCTAAGGAACCTGCCAGTCATCACACGTGCTGTTTTTTCAATACCGTCCGCAGAAGCATCATGCAGTCTCAATTCAGTCGACTGTACATGGCTCAGTCCGATCGCAATCTGTGTAGACAGTCGTTGTTCTACCCGAGCCACACATTCTTGTGCAGCGGCCTGCAGATGTCGTGTGGCGGACGAGAGCCATAGATCCGGAAACAGAAGAGTTCGCAGATCGTGGGCAATCTCAACTACTGCCGCAACTGACGGCAGAGCCACTGCAGGAGACTGGCGGGTTGCTGCATCGTGTTGCACCAACTGACTCACCAATGAAGCGGACGAGATGTATTTGAAACCAGCTTCCTGCATCACTGACTCTCGCTCTCCGCTCGCCCATATCACAAACAATGTTTGCTTCGTCATCGGCGAGTTGTATCCAGTCTCTGCAATACTCCAGGCATATCCGGATCAGACGCTACAGACCCGTATCGGCTAACCCCAATGCTATCGCCGACCAACACTTTCTGCGCAGCCTGCCTGTCCGGAATTCTTTCAACGACCGGTGCAGATTGAGCCGATGATCGAATCAGACTGCCAGCAGTTCTGCAACGATCTTCGGCTGTTTCTGCCGATACAGAGACAGGGAGCTGCTGACGGCAGGCAAATCAACTGCAAAGTCGATTCGAGCGAGTGAACTGTGACAGAACCGACAACCGCATCACTGACAGAAGACTACTGGTCTGACACCAGACGTCCGCTCACGTCTCTGCTGTTTCTGCTTCCATGGATCGCCATTTATGAAATTGGCATACTCATGCTCTCCCAGCCGGGATCCGACGGACTCCGAAACGGCGCTGACTATTGGATGAGATCACTTCTGGCATGGTCAGGAGCCGGCCAGATCCTACTGCTGCCAATGCTGGTGATTGCCATTTTGCTGAGCTGGCATTTAATCCGCAGATATTCATGGACCATAAGAGTAGAAACCCAGGTCGGAATGCTGGCAGAAAGCCTGCTGCTGGCTGTGGTTCTGGTTGCCGTAGGACAGCTGCATCATTTACTGTTCGTTCATTTTCAAACACCAGACAACGATCCTCGCCTGCTGACAATCGAGGGTCCGCTGACTTACGCGGTATCATACATTGGAGCGGGGATTTACGAAGAAGTGATGTTCCGACTGCTACTGGTTCCCGCAGCTTTCGGTGTATTTCGTATCATGGAATTCCCATCGCGCTGGGCGGCTACAATGGCCGCTATCTCAACCAGCTTTATCTTTGCGCTGGCCCATCATGTCGGTCCGGCAGCGGATGCGTTCAATCTGTTCACGTTTTCATTCCGAGCCGCAGCCGGAATATTCTTTGCCGCTGTCTTCTTTATCCGGGGCTTCGGAATCACGGTCGGCTGCCACGCCGCCTACGACCTGCTCGTCGGTGTGTTTGTTGCGACAGATGTTTGAGTGGCCGCCTGAGCGACTTTAGAAACCCCGGCAACGACGAATGCGTGATGACGGTATCGGCCCAAAGCCGCGTTTAGCACCACAAACAGAGTCGTTATGAGTCACTTGAGAACTGGGGCCATTTTCGACAGGATTCCCTGCCTGTCATTGTCGATCGCCTCTTCATTTATTGACGCTGTTACCAGTGGATCACCGCATGTCTAATCAAATCTGTCGCTGGGGTATTCTGAGCACTGCAAACATCGCCAAAAAAAACTGGCACTCCATTGCCCTGTCCGGTAACGGCCAGGTGTTAGCCGTTGCCAGTCGCGATCGTAACAAAGCTCAGCAGTTCATCGAGGATTGCTCCGCATCGGTTCCTGTCCCACATTCAGTCGACGCCATGGGCAGTTATGACGAAATGCTCGCACGTGACGACATCGATGCCGTTTACATTCCGCTGCCAACAGCGATGCGAAAAGAATGGGTCATCAAAGCGGCCAACGCCGGCAAACACGTCCTTGCAGAAAAGCCATGTGGTGTTACGGCTGACGAAGTTAAAGAAATGATCGCCGCGTGCGAAGCCAATCATGTGCAGTTCATGGACGGTGTGATGTTCATGCACAGCGCCCGATTACCTGAAATGCGTCGTATCCTTGACGACGGCAGAAGTATCGGCCTGATTCGCCGTATCTCCAGTCAGTTCACGTTCGCAGCAGACGACAAATTCCTGACATCTAACATTAGAGTTACCAGCCAACTGGAACCTGCTGGTTGTCTGGGGGACCTCGGCTGGTATGACATACGGTTCATTCTGTGGGCTAAGAATTACGAAATGCCAACCGAAGTTCGAGGCCGCATTCTGGAGGGCGTGACCCACCCGGGCAGCGAACATCAGACACCTCTGCAGTTTCAGGGGGAGATGCACTTTGCTGACGGCACGTCTGCCACTTTCTTCAGCTCGTTCCTCGCGGCTAATTCCCAATGGGCCACAATCAGTGGTACCGATGGCTACCTGAACGTCAACGATTTCGTCTTGCCGTATTTCGGCAACGAACTGGCATTTGAAGTTTCACAACACAGCTTTGATGTGGATGTGTGCCGATTCAACATGGCACGAAAAACTCGCCACATCGCCGTCGATGAATACAGTAACAACGCCGCGAACGCTCAGGAAGTGAATCTGTTTCGCAATTTCGCTGAGCTCGTCAATTCCGGACAGCCTGACGCTCGCTGGCCGAAGATGGCGCTGCAGACTCAACAGATCCTCGATGCAGCGCTCACTTCGGCACGCAACGGTGTTGAAGCAATCAAGCCGTGAACATTCTGACGTTCCATCTTCTGTTTTGGTTGTTGGTGAATGACCGTCTCCCGTGATTTTCCGAAAGCCGTTCCATGTCTGCAGTCGCAGAAATCCTCTCCGAACTCGAATCCCTGCGTCTGATTGACCCTCACTCGCATATCAATCCTCATTCGGCTTCCTCAGACACACTGGCCGACATTCTGGGTTACCACTACTACACCGAGCTTTCTCACTCCGCCGGCCTGCCACGGGAACTGATTGAAGAATCCGGTATCGGTCCCAGAGAGAAAGTTGCTCTTTTGGTTCCATCGCTGTCGGCGATCGAAAATACGGCTCAGTACAGCTGGCTACTGGAAATGTGCCAGGTTTTCTTCGGCTTCGAGGAAAGTCGAATCGACGAGTCGAACTGGGAAGCACTGTACGACTCCTCGGAGAGGACCATGCAGGCACAAGACTGGGAATTAACAGTTCTCGAAAAAAGTGGGCTCGATCAGGTTTACCTGACAAACGACTTTGATGATCCACTCGAAGGATTTGACACTCATTTATACGTTCCGTGTTTACGCACAGATGACCTGGTCTTTCAATTACAAAAGCAGGAAACCCGTGACAGATTAACAAAGGCATCCGGCGTCACCGCGAAAGACACAGGATCAATGCGTCGGGCCCTGGGAGCGTTGTTTGATCACTTCGTGGCCAATAATGCTGCCGCCTGTGCCATTTCGCTCCCACCCGATTTTGCTCCACAAAAGATCGCTGATCAGCGAGCGGATGTGGTCCTGAACAAAGTTTCAGGAAATTTGCCACTGGATGATGCTGAGCAGCAGGATCTCAGCTGTTTTGTTTTCTGGAGTCTGGCAGAACAGTGTGCAGAACGACAACTGCCATTCGACCTGATGATTGGAGTGAATCGGCGAGTCTACGAAAGCGGTGTTTATCAGGGGCAAGACCTGTACGACAAACGGGTTTCGCTGATTCAATATCGCCAGCTCTTCAACGCCTTTCCCCAAGTCATCTTTCCAACTTCTGTTCTGTCGGAAACCAGTGGGCAGGAATTGGTCAGCTATGCCTGGATTTTTCCGAACGTAGTCCCCAACGGACACTGGTGGTATTCGAATATTCCCGTCTTTATTGAACAGGACTGCCGTAGCCGATTGCAGGCGGTGCCTCGCACCAAGCAAATCGGCTACTACAGTGATATGTATAAGCTGGAATTCGCTCTGCCGAAATTCGCGATGTATCGCCGCATTTTGGCGAAAGTTCTCGCAACGGACTTCGTGGGCGACCGCGGCTGGTCGGTTGAACAGGCCGTCGACCTTGGGCGTCAGATTCTCCGTGGAAACGTCGAAACAATCTTCAGTAAGTGATAGAAGGGACTCAATAATCCCTCGCCGCATGCTCACCGGCCAATCTGCCGGTACTGAAGGCAGCCTGAAAGTTGAATCCGCCGATCGGGCCATCGATGTCCAGTACTTCGCCCGCAAAGTACAGTCCGGCGACCAGCTTGCTTTGCATCGTTCGAGAATCAACCTCCGCCAGACTGACTCCCCCCCCTGTAACTTCTGCTTTCTTAAAACCTAACGTGCCGCTAATTGGCACCAAGCTGGATTTCAGCCCAATCACCAGTTTCCGAATCTGCTTTTTCGACAATTCTGCCGCTCGAGTATTCGGTGAGACAGAAGCCTTAACAATTACCGCTTCAGCCAATCGTCTGGGAACAAATTCCGGCAGGATTGTGATTACATTTTTCTTACCCTGATCACGAAACCTGTTCGTAAGCTGCGTGAGCAACGTCTCAAATTTCACCGTGGTCACGAAATCGCAAACCAGACACAGCTGGCTGCGATCATCGCGGCGCGTGATCACTCGGCTAATATCCAATGCAGCCGGACCGGAAAACCCAAAGTGCGTAAACAGCAACGAGGATCGGCGAGTGTCAAGAAACTGTTTCACTCCATATCCAGTCGATTCTCGCTCCTGGTCACGGCGCACCACGGAAATGGAAGCATCGTCCATTGTGAGACCTTTAAGGCTCGTGACCCAGTCTTCATTCGTTGTGATTGGCGTCAATGCGGGAACCGGATTCACAATCGTGTGGCCAAATTTCTTTGCCCAGGCATAACCGTCACCCGTTGTTCCACAACCCGGATACGATTGCCCGCCTGAAGTAATCAAAACTCTACGAGCTTTGAGCTCAGTATGTTTAAACCTGATAACAAAGGATTCCGATTCCTTCTGAATAGATTCGACAGGGGAATCAGTCTGTATCTGAGCGCCACTTTTGATGGCTCGTCTCACCAAAGCATCACGAACATCAATTGCCCGATTGCTAACAGGAAAGATCTTACCCGTCTTTTCGACTTTCGTTGCAACACCTTCAGATTCGATCAATTCGATGACATCTTGCGGTGGTAACGTCGCCAGAGCAGATCTCAGAAAGGCGGCCTGCTTCTTGTCAAATGCAGCAAATGCATCGACGATACCACGATCATCGGTCGCGTGAGTTATGTTGCAGCGTGTTCCGCCTGACATCAGAATTTTGACGCCAATCTGGCTGTTTTTTTCCAACAGCAAAGTCCGACAGCCACATTCGGACGCTTTAGCAGCCGCCCAGAGGCCAGCTGCTCCCCCCCCCACGATAATCAAATCAAATTGCACGTCGAATCTCACCCCTGAAATCAATCGTCTGGAACACCGGTTTTTTTCCTCTGGTATCACGATGCCAGACAGCTACGGTTAGATGCATTCTGGTCGGACGAGGCTGAATGAACAGCGAACCTAATAAGAAAAATGCAATGCTATTATGCAACCACTGCTGATTTTTTTCGAAGAGAGCCCAAGTCAGAAAGTGGCAGATCCGACCAAACCTGACACAAAAGACTGGCCGAGGTTCCTAATCAGTACTCTGCCGTAAGCTATCACGTCACGATCCAGTCATTTCTGAACGCGAATCGAAGTTCTTTGTATGGTCTGATGACATTTTTTCCAATAACCGCCACACTTGTCGCTCACACAAGTGATCCGTGAGGGTCGGAATTGAGAATGAGTTGTCGACAAGCCAACAGCTATTCTCAGTCTGGCTGACAAAACACAGGTCGATGATTTCAGACGATCCGCTGGAGACTGCCCGAGATGGCACGCATTGTTCTGTTGCTGGATGGCAAAGCAAAACCCTATGAATTGAACACATCTCCTGTACAGCTGGGGCGGCATCCGGACTGTGATATCCATTTGGATTCAGGGATGGTTTCGCGGTTCCATGCGCGGCTGGTCTGTGAAAACGATGAATACCTGCTGGAAGATCTGGAAAGCGGCAACGGCTCCTACATTAACGGCAAACAACTGGATGCCCGTTCCCCACAAACGCTTAACAACGGCGACCGTATTAAACTTGGCCCGGTGAAACTGCGTTTTGAGAAAGTCCCAGCCACTCTCTCAGCTACTGATCAGTTCACACTCACCGATGGTATTGAACTGAATAATGAAAACACTAATACGATCATGGGATCGGCGACAGCCAATGGCTATGGGTTGCTTGAGGTCTGTCCGGAAGACAAGCTGAGTGGCATCCTGAAAATCAATGAAGCGCTGTCAGGTACCGTTGAGCTCACTAACATCTCGCCCCGAATTCTGGACACTCTGTTTGACATCTTTCCTCAGGCCGATCGCGGCATGATCATGATGAAGGAAAAGACATCGGCTCCGTTAATCCCGGTAGCTCAAAAGCATCGAGATAATCTGGATGACGATTCCGTCCGCATGAGTCGGACGATACTGGAGCAGGTACTCAACGATCGCACAGGAATTCTCTCTGCAGATGCGACCAGTGATTCGCGATTTAGTGCGAGTGAATCGATTTCCAGCATGACGATCCACTCCATGATGTGTGTCCCGCTGCTGAATCTTGAAGAAGAGCCGTTTGGGATCATCAGCCTGGATACACAAAATCCACTCAAACGGTTCACCGAAGATGACTTGCAGCTGTTACTTGCTGTGGCCACTCAAGCCGCTCATTCGTACGAAAACACGCGCCTCCTGGTTTCTCATCTCGAAAAACAAAAGCAAGACAAAGAAATGAACATCGCTCGCAATGTTCAGCGAGCGTTACTACCAGACCAGCTTCCTAAGATTGACGGCTACCGTTTTTATGCATCTTACGATGCCGCCCAGGCCGTCGGTGGCGATTATTTCGACTGCTTCTCAATCAGCGATACTAAAGTCTGTGTCGCCTTTGGAGACGTCGCTGGAAAGGGCGTGCCAGGGGCTTTGATCATGTCCCGAATCTCCAGTGTGGTTCAAAACACGCTGAGTTTCACCGCTGACGTGGCTGTCGCCATCCGCCGCATTAACGATCACATGTGTCACAAAATGGTCGAAGGACGTTTTGTGACCTTCATTCTGGGTATTATTGACCTCAAGAAAAACATCTTCACATTTGCCAATGCCGGACACATGTCACCCCTGATTCGTCGAGCGTCCGGACATGTCGATGAAATCGATGACGCCACAATAGGAATTCCCGTCGGGATCATGGAAGAGTATCCCTATGAAGTCGTTGAGTACCATCTGGAACCCAACGATACATGGGTATTGATCACCGATGGAGTCGATGAAGCCATGGACCCGGGTTCAAATCTGTACGGGAAAAACCGTGTTCGAGACTTCGTTGGCAGCAATAACAAAGAACCGGAAGAACTCTGCAAGTCCCTTCTGGCTGATGTTCGTTCTCACGCCTCAGGTCGACCTCAAAACGACGACATCACCATCATGGTATTCGGTCGGACGAAGTAGAATCGAATTGCGTTTCGCGCTGGGACGTTCGTGACGAATCGATCAAAAAACAAAAAAAACGACGAACTTTCGAGATCCGTCGTGTTTTAAGTCTTTGTTTGATTGTCAGGTCAGTCAGCAGACGAACGCCAGTGCATCTCTGCTGGTTCAGCGACCTTGCGGTAGCCCAGACTCATCATAACTTCGAGAACTTCGCTCCAGGTCGGAAACGGACGCCCGCTTTTGCGCTTGTAAGCATCCATGGCTCGCATAAATTCGACTTCGTTCAGCGAATAGTCGCGTTCACAGGTCGTTGGATCGATCTGCCGACGGCGTTCCCGCTTACGACGATCAACTCCTTCGATGCTATCAACCACATCGATATTCTCGAGACCATCGTCTCGACGCTGAATCTTAGAGGTACGCCGTTCACTAGAGGTTTGGCGACGATCTGTGACGACGAAATCGGAGCTGGTCTCCAACATAATAGAACCTTACACGCCTGAGGGATAAAGACGATGAACGTTCCGGTGAACCAGAGAAGATTCATTCGGAAGTGTGATGTGAAGAGAGACCGTTGTTGCACAACGGATACGTCTCATGACTACGTCAGTCTTCCACACAATCGGGCAGGCAGTCGGACTTTTCGGTTTAGAGAAGCCGGGTAAGACAAAGTAACATGAATGAACACGGAAGAAATCCGGTCCTTCCGATTATCCGGGCGATCAGTAAAGTGCAATCCGGCCAACTGTCCTCACGCCAACTCGCTGTTACTTGTGATATCCAAGCCCCTGCATCACGTCGAACAGCTCTTCAAACGTAATAAAACGGCGATAGTTGTTGATTTTGTATTGGTCGACAGCATCTGCCAATTCGGCAACTTCCGGACGAGCCGAACGATCGCCGTCACGAAACTGACGTCGTTCTCGACCAGCTTCGCCGAGCTGATCGCTGTTCCGACGATCTTGAAATGTCGGCTGAATGGCCGGTTGATCAAGTTTTTGCAGCATTTCGGTTTTCCCCGTAAGACGAACTCCAGGGAACACGAAAGGTGTTCCGCATGACTCGACTGGACTCTTGGTCACAAAATGGCACTGAGCAAACTCAATTCGTCAATCACGCTTTAATTTGTAGACTGTTCGAATCGGGTTCTGCGGAATACATTGCCCGCACTACAGGCAACAGTTGGGCCCGCTTCCGCGACTCGATGCCTATCGGCAACACTGGCAGGCAATACAAAACGGCTTATGACAGACCAGAATATTCATTCCAGCCCCACGGAAATCATTGCAGTGCTGGGTGGCGGAGCAATGGGAACAGCTTGCGCATCGATCCTGTCGGGCAACTGCAGCCAGGTAAGGCTTTGGGTTCGCAATCGTACATTTGCGACACATATCGATGAAACCCGTGAAAACAGCCGTTTGCTACCCGGTGTCCAGCTGCCTGAAACTGTCCATGTGTCTGCCGATCCTGCAGCCATTCTGGAGAATGCCACTATTGTATTGATCTGCATTCCCACCAAAGGAATCCGATCAGCCTGCAGTCTCGTGGGAGACCTTATCCCGGCAACAGCCCTGTTAGTAAGTGCTGCCAAAGGAATCGAAGTCGACACGCTGATCCGTCCCAGCGAAATTCTTCAGGAACTACAGGGCGATCGAGCGGTCGTCGTCCTCGGCGGTCCCTGCCACGCCGAAGAACTCGCCCGCAGACGACCCACATCCGTCGTAGCGGCTTGCGATGATCTGCAGCAAGCAGAACGTGTCCGCAATGCGTTTTCCTGTGACACCTGGCGAGTCTACTCCAACACCGATCTCAAAGGAGTCGAATTAGGCGGAGCCCTCAAAAATGTAATTGCAATCGCTGCTGGAATCTGTGACGGACTGCAACTGGGTGATAATGCCAAGGCAGCTCTGATCACTCGCGGCCTTGCCGAAATGACACGATTCTGCCAAGCCATGTCGGTCGCACCGGAAACGCTGTACGGACTCGCCGGCATCGGTGACCTGATTGCCACCTGTGGAAGTCTACACAGCCGAAATCGTCATGTCGGTGAACTGCTGGGGCAGGGGAGGTCACTCGCAGAAATTGAAGTCTCTATGAACGCCATAGCTGAAGGCGTCTTCACGGCACGCAGCATCCGTAGCCTGGCAGAACAGCACGACATAGAAATGCCGATTGTCGATGAAGTCTGTGGAGTGCTGTTTGATGGACGATCACCTCGAATAGCCACAGAACATCTCATGCGTCGACCACTCCGAGACGAGTAACAACGACCCAAAACTATTGAGACAATTGATCGAGAGAAGTTGAGACATTCGCTTCCGGAAACGGAATTGGCTCTGTGTTTCTCGCTGACAGTCGGCCGCTGTAAGCCTCTTCAATTTCCTCGGCGGCCCTGAGGTCGTCCCCGGCAGCGCCCTTGTCGCCGTTGCTTTGATGACGTTCTGCCCGCTTACGATATGTACTTGCAACGGTTTCATCGAAGCGTTCTGCGGCAATGAAATCTTCAATCGCCTGATCAAGGTTGTCCAGTGCCAGCCATGCATCGCCACGAATCGACAGAGCTTCCAGTGTTGGTTTGATAATGATGGATGTTTCACAATCATCGATTGCTTTAACGAGATCACCAGTCGTTGCCCATCCTCTCGCGCGAGCGTTTAACGCCTCTGTACTGTCTGACTGCAAAGACAATGCCTGCGTGTAATGTTCGATAGCAGCGACAAATTCGTTTCCATCCATGAGACAATCACCTCGAGCAATCCAACGAGTGACGTCCTGCCTATCGCGGTTCAGGTGCTGAGTGATCTGAGAAAGACGATTGATCCAGCCAATCTTTGCCTCATCTGCTGCAACATCGTCAAACCTTTTCAGTTCTCGCAAAGCGACCTGTCGATGCATGTACCAACGGGGATCCAGCGGAGCAATCTTAATCGCCCTGGTAAACGCGGAGCAGGCGGCTTCGAAGTCTTTTGTTTTCAGATGAATCAATCCTTGATTATTCCAGGCGGTGATGTATTCCGAATTCAGGCTGAGTGCACGTTCGATGTGTGGCAGAGCCTGTTCCGGATTGCCCTGCTTCATCGTGGCAAAGCCAAGGTTATTCCAAGCGTCAACATATTCACGATCACATTCGACAGCCACCCGAAACTGTTCTACTGCCTTGTCGTACTCTGACTGCTGCAGATAGATCAGACCCCGATTATTCCAGGCAACAGCAAATTCAGAATCGAGTTTGATGGCTGCGGCGAAATCCTTGAGTGCGTCATCCAGGATACCATGTGTCATCAGGAAATAGCCACGGATGTTGCGCAATTCAGCATCAGACGGAGCTGCCAGAATCGCAGAACTGAAATCAGCTCGAGCACTCGCCAGTTCCCCCGACAACGCATATATATCGGCTCTCATCCGCAGCAATCGAACATCCGAGGGATCGATTCCAATCCCCTGGCTCAGTGCCTCAATTGCCAGTCTGTTCTGGCTGCCGGAAACCGCATTACGGGCTTCGGCAATCAATTGTTCCACTGCATACTGCTGCTCAGCGTCCAGAGTAATGGTATTGCTCATGGACTGTTGCTGAGCATCCGAATTCATGATTGCCAGCTTGATACCTGAGGCCTGCTCGGTTGTTCCTGCCCGTTGCTGAGGGGACTCAGAGCCGCAACCAGTTACGACCAGCAGACACAAACTGATACCAAAAATACGCATCAAGGTTCCCTCCATGGAACACACGACAGCAATGAAAATTCAGACGGAACGGCACTTCTAGCCGCAGTTGCTACAATGCGTCAATCGCGATTCGGACTCGGCGGCTCCAAACAACCGGCTTTTCTGCGGACTCACACAGTGAATCGGCAAAGCATGTCTGTTTGCAGGCAGACAGTACTCATTCAGAAACAGGGTCACCAACCAGCCGCATATTGTCCAGATAAAGAATCCGAGATGTCGGCAGGTCCTCTACAACCAGCTCGACCGCAGTAATCTTCTTCATCTCCATTGTTCTCGTTTCAGGAGCAGTGGCAACATCTGTAAGATCAATTGAGAGCTCATACAGCGACGCCGGCGGAATCTCGACTGTGGCGTGAAAGCGATCAGCCGGCTGATAACCCTGAAACATATGAGGCACATCGTAGATCATAACAGTCACACTGATGGGCGTTGTCGCAGGATTGTGCATGTCCCATCGCAAACGGTCGTAGTCGCTCCAATCTCTGACTGGCCAAATCAGATTGGCTCCTGAAAATCGGCCAGGAGACAAGTCTACCTGAAGGGAATACTGTCCAGCGTTTGCCCAGTCGGCGGTTCGACTAATCCTGGCATTTTGCCCGTGCCACGCTCCCAAATCACTCGAACGTTCAAATGATGCGAGCATTGGGAAATCGATCTGCTGCTGAATCGCCCCCCAAATGCCAAACACGGGGCCAATCGTAACGCATGCCAACAAGCCAAACACAGCAATGACAGACCAAACTCGCCGTCTGCCGACAACCTGCCTGCTACAAAGCCAAAGTGATCCACTGGCGACTCCCGCACCATTCGCGATCAAATCTCCGGCACTCGGGCTACGCCCCGAGAAAGCCTGCAGAAATTCCCCCAAGCAACCTACCAGAAAACAACCACCGGAAATCCATATAATTTCCAGGGTCCTGACGGCACGCAAACGACCATACTGCTGAGACAGTCCGACGAATCCTGGATCAACAAAACCGGCTGCTGCGAGCACCATGAAGAAAAACAAAGGAGCATGGGCCAAGTCGAAAACGCGGCTCCAGAGATGACCACCCAAGGGAAAAGGATAAATCAGCCCAAGCAGAACAACTCCGCCCACGAGCAGCAGCTGCTGGAGACGCCCACGCAGAAAAGCACGATCACCATCAGGACTGAGACCCGGCATTTCAACATCCTGAGCCATCATCATTTGGCGGCTCTGTGCCTACTGACGAATACGAACTGGTTCCAGTCCACTGACTTCGATGAAATCGCTGCCCAGATCTTCGCGGTACCATCGCTTCCCATGCAGCCCAACCGGCTTGCCAATAAAATTTCCCAGAACAACACTGTCATTCCCCTTGATCTGCGCCAGTTTCTCACCACTTGATGAGGTCAGCACATAGTCGCCATCAGGTGACTGTTGGACGACTCCGGCGCCAATATAGCGACCGCCAGGCTGAATCCCCGGCGCCGCTGCCGGGGACGCATTGGGGACGGTTAGCCCGGTACCGTCCACTGATACTTCGGGCAAATCCAAAAGTGTCCCCTGAGAATTCACAACGCCCACATTGAGCGGTTCCGGAAATGTCGTTACCACATCTTCAGCTGACCTCTGTCCACCGAACTGTGAAGCCAGTAACTCAGCGTCTCGCTGTTCTGTCTCTGATGTCAGTCGTTTGAAATCGTCGTACTCAGCTTTCCGCTGGCGATAACGATCGATCGCTGGAAATCTCAGGTCAATCTGAGCAGCAACCGGGCGCCATGTCGCCGTACTGCGAAGCTGGTTGTATTCCGCTTCCAGGCTTTGCAAATCCCACTCCGCAGGATTATCCCGCAGCATTGTCCGAAATCGCATATCAATTTCGGCCAGTTTTTCGCGCTCCAAACGTATCTGTCGAATTCGCTGAAGTTGAGGACTCGGAGCTGGCTGAACCGCAACGGGAGCCTCGACCTGTGGACGATGCTTCCGCAGTCTGGACGGAAGTTTAAAGGGATCCTGGTCATCGGCCTCTCGAGTTGTTTCGTCAACGGCAACCACTGCGTCACCGGCAATCCATCTGCGTTCTCTGATAGGTGGAGCGATCTTATACATACTTCGGATGCCGGCGACCGTCTCAATCTGCTGCTCCCCCAGAATTTGCACCTGGGTTCCGTTAGCCAGTTTGCGTTGCCAAACGCTCGATTCTTCACCAAAATCGCTACCGACAAAAATGATAATATCGTCTTCAGTGACGACTCCGGTCTCCGCATCGGGAGTTACTCGATCCACATACCTGACAGGAATCCAGCTGAAACTGCCTGCGGGAGGATCAATTGCCAGCCACCCACCGGGATCCTGACGGTGAACCGTGACAACCGCATCGCGTTTGAGTCGTAGTGTTGGGTAGTAATCTTCGTTTCCGCCACTACGAACGAGGACATCATCTTTTACGACGACAGCCTGGTATGGAAATGTCTGAACCTGACCGTTAATACGCTCGGCACAAACTCCAACTGAAAAAAATGTCAACGCGACTGCAATACTTCGCATGGGATACTCCATCCATCAAAGGTGCCTTGACGCTCTGCATGATCTTGCAAAGAGCATTGGGCATCTTGGCTGTTTACCACCTGCTGCCAGTTAACGGCACTGCGATCTGCATGCGAATTACCTGAAACGACCGGCAATCCCTGGCCCTGGTTTGTCTTACCGGCAGGATCTGCCGACTGGACCTGCCACATGGAACAGGCCTGCCGAAACCAGCAGCCAAAATCCCAAGTCACACTCAAGTTACCACTGGCTGTTCACTAGATCCGGGTACAGAAATCCGGCCGGATTTCAGCAGAAAGCAGACCGCCGCAAACAGATCCGATCATTCCGGGAATCGGGTACTTTCCGAAGCAATTTGTTTGCAGCCAAACGTTGAGCTAAAACTCGGTCTTGCCATTCTCTCCCACGGTCTGCTGCTCTCATGATGTCATCCACCAGCCTGTTTTTTTTGGGATTCGTCCTGTGGACGACTATCAGTCTGCGAACTTACGTCACCGGACTGACTGCTCACACAGCGTGGAGATGGGCCATTGTCGCCGTTGCCAGCACGCTCATCGCAGTCAGCCTGCGCCTGATTCCTGCCGTGCCGTCCGGGATCACATCGGCCATCCATTCGATCGCGGCAACGTTACTGCTCACGCCACTGGTCGACATTTTGGGCGCCCGTAACCCGGGACACCGAGCCTGGCCGTGGTTTGTGGTCGCGCCGATGATCATCGTGTTGCAATGGCCGACGGTTTCTCACCTGTTTTCAGAAAGACTGGAAACAGCCCTGATCACTCCACTTCCGGCAACCATTGGCTTTCTGCTGGTGCTGATCATGGGCTCTGGTAACTACTTTGGTACCGCAAATACGTCAGCATGCCTGTTTGGAGTTACCGGAATCGGCCTGTTTGCTCTTCCCGTCACAGAATGGCACATCTGGCCTGGTGACGTCGTTTGTTTGGCAGCCAGCATTTGCCTTGCGATCACAGTACTACTGATTGAAGGACGACTCAAAGCCAACAATGCGAAAAGCGGACACAAACAACTCTGGATCGATTTTCGCGATCTCTATGGCATGGTCTGGTCGCGGCGAGTGATGGATCGAATCAATCAATTCGCCGAGCGTGAAAAGTGGAATGTCAGCATGACGCTGGATGGCTTTTGCCCACGGGACGCATCTCACCCACTGCCACAGGACACAGAACGCCCCGAAGAAATTCTGCGGTGGGTTCTTAGCCGGTTCACAGATGACGAATTCCTAAACCGCTATCTGACCATTCCAGCGTCGCAACAGAAACACGACTGAGCCAGTTCTGGTTGTAGCGTAGCCACTGGCGCTGAGTGAAATTCGACTGCAAACGACGCAACACGCACCGTCGATAAGCTTTAATTTGATAGTGCGTCGGCCACATCAGTTCTGTAAGCAGACATGGCCGGAAGAAAACCGACCAGAGCGGCCAATGCCAGCAGCAGCGGGAACAACACGAATTCCATGGGATCGACTGCCCATGGGTTCAGCAGCAATCCCGTCGCGGCAGTCACGTAAGGAGCTGCCACTACCGCCAAGCCATGCCCAAACAGCCAACCCGTTAAACCACCGCCCACACATAAGACGATCGACTCGACCAGAACAATGCCAAAGACACTGCCGCGTCGAGCTCCCAAAGCCCGCATGATGCCAATCTCACGTCGGCGGTCCGACATGCTGTTGTAGATACTCACAAAGATGCTGATACCGGAAACAAGGATGATCATCCCCGTGAGCACCATTAACCCTTTCTTGACATTCCCCAGAACATTGTTCATCAACTTCTGAATGGGAACGATCGGGTTGACAGCCATCGCCTGGTAACCTTCCTTCAGATCTGAACGAAGACTAATGGCGTCGAAATCAGATCGAGTACGAATCAGAATGGCGGTCACCTCCTTGGCTGCATCGGGTGTTGCACCGTGATAATGACCTCCCTGTGCTACCGCTGCCTCGACTTCTGCTTTCGCGACGGAAATTTCATCCAGTGCAGACTTCAATCGCTCCGGATCGCTCGCGTAGAAATCGGTAAGTCGTTCTTCAACTTCCCCCAATGGGGTTTCATGACCAGCAATGGCGTAGAAGCCTTCGATGTTCACAAATACAGTGCGATCGTTGGGAGTGCCGGTTTGCTGAATCACAGCCACCACGGTGAATTTTTCATTGTGGACATGCGTCCCATCGGCACCGCCGTGCTGAATTTTGAACTGGCTTCCAATAATCCACTGATTCTGTCGAGCCACTTCGGATCCAATGATCGCATCAAAATCGTCGTTGATGCGTTTGCCTCCTTTGCCGATCCTGAATTTCTTGCCTGGGGTGTAGTCGTTTGTAAAGTACTCCGCCGTTGTCCCGACCAGAGGAAAGAAACCTTCTTCGGTCACGTCTCCAAAAGCCATAGGAACAGCCGATTCAACGCGACGGTCTTTCTGCAGTTCTTTGTAATACAGGTACGGCAGATTTTCGATCGCCGGCTGCATCCGATACACGGCACTCAGCACCAACTGCAGACCACTTCCCTTGGGTCCGACGATCAGGTGATAAGCAATCGACTTTTGACTGAAAGCCGAATCCACGGCCCCCGAAATCACCAGTACCAAAACCATCAGCATTACGCCCAACGCAACACTGAGTGCCGTCAGGGCACTCGCCAGACCACGTTCACGAATGCTTTTCCATGCGATTACTAGCAGACTCATACTGCTGACTCCTTAGACACAGCTTCCGGACGATTGAAGTCCTGCAGCCGATCGACTCGATCAAATTTCTCAGCGACCTCTGTCGCGTGCGTCACCATCAGCAGCGTGACGGTATTTTCTCGACAGGTGTCACGAATCAAATTCAAAATCAGACCCTGATTCCCCGGATCAACATTCGCTGTTGGTTCGTCAGCCAGCAGCAGAGCAGGCCGATTGGCCATTGACCGAGCCACGGAAACCCGCTGCTGTTCTCCCACCGACAATCGTCCCGGACGATGATGGTGGCGATCCTGCAGGCCGACTCGGTCCAACAAAGACTGCGCGAATGCTCGATCGGTACGTCCTCGGGCGAATGTCATTCCCAGCAGAACATTTTCGAGTGCTGTAAACCCTGGCAACAGATTGAATGTCTGGAAAACAAATCCAATCTTTTCTGCTCGAAATCGATCTCGCACCACTTCGGGCATGGGAGCGATGTCCGTTCCGCTCACCACAACTCGACCGGTATCGGGAGCCAGGATGCCGGAAATCACGTTGAGCAACGTTGTTTTGCCGCCGCCACTGGACCCCACCAAAGCTGCCTGCTCTCCCTGAGCGAGTTCGTAACTGTCAATCCCCAAAACCGGAAGCGATTTGCCGCCCGGTACTCGATAACTTTTACGGACATTCTCAAGCTGTAACGACATAACAATTCCTGGACAGGGCAATCACTCAACGACAGACTTTACGCCAGAAACTACTGTCCGGACTTAAATCGAAACAGCTGACCGAATGGAGTCATGAAATAGATCTCACCAGACTGATCTTCACCGAATGACATAATCGGCTGGTTCTTTCCGGTGATCGAGTAGTTTCCATTAACCCTATTGCTGGCGGAGTTGTAATCCAGTGCCCACAGCAATCCACTGACGTAGTCAGCATAGACATATTTGCCCACCAATTCCGGAACCCGGCGACCACGATAGACGGACCCTCCTGTGATCGATTTACCGATATCGTGGTGATACTCCCAAATGGGATCAATCAGGCCCTCCTGCGTGTCGTTGCCATCAGGCCGGAACCAGTGTTGCGCTTCACGCATATTCCAGCCGTAGTTTCCTCCGGACTGTACGATATTGATTTCTTCCCAAAGACCCTGGCCAACATCGGCAGCCCACAATGCTCCCGTCTTTCGATCGAATGACAAACGCCACACGTTGCGAAAACCATAGGCGTAGATTTCAGGTGCAACAGCAACTTCCTTGTCTTTACCACGTCCAGTAAAAATGGTCTTGCCGACGAATGGATTGTCTTTGGGAATTGCATAGTTCTTGCCATCATCCTGATGATCAACATCAATTCGCAGAATTGATCCCAACAGTGTGGTGAGGTTTTGACCGTTCCTGTGAGGATCCCCTCCGTTGCCACCGTCTCCTAACGCTACATACAGCATCCCGTCCGGTCCGAACGCCAGCGTACCACCATTGTGATTCCAGTACGGCTGCTTGATCCGCAGCAATTCCACTTCTGACTTCGGATCAGCCTTACCAGGATCATTCTTTGATACGGTGAACCGAGTCACCACAGACGTAAGATCTGCATCGGCTGTGGTGTAGTACACAAAGAAATGGCCATTGGTTTTGTATTTCGGGTGAAATGCAAAACCCAGCAGTCCTTCTTCATTTTTACTGTCGCGGTAGACAACCTGATCCTCGATATCGAGGAACACATCTGCTTCTTCGATATCCTGATCGTTAGGGAAAACCTTAATGACCCCTTCCTGCTCTGCCACGAACACTCGATCAGAACCATCGTTAGCGTGAGTGACCACGATCGGCCGTTCAAAACTCATTTCAGGAAATGCACGTTCGACGCTGACGTCCAATGCTTCTTTTTTGGCATCCGCTGCCATGCAAACGGAACTAATCAGCAGACAAACAATCGTGGACAGTAGCTTCACGGATTTCTTCCTCAGGTTGAATTTGGGCCGCAGAAACAGAACCAACTTCCGCGTGTCCCCAGTCTGGCGACACAGTGTTTACGCCGGAACTGCAAACAATTAGGAATTAATAGTGAATCATTAGCGGTAGTTCGCGACAACAAACAAAGCGTAATTGGCAATCTGCATAATTTCAAACACGACCGGTCTTCAACCCGACAGAAGAGTCATCAGAAGGCCCGAGCCGTACGATTGACGATGTGGTGTCGACGATGAAAGCGACTGCCGTTAACTCGACAGTCTCGCAGCATACCTTTTACGCTTCATTGTCGACCGCCTGAATCAGGGCCTTGATATAGCCATAGGCAAAAGCAAAGGCTTGGCGTCCTCGAGGGTCGTCCTTATGGTGAGGCATGTGGTCGGGCATCACCAGATGCGGGTAGTCCACATCGCGAAGGGCTTGCATAATGGCCACCATATTCATGTCGCCCTCGTCAGGATAGACCTCTGCGAAATTGTCGCGAACACCACGGATGTTGCGAAAGTGGATGTTGAAAATCTTTTCTCGTTCGCCGAAGTAGTGAACGACATCCACAATATCCCTCGCAGGGTTGAGCAGCATTTCCGCCGTGCTGCCGATGCACAGGTTAAGACCGTGATACGGACTCTCGGCAATGTCAACAAACCGCTTCATCCCGGCAACAGTACCCAACACACGGTCAATACCGCGGTATCCCTGCGGGGGCATACCAGGATCGTGCGGATGCAGGGCCAGCCGGACTTTGTTCTCGGTCGCAACCGGCACGACCCTTTCGAGGAAATACGTGATCCGTTCCCAGAACAGGTCACCCGGAACTTCACCCGCACGTGTGAGTGGTAACTGGGGAGCATCAGCATACACCCAGGTACTGTATTTGGATCCACCACGGCCCGGTGTCCGTTTCGTTCGGGTCACCTTCAGGATACTCAGATTGTATTTGACGCAGGGAATCTCGGCCTTTGCCGCGGTGCGAATCATGTCACAGAACAAATCAATCTCCCGGTCCCGCTCCGGATCTTTACCTAACAGGATATTCGGAAACGGCCCATAAAGCGTACCGGCCCCGAGGGCCCCGCCGAGCATTTCCAGTTTGATACCCGCCGCATGACAGGCATCCTGCATGTGACGAAGTTCGTCCAGATCCCAGCGGCGTTCCTCTGAAAGCGTGGGGAACCCGCAAATCCCTTCAACCCCGTGCCGAACGCAAAA
>Ga0315315_10000219_pt1 | contig 45345 bp, 46 predicted proteins | sample M140m3416metaG_FD_203699 | JGI IMG/M metagenome (GOLD analysis project Ga0315315, IMG submission 203699) | Ammonia-oxidizing marine archaeal communities from Monterey Bay, California, United States - M1 40m 3416 | ecosystem: Environmental > Aquatic > Marine > Intertidal zone | place: USA...
TTTATAATTAAATGAACCTAAATAATTTTTAGTATAATCTTTAATTTTAGAATGACCTAAATTTTTATTATTATAATATGTCCATCCATCTAAATTTTTAATATTATCATCCATATTATCATTTATTTTTAAAGATATATTAGATTCATTATCATTATTATTTAGATTTTCACAAAGTAATTTAAAATTTTCTATACCATTTTGATTAGTTTTTACATCATATCCACTTTTATCAAATAAAAAAGCTTGTAAAACATATCTTTTACCACTAGTTACTGGTAATACTTCATGCCATAATCTACTATCAAATATAACTACATCACCTTTATTTAATTTAACAGATATATTATCTTTTGGAAATACTAATTCTCCCCCAACATATGTATTTGGATCGGTTAAACCTATTATAATACTCATTCTTCTATGACAAGAATATTTAGTCCAATCAGTGTGTGCATCACGAAATGGTTTAATCTCATCATCTCCATTATAATATAATAATCTCCATCTTTCTCTTAAATCACATTTACATTCTGCTTTTAAAACTAAATCATCTATATATGAACATTCTTTATTTGTTAATGTATAATCTAATCTTATTTTATGATTTTCTTGAACTATTGATTTATTATTAACTCCCTGGGCCGACTTATAGAATTTTCTATTATCTATAATATTTTGTATATATGTATAATGTTTATCATTTATAAAATTTTTATTTATTTTAATACTATATGGTTCCTTCCAATTATAAATTAATTCATTTTTTAATTCCAAATCTAATGCTTTTTTAGAAGAATCTTTAGTTTCTTTTTTAATAGATTGTACATCATTATTAGATGTTTTTACTTTGTAATAATTTGGATTAAAATTTTCATATAACATATTTCTGGGACATTCTCTAAACCATAAATTAAAAGCATATTTCTCTCCTTCCTCTACTGGAAGGCCTGCATGTTCAGATAAAGGATGTTTATTATTATCTTTTTTGCTAATAGTATTTTGAAATACTAATAATTTACCTTGTTCGGGAGGAATAGTAATATTTAATTTAGTCATTTTAGTCCCACCTCCTTTTTCAACTGTATTTAAATAACATAATGCTGTTATTAATCTTGCTCCCCCATGTTTCATGCATCTTAATGTTTTTACAGATTTATTATGATCCCAGCTATCATAATGATTTCTGTATTCTTGTGTTTTATCATAATATATAATTTGATATGATTCTGCATTTTCTAGCGGTATTCCTACAATTTTTGAGATTCTTTTTCCAACATTTTTTGTTATATTATCAAAATCATGGTTAATCCATACATTTGAACCTGTTCTTCCATTTGATATATATCCTTTCTTATTATCACTCACCAATGCTCGTTTTAAATTATCTTTTGATATATTAATAAAATGCTTACATTCTTCTACAGATAAAAAATTATTATATGTTTCAACTAATGGATTATTATTATATTTCATACTTATATAATATAATATAATTATATATTTAAATATTTTATTTTAAACTTAAGAATTATTAAAGCACTTTCTACACACTGGAATATATTTATCAACAGATCCTATATCAGTCTGTTTATTATTTTCTACTATTTTTTTTGAAAATATAGCCTTTGAACCATCTTTGCATGTAGAACACAAAGCTGTTAATAAATCTATTTTATCTGCTAAAGGATAGAGTTTATAAATTTCACCAAAGTTTTCTCTGTTAGAATCACCATTCAATCCTACAATAATAACATGTTTTTGATTAATATCTACTGACACTGTTACAAAATGATATAGATCTTCAAAGAATTGCGCCTCATCTATAATAATATATTTGCATTTTGTATATTGATCAGTTTTAATATCTTCCAATTTTTTTACTGAAATACAATCAACCTTATTTTGATTATGAGAACAAATACTATTTTTGACATATCTATCATCAAGACTGCTATTAATTAGTAGTATATCTTTGTCTATTACAGACAAACGATTAACTATTCGAATGATTTCAGAAGTTTTTCCTGAAAACATACATCCAACTTTTAATGTTAAAGACATTATTAATTATAATTATAATTTTTATTTATTTATTTCAAATTAATTTTTTATGGTCAGCATATAATACTAATACTATACATACCATAATAAATAATAACCAATATAATGTACTATTTGGATATTCATAATTATCTGTTATTTCAATAACTTTATTATCAACAGGATAATATGATGGTCTTCTAAAAGGCCACCATGATCTATAAAATCCCCAGAATGTATTCCTTCTAGGTCTATGGCCTGGTCCAGGTCTATGTCCTCCACCATGACCGGATCTATGTCCGCCGCCACCGCCTCCGCCGCCACCACCATTACCTGGATCAACTGGCTCAACTGGCTCAACTGGCTCAACTGGCTCAACTGGCTCAACTGGCTCAACTGGCTCAACTGGCTCAACTGGTTCAACTGGTTCAACTGGTATAGGCTCAACTGGTATAGGCTCTATAGGTGTTGGTTCAGGCATAGGTGTTATTACAGGTTCTGTGTCTGGAATAATAATAGACTCTTCTTCTCCCAAACCTTCTTTCTCATCAAATATGGTACATACAATTATCAATCCAACAATAAATACTAAAAAACATATAACCTTATTCTTCATTATATTATAATATAATATTAAAAATTTATATTTAATAAGGCTAAATATATATTATTATAAATATGATCTACATATTCTATATTTTTTAATATAAAAGGTTCCTGACGAGTATTAATCCATATTGTTTTCCACCCAAATTCTTTTGCTGCCTTTAAATTTTCTAATATGTCATCAAAAAAATATATTGTTGTTTTATTATACATATTATAATATAAAATTGAATTATTAACATTATTAAATGACCTTGGATTAGGTTTCATATAATCACTTCTTGGAAATATACGAGTAAATATATTATTTAAACTCATATGTTTTAAAGCATCTTTTGCATGACCTAAAGTTCCATTTGTATATATATATTTAGGATAACTAAATTTATTTAATAATATTCTTAAATATGTGTGTTCTGATATATCTTCATAATCTACATAATTACTACCTAATAATAAAGTATCATCTAAATCAAATACAAATACTTTCGTCATTATAATATATATATATATATTATCTTTTTATTATCTAACACTACAAGGTGGACCACTAAAATAACATGATAAAACTAATAAAAAAATAACAAATAAAATTCCAAAAATAGCTAAAGCAGTATATTTATTTCTTGTATTAATAAATGGTATATCTGTTATAATTTCATCTTCTTCTCTATTTCTTCCAACTCTAGTAAAGTTACTATCTCGTATATAATTTTCTGGGGATAATCCACCTATTTCGTCTAATGTACCAGTAACATTAATTGTATTTATTCGAGGAGTTATAATTGGATTTGGTGATGGATTAGGGCTTGGACTTGGTCTCGGACTTGGTTCAGGGCCAGGGTCAGGGTCAGGTTCTGGTTCAGGTAATTCAATAGATGTAACATACCTGCACGGCATGACTTCACCACTTTCCCAATAACAATTAATTTCCTCTAAACATTTTTCTCGAGTAGGAAGATGGTAGCAAATAGGCATGTTATCCATGTTTTATATTATAAAAAATATTTAAATTTGAAATATATAAATATTAAAAATAAATATATATATTAAGTTATTAAATGTCAACAAAAGAACTATTACTTTCGGAAGAAGAAAATAGATATGTTATCTTTCCAATCCAACATGAACCCATTTGGAGAATGTATAAGGTAGCAGAAGCTAATATATGGACTACAGAAGAATTAGATCTATCAAAAGACTTAACTGATTTTAACAAATTAAGTGATAATGAAAAACATTTCATTGAACATATTTTAGCATTTTTCGCTGCTTCTGATGGTGTAGTTAATGAGAATCTAGTTGAAAGGTTTTGTTGCGAAGTAAAACTTCTTGAAGCTAAATTCTTTTATGGGTTTCAGATTATGATGGAAAATATTCATTCTGAAACATATTCTCTTTTGATTGACACATATATTAAAGACTTAACAAAAAAAACAAAACTATTAAATGCAATTGAAACAATTCCATCTATTAAGAAAAAGGCAGATTGGGCACTAAAATGGATTAATGATAAAGATAGTTCATTTGGAGAAAGATGTATTGCTTTTGCTGCTGTAGAAGGGATATTCTTTTCTGGTGCGTTCTGCAGCATCTTTTGGTTAAAGAAACGCGGATTAATGCCTGGACTATGTCATAGCAATGAACTTATTAGTCGTGATGAAGGATTACATACAGAATTTGCAGTATTAATGTATAATTATCTTAAAAATAAACCATCAAAAGAAAAAATAATCGAAATTATAACAGAAGCAGTTACAATTGAAAAAGAATTTATTACAGAGTCATTATCTTGCGAATTAATTGGAATGAATGCAGATTTAATGTCACAATATATTGAATATATTGCTGATCGTTTACTTAAGATGCTGAGTTTAGATAGTATATACAAATCCACAAACCCATTTCCATGGATGGAGCTAATATCTGTTCAAGGTAAAACAAATTTCTTTGAAAAAAGAGTTGGAGAATATGCAAAGGCAAATGTATCTACAAAAGAAACAGAAAATGTTAATACACATATATTTTCATTAGTAGATGATTTCTAAATTATTATTTCTTCTTATTTCTATTTTTATTTTTATAGCTGCTGCTAATTAATCTATCTATATTTGTTTTTGATTTAGTTGTTACTCGCGAACCCTTTTCCTTTATTTTAATATCAAAAGTATTGGTTTCTTCATTATATTTTAAACTATTTATTTTAGTTATAGATCCTGTTTCTACATCATATATAACATCTTGTTGTTTGTTTAGCAAATTATTATATAATGCTTTCATTAATATAGTTTTCATTTGTTTACCTGCTTCTAATGTTAAAGATTTTTCTATTATTTCAGTTTCTATAAAATCATTTAATATTTTTGCTTTATTATTTTTATCTAATTTTGACCAAGGTTTATTTTTTATATCATTGCTCTGAGTTTCGAGTAAATCTAGAATATTATCCATTGAATTTCCATAAGATTTATGAACACTTAAACTAGAACAATTTACAACACTATCTGTTTTTTCGTTATTAAGTATGACCTTTAAATCTAATGTATTAGAATTATCCATATATATATATATATATTCATATCCTTATATATAAATAAAATATTATATAATATATATGCTATCCAATAAACCAGATAAAGAATTATTATTGATGCAAGAAGTAATATTAAAAGCATCAGAAAAATATGATACTAATTTACCAGAAAATTCAGGTAAAATGATAAAAATTGTTGAAGATTTTATAAAAAGAAAGAAAAGAATTGTATATGGTGGTATAGCTGTTAATAATATATTACCAAAAAAAGATAGATTTTACAAGTCACAAGATTTTCCAGATTGGGATTTTTTTTCACCTGATGCTTTAAATGATGCAAAAGAATTAGCTGATATATTTCATAAAGCTGGATTTGGAAATGTAGAAGCTAAATCTGGAATACATTACGGAACATATAAAGTATATGTTAATTTTTTTGGTGTGGCTGATATAACACAATTAGATTATTTTTATGATAAAATTACCCCATATTCTATTATAAAAGATAATATACTTTATGCCCCCGCTAATTGGTTAAGGATGTCTTTATATCTAGAATTATCTAGACCAAAGGGGGATATAACAAGGTGGGAAAAATTATTACCCAGACTAAGGTTACTAAATCAATATTATCCAATTAAAGAAGGGAAATGTAACTTAAAAAATTTAAGAATGAAAGATGAAGATTATAAAGTTTCAAAAAAAATTAAAAATATACTAATTAGTGAAAAAGTTATATTTTTTGGAGCTTATGCTGATAAATTATATTCATATTACAGTAATAAAAATTTTAGAGTTACTAAATATAATGACTATGATGTTTTATCTACAGATGCAAAATCTACTGCTGAAAAAATTAAAAATAAACTAAAAAAATTTAATATTAATATAGAACATCATCATAATAGAGGAGAATTAATTCCTGAACATTATTCTATTATTTATAATGGCAATAGTATAGGTAATATATATCAAGCAGAAGCATGTTACTCTTATAATAGAATTAAGGTTAAAAATAAATCAATCAATATAGCAACTATATTTACTATATTAAGTTTATATTTAACCTTCTTATATACTGATAAAGAATTTTATAACTCTGATAGAGTATTATGTACATCCAGTATGATGCAGAATATTTATTTTAAAAATAAAACAAAAAATAAAGGAATATTAAGACTATATACAGTAGATTGTATTGGAGAACAATCAACATTTGAAGATATATTAGCAGAAAAAAAGAAAGCATTCAAAGATATAAAAAAGGGAACAATTGAATATGAAAAATGGTTTCTTAGATATACTCCTAAAGATAAAAAGAAAGCCACTAAAAAAACTAAAAAAGTTAAAAAAGTAACCAAAAAAACTAAAAAGAAATAATTTGAAATATTAATTTATATATTTTTAAAAATAAACTACAATGGTTTGTAGTATTTGTAATTCTACAGGTCACAACAGAAGAACATGTAATTATATACTTCAAAATAGTCGTATACAAGATGATAAATATACAATATATATAATATGTAAAGATACTAATGTATTTAATACAAAAATAGATATGTTTAAAGAAGCACAAAATATAGATAATATTAACTATATACAGGCTCAATATCTAAAAGAAAATGATAGACTTTGTAATAAACTAAAAACTAGATATAACACATCTAAATCTAAAATAATCTCTAAATTAGGCTGTATTTCTTCACATAGAAATACACTTTTATCAATTATTAATAATCAAACTACTAATAATTTAATATTAGAAGAAGATGCTATATTAAATTGTGAATTACCTGAACCACCAAAGGAATCTTGTTATATGGGTGGCTGGATTTGTCCTCCAAAAGTTTCAGATATTAATAAAATTAAAATTAAACTAGATACAACAAATGGTTTAAATGATATAGATTATAGTAAATTTAATATATTAATGACACATTCTTTATTTATTAAAACACCTGAAAATGCTAAGGATATGTTATTATCTACAATATTACCAGATAAAATAAAAAATTACGATATTCATTTAAAAGAACAAAAATTATTAGATAAATTTTACTATCCCCCAGTATTTATTCAATCTAATCATATTTCAAATATAGATAAAAAATATAACAATAACCATAGTAATTCAATAAATTATGGATTATCCGGTTGAACATCATTATCAACATTTGGAAAATAGGAATAATAAAATTTCATTATTGTTAAAATACTCATAAATAATAATTCTAAAAGTGAAGATGACCATATAGGCACTAAATTATTATGAAAACTATAAATTAAAGCACATGTTAAGGCAAATAAATATATAAATTGCCAATAATATGATATATTTGATAAATCTTTTTGTTTATAAGATTTATATATTTGAGGGACTAACCCCAGAGGGAATAATAAACCTGCTGTAAAACCACATATTTCATAGAAATCAATTTCATCCATATTTAATAAATAAAAAACAATTATAATTCAAATTTAATATATAATGCAAGATGTTTTATTTACTATATTATAATGTTCTTCAATATAGTCTTCCCAATTTTTACATATAGGATACATACATAATATAAATAGACAAATACATATTAGTATACAAATACATGCTTTAACATTTTCATTTTCTTTAATACTATTAATATCAGATTGTTCATCTTTTACAAGAGGTCTTCCCTCTTCAATTGAATCCATTAAATGGTTTATTATCTATTAGAATAGATAATTCTATATCTATTAGAATAGATATAATTCAAATTTTTAAACTATGATAACAGGGGCATTCTTTGGAGCTTCTAAATTCCTATAAGTCCGGGGAACATTTTGTGGTGGTAATACACTTATAACATTACTATGTTTATCCTTGTTTTCTTGACAAACAGCATACTTATATAAACAAAATACCATACAAATCATAGAACCTATTATTAATAGTGATCCCCCTAATGCTCTAAGAAATTCTTCCCAATCACTCATTCTTATTATTTGTATAATAAATGAATATTTGTTTCATTTATATAATTTCAAATTATTAAGATATCTTTATACTTCAATATTTGGAGATACATCTATTTTACGAAGAAGGTATTTTTGTCTACAAATATAACATTTATACATAGATAATAATAAACATAAAATAGTTAATACTATTAATAATGCCGAAAATAATGGTATTAGTATTACATAAATATCATGTTCTGGCATGGTTTTTATTTTGTATTAATTTAAATATCAAATTATTTACATCCTGCACAATTTTTACAATACCATCTATTTAATCCAGATACATCAGCACCGATGTGTAGTAAAAACCCAATTAAAAATAAAGCTACGAACATAGAAATATTTCTTAAAAACTTCGTATCTTTATCTTCAAATCTAGCAATCAAATAACTTATAACAGTTCCAACAATAATAACCGCTAATCCTACAACACTTGCTTCATATAGTAAATGTTTTATGTATCCCATTTATAATATAATAAATATTTTTATTATCCATTAATATTTATTATCCATTATTTTTTTTAATGTTTCTTTACTTATTTTAATATCTTCTTTTAGTTCTAATAATTTAATACAATTAGATTTATTTGTTTGATAATCATTTTTATACTTTAATATTTTATTTATAGTTTCTTCTGAATATTTCTTTTTACTCTTTCTTTTTTTAGTATTATAATGATATACGAGTTTTTTCCCTTTATCAGTATCTATATATTTTTCTATAATAAGGTTTCCATGAGTTGTTTCTAAATGACATTTTTTACATAATGGAACTAAATTATGATTAATATTTTTATGGAAATGCTTTATATTACCATTTTCATCTGCTAAACACTGTTCATTTATATGATGTGTTTCTTCTGCTTTTTTATTACACACTTTACATTTAGATACAATGATATCTTTATTGTATTGTGAAAGATGTTTATTTGAACCTTCATCTTCAATCTTACTTTGAATATTTTTAGCCAATGATATAAACTCAGGTGACATACCCAATGCTTCACAAACTGTTATACCATATATAGATGGCCCTGGTCCTTCTTTTAATTTTCTATCATATATTAACATATCGTTTTCATACTTTATCTGTAAATGATATATTTGTAAATTCTTAATATCGTCTAATAAATTCATTTTTGATATTTGATGAAGGTGTGAAGTAAATACATATGTAGATTTCTTTTGAGATAAAGTATATAATCCTGCATATATAATAGATAAAGCAGATGTTGTTTCTGTCCCTGAACATAATTCATCTCCCAAAACTAAAGACTTTTCATCTGCTCTTTGCATTATACCTCGTAATTCATTCATTTCAACAGCAAATGTAGATTCAGATCTAAATATATTATCATTATTTAGAATTCTTGTAAAGATCTGTGTATATGGAACATATTTAAATTGTGAACAAGATACATATAATCCAGCTTGAGCCAATATTAAATTAAGTCCAATTGCTTTCATAAATGTAGATTTACCACATGCATTTGTTCCAAATAATAACATTCCGTCTTTAGTTAATCCTAATTGTATATCATTTGTAACATATTCTGTATCTATATTAATTCGTTCTACTATAGGATGCCTAATATCTTTTATATCTACACAACTTTTTGATCCTTGAATAATTTCAGGTCTACAATAATTATTATCTATAGATATCTTAGCACCACTTGAATATACATCTATTTCTGATATATAATTATTTATATGTTTTAGAGTTTCTGAATAAGTTTTATAAATATATGATATGTTTTCATCATAATATTTTTTATTTAGTTTTTGAAGAGATTTAAAACTTTTATTTTTCTTTTTTGATAATTCTGACATTATGGGTAATTGTAAAAAAGTACTGCCACTATCTTTTGTCTTAAATGTAAAATCTAATGGATTTATTTTATATATAGATTTACCTTCATGTTTTACTATAATTTTATTATTCATATTATTAATCTTTTTCTTAAATGTATCTGCCCTTTTTTTAGTACAGTATAAGACCCATTCTTCATTATCTTTATCTTTATTTATATTTGCTATTTTAACAGAATTACTAGCATTAGCATCAAGTATTGAAGATAATCTATCACTAATTATATTCATATGGTTGTTTATGTTAGTTAATTCATCATCATGAATATCTAAATCTCCATATAAACCTTTAACAAAGATGGACCTTTCTAATTTATATATACCTGCATTATATATATTATTAAAATTAAAAGTTTTATTTAAATATTCTCTAAAATCTGTAAATTTTAAGATATCTTTATCATAATTTTTATAATATTTTTTAATATCATTATTATTAATACATTCAATCAGCTTATTAACATATTCATATGATAAACTACATGATAGTAAACTATAAGGTTCTATCATGTCTAAGCTAATCAAACGCAAAGTTTTTTCTAAATCTTGAATATTTTTTAAATAATCTCTAATATTTTCATAATATTTATCTTTTCTAAAATTTTCAATTATATTATATCTTTCATTAATTTTATCTTTATTTAGCAATGGATATAATAATCTATCTTTAAACATTCTTTTACCCATGGCAGTCTCACATATATTACATATAGCAAGTAATGATTCATTTTTTCCTTTAAAGTATGAATAATTATTAACCAAATTTAATTGTCGTATTGAATTAGATGTTAATGTTAAATGGTTTGTTTCAAAGTGTTCTTTAGGATTCTCTATATTCGTTAGAACATTAACCTTATGTTCTTTAATATAGCTAATCATGTATATATATGATAACCTTAATGCATTTTTTTGATCTAAATTAAAATAATTTAGAGGCTTTAGCATACATTCTACTGTAAATAATTCACTTAATATTTCATTTTGATATGAGGGTTTCTTATATATATTATCATTATAATGGTTTATTCTATAACAATCATGATTTATATCCCATTTATTTATAACATTTTCTCTAGTTAAAGTATAATTTTCTGTTTGGAATATTAGTTCAGAAGGATTATAAAAATTAATCAAACGAGATATTTCATCAATATAATAATTATTATCATTTTTATTTATTATATTATGTAAATAGTTTTTACCTGTTGATAAATCTATAGCAGAAATACCTGCTTCAAAGATATCTTTATTATTATAATTATATTTTTCAATAAATATAGAAAGTAAAAAATTGGTATGTTTTTTATTAAATTCTATATCTGTTCCAGGTGATAATATTCTAGTTACCTTTCTTTCTGGATTAGGTGGTTCAGTAACCTGTTCTACTAGAACAACTGTATAATTATGATTTAGTAAATATGTAAAGTATTTTTCTTGTGCTATTAGAGGAAATCCGCCCATATAATAAACTTTTTGTTCTTCACCTAATTTATACCATTTCTTACCTACGACAACATTTAATACATCATCACATATATCAAATATATCTTGTTCTCCTAATTTATTTCCTTCTTCTAAAATAGAACACATTTCAAAAAATGATCCAATTTGCATTAATAAAATAGTTTTATCACCATATATTTTTTTATATTTTTGCAAATATTTATCATATTCAAATATAATATGCTGATTATTCATCATAACATATTATATTATTATTATTTCTTTAATATAATTTGAATTATAAATGTATTATAATTATAAACATATATGAAAATAGAAGTTATACAAAATAATGATATAGAAGATATTAATAATAGTAAAAGTAATATAATTGAATACAAGTTATGTAGTATAATTGGTCTATTTATATATTTAATAGGAATATGTGTTCTTGGTTTTTTAGTTACTAATATAGTATTAATAATATATCTAGATGATTATATAGATGAAATAGTAAATATCCACAAAATATATTGGATATATATTATTTATGTAGTTACTGGAATATTTATAACTATTGCATATTATATATATTCATATTGTAAAAGAAAATGTGATAATCCTATTAGATTTCACTAAATATTATATTAACTTATCTTATTTTTATGTTTAGATATAGATTTAACTTTTTTAACTTTTTTAACCCTTTTGAATGTTTTTTTATTGTTTTTAATATTTTTTCCACCAGTTATACTATTTTTTAATGCTTCAGACTTATATAAATATAAAGTTCCAGAAGCATTTTGAGGCGGGTCAGGACATATAGATGTTTGCATATATTTTTGTATAGAACATTGATTTATATCTGGATCATTACTACAATAATAAAAAGAATTATTATTTGGACATACAGTTGGTTTAGGTCTTTTAGCAGGCGTAGAAGAACAAAAACCACTATACATTTCTAACATATTACAACTATATAAAGCATATTGAGGATCTACCCAATTAAAAAAAGTATTTGTAAATATATTTCTAGCTACAGATAAATAATCATTTGCAAAAAAAGCAGGTATAGAATTATGTAATCTTTGACCATTAGCTTGTGCTATACTATGTAATTGTTGTGGTGTGACACCACGTTCCGTTGCTAATGCTATAACAGATGGATCTGTTGGACCCGAAGTAACTATATTTGAATTTATATTTATTAATTGATTCCACATTGTTCCAACCAATTCTTGACTAGTATCTCCAAATGTTTTTAATAATAATATAGAAACTATATCTGAAGGATTAAGTAATGTAAATGTTCTCATACCATTGGCTTTTACTTTTCCATTATTCCTTAATTCATCATATAAAAGTGAAATAACTTTATCACCAGAATAACCAGATGTAAATGGAGGTATTTTAGTTCTATTCATTGTTATTACATCTCCACCACTATTAGATGTTACTTTAAATTTAATATTAAAATTACCACCATTTGAATCATATACTAAAGTATTTTTAACACTAAATACATCTAAATATGTACCAGGAACCCCCCATACGGTCGGAGGTGTATTAAAATCAACCTTCCTTATACCTAATTTAATTCCATTATCTATGCTTTTACCAACTATATCAATTTGTTTTGTAAAATTACTATGAATATCAGTACCAAAAGCATTTTTTATATTACCTTGACTAAAATCACATGTATTTCCATTAAATCCATATGCCCGTTGAGGGTCGACAATACTACTAACCTCACATTCTGTTTTGTCTTGTCCATCTGTTATTCTATTTGGATCTGTATGGTTAGGGTCATGTGGTTGAATAAAATTAGGAATTATTTCCCCTAATACATTTAAACTAGTTGCATTATTTAATATCTTTGTTCTAGCAATTATAGATGGATCTATTGTTACAGGATTATTTGGAATTTTTACATTTTTATGTTTTTTTACAGTGTCTGGATAAGTATTATTAATATAATCCTTAATACTTGTAAATATATTTTCTTCAAACTTTCCAGTTCCAATAGTTACAGTTGTTTTAAGTTTGAATTTTTCAATATAGTTAGTTAATTGGATAATTAATGGATTTTGTTTAATTATATTTGTGTTTGGTAAAGCAAATTTTGTAAGAAAATATGTTGTCGTTGATCTTAGTAATCCTAAATAAGATAACCATAATTTAACTTTAGTTTTATCATTTTTTAGATTCTTTCTTTTTTTTATTCTTTTTTTTATAATTGGATGAGATAAAAAGTCTGAATATAATTGTTTTGCTGATTTTTTTAAAATATCTAAATATTCTGAAGATTTGGTCCGCTTTGTTCCACCATACATATCTATTGTAGATTGTTGGAAACTTGGATCATTTTCAGGATTACTATCTAATGTTTGTTCTGTTAACCCTTGATATATACTTGTATCTATTTCTATATTACTAGATGGTATTGGTTGAGAATCTAAAGCTTCAGAAACTTTTTCTTCCATTCCTTCATATTCTGGAGGACTACCATAATCTTCAATATCAAATATACCAACAATTGTTAATATCATTGAATATAATATATCCGGATTATCAATATATCCTGAATTTTTTAAGTGTTCTATAGCATCTGGACCACCATCTATTAATATTTGAATAAAATTAGAATTATCATATAATACAAAAGGTTTTATAAAAAATGGAACAGGGTTAGCAGAAAAAATATCTACAAATATATTTATCGCTAAACAATACATATATCCATTTTCTTTAATATCATCTTCATCATCTATTGGATAATATAAAAATAATATATTAAATAATATAGCTAATACAGCAGCATTTGTTTCCTGTCCATTTGCTATATTATATTCTTTTTCTGGATCTTGTATTAATAATTTATTTATACTATTAATTTTTTCTATAATATCCATAAAATAATATTTTATTCCTTTTGCTATTTCATCTGGATCTAAACCATCAAATTCTAATAATTCTATTAATGATTGTCCATCTCCATTAGGTCCAAGTGATAAATACTCTAATAAAGTAGTCCCTTCTGGTACATTCCCGTGTTTTATATATTTAAATGCTTCTAAAATAATATTAGGTAAACTATTTACTTCTATATTTATTATAGTTGTATTAGAAATTAATGGTTGTCCTTCAATGTTAGAACCATCTATATTTATATTTTCCTTATCATCTGTAAATAATTCTTCTAATTTTTTTATTTCTGAAAAATTATTTACAAATTCATCATTATGCTTATCTAGTCCCCATATATTTAAAATTCTATTATACATATTATTAATTGTATCCTGTAAATAACTTAATATAAAATTATTGTTGGCACTTAATGTTCTATTATATATTTCTATTTTTTGCTCTAATTCTTGAATATTAATGTTACCCCAATTGGGTATGCTTGATAGTGTTTCAAATAATTTTTGATAATTAATTGTATTATCTGATAATAAAAGCTGTCCCATACTTTCTTGAATTTGTTGTGGAATTTTATCATTAAATAAACTCATTATTTCTGTTTTAATTGCATTCATATCATCTTTATTAATAACAGCATATATATTACTACCTAATTCATTGAAATCAACCTGAACTCCATTAGATAACCCCCAATTAAGAAATTCTTCAATAGGAAAATTTTTAAAAGGTTCAGTTAGTATTTTATTTATAAAATAATCATATTCACGAAATATAAATATAGGCGGGGCACCACCATGTTGCTTAGAACCACCAGCTATATATCCATTTCTTCTAAATGCTTTAAATGCTCTATCTTTTGACCAAAAATCATGTATTTGATCAGCAGCAATTAACAATAGATATATATTATAATTTAAATCATCTGTATATAAATTTGATTCCATTGAATATATATATTATATATATTATATTAATAATAGTTTGTATTTATTCGTCTAAGGGTTCTAGATCTCCTATGTGGATTTTCATTTGTCCAACTAGATTGTATTTCTTCTGTCGTTTGCCCATCAACCATTAATCTGTCTAGTCTTTTTTCTAAATTATCAAATTTAGTAGTTTGTTTTTCAAAATCATTTTCATATGTATGAAATGTTGATAAATTATTAAATTTTTCCAGTAATCCATCAAAAGATAATTTAGGTTCATTATCTTCTATTTCTTGTGTCTGTGACATTGATGTAAATTCAATTTGTTCTTTTACATTACCACTTAGTTTTGTATTATATAATTCACTTAACCTAGATTCTATATCTTCAGGTGTCATTGTATTTGTATCTAATAAGTTAGACATAGATTTTTTTTCACTAGGTATATATGGAGTTGCTTTTAGATCCATTATAGTATTATATATATAAAAAATTTGAAATGATTTAAAATTAATTTAATATATAATACTATAATAAAGAATGATTAAGGTGATGCTAAATATGCTTTTTGCTTACCCTCTATTCGTAGATGGACAGAATTTAATTGGATCCAGTCATGATGATCATGGATGTGTATCAGATGGAGGTTATCAGTGGTGTGAATCCGCAGGAGCTTGTATTAGACCTTGGATGACAGAATGCACCACTGTAAGTGCCCCTGCCCCTGCTCCTGTCCCAGCCCCTGTGCCTGCACTAGTAGATGAAAATGGTTTTTGCCATAATTCTCCTATGCAACTTTGTCGTATGATGTGTAGGAAACCTGATTGTAAGTCAGGGCAATGTGCCATGAGACAAGGTTCTTGCTGTAGTTTTACTTGTATGGATACAGGTTCCCACTTACAACATCCAACCGATCCTCTCCCACCAACCCTTCCACATCCAACTAATAATAATATCCCAATGAATTGTCTTTCTTGGTTTGATGGTTGTAATACTTGTTCAGTTGTAAATGGACGAGTCGGTGGTTGTACTATGATGATGTGTTTTAGACAGGGGACACCTGAATGTAGGGCATATGTTCCAAATTCTAATAATTGTGTTTCTGATTCTGATTGTGATAGTAACCATTTCTGTAGACCAACTTTAAATGTATTAGATAGTCCAAAAACATGTATCAGTTATTCCCAGAAGGATGAAACTTGTGGAGGTATGACAATGTCTAATAGACAAAGTAGATGTCATCCAACTTTAGAATGTGTGAATACTATGGGTCCAATGATCGCTGATGCCCCTGGAAGATGTCTAGAACACTGTCCTCATCCAGGTCAACATAGAGACCAATATGGAAACTGTATTGATACAAATTGTCGTTCATGGTTTGATGGGTGTAATACTTGTCAAATTGGATCAAATGGTCAGCTTGCTTGCACAGAGATGTATTGTAGATCTCCGTCTAGAAATGCACATTGTCAATCTGTATCAAACCAGCATACATTAAATATTGGCGATACCTGTTACAGGTTTTGTGAAGATGGTTCTGAATCAACTGTGAGTATGAGAGATAGATGTCCAACTGGTTCAACTTGCTCTTCCCAATCAACATCAATGCTATCATTTGATACTTGTGGTCCAAGAGCACATGTTTGTATGCCTGGTGCACATTAAATATATATTATGATAAATAAATGTATACTAGTTGTAAATAAGATATTTTTTTTAGTTTATTTTATATTTTTATAATATTTATAATTATAAATGTTAAAAGTTGGGATAACAGAAGATTTATCCGCGAAAAATTTTTGGAATAACGGTATGAGATTAAATGTAATATTATGGCATGATTTTTTAAAAAAATGTAACTATGATGTAACAATTTTATGTCCTGGAGAAGTTACTCATGATAAATATAAAACTTTAAATTTTAATAAAATATATGATAGTAATAACGTTATAATAGAAAATTATAGAGAATTATATCCAGAATTATATGATTTTGATGTAGTATTTAATATAGGATTTTATCCTTACGATTATTTAATGACTATTAAGGATAATGGTATAAAATTAATATATATAATGCTTGGTAGTACTTACCATAATGATGTTCATTATATCACCGATGACAATGAACGCTACAATATCCATTGTGATTATATATTTGATGAAATATGGATAAGTCCGCATTTCAAGTATTGTCAAGAGTATTATAAAATACGATGGAAAACTGAACATGTTTATTTATGTCCTTATTTTTGGGGGAATAATTTATTTTCAGATGATATATTAGATAATGTTTTAAAGGATATTAATAATTTAAAAATAGGAGTAGTTGAACCAAATATAGAACAAGCTAAAAATTGTATAATACCATTTTCTATATGTGAAGCAGCTGAAAAATATATATCAAATGTAAAAATATATTGTGCTTTACATTTAAAAAATAATAAATTTTTTTATAAATATTTAAGTACGTCAGAATTACATAAAAAAGGAAAATTAAGTATAGAACCCCGCCAAGCCATGGATGATATATTAAATAAATGGTCAAACTGCATAGTATCATATGTAGAAGATTGTGATTTAAACTATGTAGCTTTAGAATGTTTTTATTTGGGTATTCCATATATACATAATTCACCTATGTTAAAAGATTATGGTTATTATTATCCCCGTTTAAGTATATCTAAAGGTGTTGAACAAATAAAATATGTTATTCAAAACCATAATAGAGAAGAATATATAAAAAAACATAAACCATTATTAGAAAAATATTCTATTAATAATCCAACATATATTGCATGGACACAAAAAAAGTTAAATAAAGAAATTAATTTTGATTGTGAATAAGTTTATTTATTCTGTGCTATAAGAACCCACGTTTCTAATGCATCTTGATAATCTTTGATGTCCGACTTTAATTTTTCATTTTCAAGTTTTAATTTTGTATAAATATCTTCATTCAAATAATTATCCTTAATATCTTTCCTCCATTTATATATCTGTTTTTTTTTACTTTTATTTAATTTACCATTCTTATTTATTAGTTTTGTTGGATAATTATATTTGCGTTTATATATATTTTTATTATTATCTTCTTTTTTATTATCTACATCATTTATTAACATTTTAATATTCATTTTAATATTAGTATTTGTATTTATTAAATCCATTGTATTTATTATTATTCATAATAAAATTCAAATTATAAACGGGATATACAATCATAAGAAAAAGGTCCAATTACTTTATAATTATTCTTTTTCTGAAGCAATAATGTTTCTCTATAACTAGCAAATTTTAATGGGTCTACCTTAGATCCATCACTCATCCGACACCGCTGTCTACATCTAAGAGAATGTAAATTAGCATCAAAAATAATAATTTTTTTATTATTTTCAGACTTGGTATAAATTCTATGAACCGCCATTAATTATAAATATAATTAATAATAAATGTTTAAATAGATTCTTTTATAATATTTAAAGCCTCTTTTAAAGTTTCTACTACTTTTTTTTGTTTTTCTGTAGCCTTTAACATTGTTTCTAATTTTTTAACTTCACTATCTAATTGAAGTTTATTAAATAAATAAGCTGTCTTTAATGGATTTTTTGGTTCATATAATAATAAAGGAGATACTTTATCATTATCACTATCACTTTCACTTTCACTATCACTTCCCATTTATATAATATAACTAATTTAAATTATACAGAATATTTAAATTTTAAATTATAAAACACCATATGTTATAAATTCTTCTTTAAATTTTCTAGAACATTCTGGTAAATGTTTATAATATTCATTAAATAAAAAATTAGTTTCACAATTATAACAATACTTATTTGTTGCTAGTAAAGGAGATTCTTCTTTTATTTTAAATTTTTTATTTTTAGAAAATGATATACAACAGCCCATATAATATTTATAATATTTTATTTATTAAACCATATTTTAAACATGTATCTGCATCCCAGATAATATCATGAACTAGAATCTTATCTAATTCCTTTTTTAATAATCTATTATTTGTTCTTTCATTCATATATTTTTTCATATCTTTCATTAAGATATCATTATTTATCATATCATCCTTACATTCGCTATACTTACCATTACAACCACTCCGTATTTCATGGATTAACATATAAGCATGTTTCCTAATATATCTTTCTTGTCCAGCTAGAGCAATTAGTACTCCGGCACTAGCTACACAACCTTCACATATTGTTACTATTCTAACAGTAGATTCCAATATTATGTCTATTATAGCTAAGGCAGCATATAAATCCCCCCCATCACTACATATATGTAAATATATTGGTATATCATTATCTAACATATTTGCATTTATAGAATTAACATATTTAGTGGCCTCATCAATTGCTTTTATTAATTTAAATACAGAGGGTGGTTCCACATCAGAATAAAACATTATTTTATTATTAGTAACTGATATTAAAGCATTTTCTTCTGTTACTGTTTCTGTTTCTGTTTCTTCTGAATCATTACGCTTTCTTTTAGACATAATATATATTTATATTATGTTTTATGTTTAAATTATATTAAAGATTAAAAATTTATTAAATAAAGAAATTCACGAATAATGAATCTAGAACTAAATGATCATTCAATAGTAACATCGTGTTATTAACAGATTGCTTGCATTCTCCTTCTACTATATGGGGTTTTACTATATATGTCCTTTCTTGTGGCCCGGAAGGCGCTTGTTTTTCTCTAACTACAAAATTATAATATCTTGGGGACGCCACCATCTCGTTGCCACCAGGAATCCAAGAGCCAGACATAGGCGTGCCCGAAGATGACAAATAATCAGTTGGGACAGCAACTATACCATGAAGGGTGCTCTGATTTACAAGATTTTTATCGTTATATATTATGTTATAATTATTAGCAATAGACAGGGGCGTTATAGCTTTTGGTTCCCGGAACTTCCAAGTTACTTGTTCTAAATTACAATGGACTTCGCGAGTTGGATCCATCATTCCCGGTGGGTTGTTGGCGGGGCTGGTATTGTCGTGCGGGACAACTGCATAAGCACCTTTAACATACCAATCTAGGATTGATTCGGTGGTGGAAGAGTCATCGGCGAAATTACCAACCTGCTGCGAAGCATTCTGTACCCAGCTTGCTGTGGTGTTAGTTACGAAATTATTAACATTAATAGGTCTTTTATAGTCACCTGTACATCCACAATAATCACATGGCAATCTTGCTGCTGAGTTTTGTGCAGCAAACTTATGAGTCAATCCCGATGTTGATAATGAGTTATATAATATACCAAGCTCATCATTTATGGAACCAGTCGATAGTGCAGGTCGGCCGGCTAATGCCCCTGTATCAAACCTATCCAACGGGAAACCGGTCGGGGGGATATAAGTATCAAATCCTGGTAATAATGTATATGTAACACTACATCTATTATTTTGCCAAATGCCCCCATCCTGATTCCCAATCCAAGGACATATAATAAAGCGATTATGTTCGTCGTTCACCCCCTCCTGGGCCAGTTTTGAAAGTTCTATAAGCATTATAGGTAAATCGCTTGTGGCGGTATACTGTGTTTGTGCAGAATATTCAAATTTAACACTATGTAAATTAGCTAATTTAACATTAGACGATTCTCCGATTTCAATAAGTTTATGAATTGGTATATGTATAGCAATGCCGTCGTCGTTATTCTTATCTAGTAACCAACCATGAGAGACTGTGGTAGCCACCGCGCCGGGTCTCACCGCGGCAACCCTGCTAAAACCATTATTAACGAATAGATTTTTATTGACGATAGTTTTCTGCATACCGTATGTAACTGGCGTTATATTGTTATCCGGTTCATTGAAGCTTCTATAATAGTCTAATTTAATATTATTGTCTGATTTAGTTGTTTGAGTTGATAAATCACTCGAAATAGTTGTTACTCTAGTTGTTTCATTAGATAAGTCACTTGAAACACCTGATATTTTAGTTGTTTGAGTTGATAAATCACCTGAAATAGTCGTTACTCTAGTTGTTTCATTAGATAAGTCACTCGAAACACCCGATATTTTAGTTGTCTGAGTTGATAAATCACCCGAAATAGTCGTTACTCTAGTTGTTTCATTAGATAAGTCACTCGAAACACCTGATATTTTAGTTGTTTGAGTTGATAAATCACTCGAAATAGTTGTTACTCTAGTTGTTTCATTTGATAAGTCACTCGAAACACCTGATATTTTAGTTGTTTGAGTTGATAAATCACTCGAAATAGTTGTTACTCTAGTTGTTTCATTTGATAAGTCACTCGAAACACCCGATATTTTAGTTGTCTGAGTTGATAAATCACTCGAAATAGTTGTTACTCTAGTTGTTTCATTAGATAAGTCACTCGAAACACCCGATATTTTAGTTGTTTGAGTTGATAAATCACCTGAAATAGTCGTTACTCTAGTTGTTTCATTTGATAAATCACTTGAAACACCCGATATTTTAGTTGTCTGAGTTGATAAATCACCTGAAATAGTCGTTACTCTAGTTGTTTCATTAGATAAATCACTTGAAACACCCGATATTTTAGTTGTCTGAGTTGATAAATCACCTGAAATAGTTGTTACTCTAGTTGTTTCATTAGATAAGTCACTCGAAATACCCGTTACTCTAGTTGTTTCATTTGATAAGTCACTTGAAACACCTGATATTTTAGTTGTTTGAGTTGATAAATCACCCGAAATAGTTGTTACTCTAGTTGTTTCATTTGATAAATCAGTCGAAACATTCGTTATTTTAGCTGTTTGAGTTGATAAATCAGTCGAAACATTCGTTATTTTAGCTGTTTGAGTTGATAAATCAGTCGAAACATTCGTTATTTTAGCTGTTTGAGTTGATAAATCAGTCGAAACACGTCCAAGCTTCACAAAATTTGCTTGGATTGCTTCCGAGCCGCTACCTGAAGTAAGTGCATCCCCGATAAGCTTAAGAGTACTTAAGGTCTGCGTAAGGTCATCGTACCCCTGGCCATCTGAAGCCGAGCCATCCACAATCCTCTCCACCAACTCCGTGACAGCCGCCAGAGAAGCCGAGTTCTCCGTTACCTCTTGCCCGAGATCAGATAAATCAGTCGAAACATTCGTTATTTTAGCTGTTTGAGTTGATAAATCAGTCGAAACATTCGTTATTTTAGCTGTTTGAGTTGATAAGTCACTCGAAACACCTGATATTTTAGTTGTTTGAGTTGATAAATCACCTGAAATAGCCGTTACTCTAGTTGTTTCATTAGATAAATCACTTGAAACACCCGATATTTTAGTTGTTTGAGTTGATAAATCACCTGAAATAGTCGTTACTCTAGTTGTTTCATTAGATAAATCACTTGAAACACCCGATATTTTAGTTGTCTGAGTTGATAAATCACCTGAAATAGTCGTTACTCTAGTTGTTTCATTAGATAAGTCACTTGAAACACCTGATATTTTAGTTGTTTGAGTTGATAAATCACTCGAAACACCCGATATTTTAGTTGTCTGAGTTGATAAATCACCTGAAATAGTCGTTACTCTAGTTGTTTCATTAGATAAGTCACTTGAAACACCTGATATTTTAGTTGTTTGAGTTGATAAATCACCTGAAATAGTCGTTACTCTAGTTGTTTCATTAGATAAGTCACTTGAAACACCTGATATTTTAGTTGTTTGAGTTGATAAATCACTTGAAATAGTCGTTACTCTAGTTGTTTCATTAGATAAGTCACTTGAAACACCTGATATTTTAGTTGTTTGAGTTGATAAATCACCCGAAATAGTTGTTACTCTAGTTGTTTCATTGGATAAATCACTTGAAATAGTCGTTACTCTAGTTGTTTCATTAGATAAGTCACTCGAAACACCCGATATTTTAGTTGTTTGAGTTGATAAATCACTCGAAATAGTCGTTACTCTAGTTGTTTCATTTGATAAATCACTCGAAACACCTGATATTTTAGTTGTCTGAGTTGATAAATCACCCGAAATAGTCGTTACTCTAGTTGTTTCATTGGATAAATCACTCGAGATTTCTTGGGCAAATTCCTGATCAGCTGCTGCAGCGGCCAACTCATTATAACCTACTTTAAATTCACCAATTGTTAATAACCTTAAATCTTCCTGCCCGAGGGCGGTGGAGGCGCTAATTGTTGTATCAGATGGTATATAATCACCTGATGCATTTATAACGTTTGTATAATTATCGGAGCTCAGGTGGACGGCATATGCTTTATTAGCAGTTACTGAAGAATCAAATGTACTAGAAGCTGAAACAGCAATAGATTTGAAGTGAGCATCTGATCTAGAAGCATTAATATCAACTCCAGATACATTAATATTTCCAGTTCCACTCGCACCACTTATTAATCCTCCAAACCATGATTCACTTTTTACGTTAAAACGGCCCTCTACAGTTACTGGGAGATCTTCCAAAGACATATTCTTTTATAATATTATATATATAAAAAAAATAATTAATTAAAAATAATTTAAGAATTATGAAATACATAGAATTATGAAATATAATTAAATATTTTAACTAATTCATTTAAAATATGTCCATATATTTCTTTATCTAAATTTTTATTATTAATAAGTAAGTACGTTTGTAAATTCATAATTATTTTTTGTATTTCTTCTATATTATCTTTTTTATCTAATTCAATATCAGAATCAGAATCAGAATCATATATACCACATGGACATTGGGCATAACCATCCCACTGTCTTTTACATTTTTCACAAGTTACTAGATCGTCCATTTAATTTAAATATTAATAAATATTATTATAATATATAATTCAAATTAAAATGACAATTAAATTGCAATTTAATACATTAACTAATTCTGAAAAATTAGATATTATGATTGATAATACAAGCAAAGAAGAAAAATTACAAATTGCAAATAATATAATACAGTCTAGATTAAAAGAAAATACAGATGAAGTGTGTATCAAAGATATATCAAATGAACTTAATAATATAATAAAAGTCATTCACCATAAACCAAAAATAATGATAAAATTAAAGAAGTAATAAATATAGTATAGTGTATTAATTAATATCCATTTCGTCCATATCATTTGCAATAGATTCTATACTACTTTTTTGAACTACTGCTCTAGAGGGACAATCCATATAATTTTCTTCCTGAATATATGGTTCATAATTCCATTTTCCACATTTACACCCTGGTTTACAAATAAATTCTGAACAATTTATATATTCATCAACTGTTTCAACTGGTCCTTCAAAATTAGAATATTCTAGCATACTATTAAATATATCCATAACATCATTTAAAAATACAAGTTTATCATTATTAATATCACATTTTTTATTTAGATGTAATGCTGTGTCTACATATGTATAACGAAAATGACCTTCATTCCCTTCATCACAAACAACACCTCCTTCATTTGTAATATGTTTTTCAATAAGATTATTTATTTTCTGAATATGATCACCCATGTTTATTATAATTAATATTAATAACTATAAATTTTCAAATTATTGAATACTTCTGTTAAATTCTTCTCTATCCCTTCTCACCCCCCTTTCTCTTAAATCAAGTTGTCTATCAATATTTCTTCTTAAATTATCTGTTTCGGCAAAACTTCTATGTTGAAATGGCCTTAAATGTTCATCTAAATTCATAACTTGAACAGGAGTTCTACCATCTATTAATCTGGATTGCCTTAATAATTCTTCATCTAATATATTAGCATCCATCCTTGAACGTCTTTCCCTCATATCTCTCATTCTATCTGCTTGTAATGCAATATCTCTTCCTCTATTACGACGTATAGTATACTTCTGATTCCTTAATTGATCTTTTATATTTATTCTTTGTGCCGGAAAATTACCCCTAGAACGTATATCATATTTATTTTTTAGGGATTTTTGTAATCTACGTTTAACTCTTTCTTGATTAAATACTGGATTATCTTCTAATAAATTATTTGGAATACTATGCATTCTTCCAAATTCATCATCATTATTTTTCTTAGAAGCAACCATATTATGGACCCCCTGTTTTTTATACCAATCTTTTTGAAGGGACCTTGATATACCCTGCCTCTTCTTTCTTAAAAAATTTTCTAAATTCTTATTTTTTCCTTCTTTTGAAAATTCTTCTTCAGCTAATTCATCTTCATCGCCCCATATATATGGTTCTTTTTCCCATTTTCTTAATGGTTCTGGATTTTCACTTACAAATTCTTTATCGTCCTCAATTATTGCTTCTAAATAACCAATTCTTTCAGGCCATATGTTTTTTTTGTGTTTGGGTAAATCTAATCCAGTTCCTCTAAGATTCCTTAATTCTTTCATATTTATTTTTTTATCTGGGATGTATGCTGTCATTTTATTAAATAAATCTTCCATATATTCTTGTCCTTCTAAACCTCTTTCTTCCATAATAGCATATAAATTTGGATTACCTCTACGGTTTTTACTATATTCTAAATGGTATGTTGACTCTCCAGTGTCATTTAAATATTTAAATTTGTTAAATGTTTCAAGTAAATATTCTTCTTTTTCTTCATGTTCATAGAATTTATTTTGAATATTGTAATAAATATTTGCTAAAGCTCCAAGTCTAAATAAATTAACATTTTGGACATCTAATACTTCAGTTAAATCTGAATCGCTATATTCTATTTGAACTTTATTATTAGAACCCCTCCACTCTTGAAAGTTAATTACATCTCCACTATGAATTATTAATTCTTTTCTTCTTCTAGTGCCTATTATGGAATGGGAATCAAAAAAACTTGAAAAATAAACAAGATCCCCGTGCTCGCCCTCCTCTACATCAGCAAGTCCTAAATATTTTTGTTTAAATATTAAATTATGTAAACGCGGATCATTTACTCCAATATCAACAACTTCTAGATATCCATTATATCCTCTAAATGAATCTTTTATATATAATTCTTCATTATCATCATCAGGATCTTCTATTACATCACTTTCCCTTAAACCTCCTATTGCTATTCTATAAATATATTCTGGGTTTCCTATTATCTCATTCACATTAGTTTTTATAATAAGGGGATCATTTACTATATCTCGTTCTTCTTCCTTTTTAAATACTTCTATAATTAAATTATTTTGTAGATCTACATCTGTTTCTTTAATATCAACTTGTCTACCAATATTTTTTAATAAATCAAGAGGGATTGATTTTACTTCTTGAGAATATTTACTAAATTCTGATTTAATTGACCTTAATGCATCTGTAATATCTTGTAAATCCCATTTCCCTTCTACCTTTTTAATATGTTCTATATATTCTTGACCAATCCTTTCAAATTCGTCATCACTATCTTCATCTAAATCTATACCTAATTTTTCATCATATAAGTGTACTTGTCTAGTTGGTGGTAATACACTTTGTTCATATCCATCATCTGAATCTTCTTCTAAATCATCTATATTATTATTTCGCGGATGTAAAAAAATTTTTATTTTTTCTAATTCTTCTTCTATACAATTAACTAAATCTATAAATCTAAAATCTAAATTTTTTTTATCTTTATATGTATCTGTATTAGCTTTATGGTATTCTTCAACTGTTTCAAAACCAATCCACTGCAATAATAATTTTTTATAAAAAACTGCTAACTTTACTTGAAACTGTTCATATGTTTTATATATATCTTTATCAAATTTCCCTTTATCTAATAAACCAGGTTTATAAAATTTATAGTCATTTCTATTAATAAGCATTGAAACTAATATTAATTTAAATGATTGTTTCCATTTTTTAAAATCTGATTTCCATGTGTCTCTATCCCCTTGTTTGAGTTTATCATATTTTAATAAATTAATAAAGCCTGGACTATAAAGCTCTTTCAATAGTTCTCTTGTTTGTTCTTTATCTATAAATTCAGTTTCATCTGTTCCATCTAATAAATCATGATTTATTTTATTTTTATCTCTTTCATATCCCTCTACTTGCTCTTGTAAATCTTCTAAGTCTGTTTGATATTGTCTTAATTTTATAATTATAGGATCAGTTTCGGGTAAACCTTGAAAATCTGTTTCTTCAGTATATTTATCATATACATCATATATTTTATCATATTTATCATTTAATTCTTTAATTTTATCATCTATTGCTTTAATTGATTCTACTTTGTCTATTATTTCATCTCTATTGTTAATTGAATCAAAAAAATAATCTTTACATACGATATTTCTTGCTTGAAGTTCTCCATATTCTCCTGTATATGCTTTAAATAAAAATATTTCTAATAATTTTACACAATCCATTAATCCACTATTGTATAATCCATAATGTATTGATTGCCAATTTTGTGATGTAGACATGATTTTTCTTGATAATTGTTGAGGACCATTTTCTGCGGTTATCCAATTACCTTCTTCTATCAACCAACCAGTACCCCATCTTTCAGGATCTTTGTATTTTATTTCATTTAATTCTCCATAATGTTTTGATGATTTTACAAATTCAATTAATACTTGAATAAATTCAACAAAATCAATATTAACTATATCTTTTAATCTAAATGTTCTTTTATTTAATGTTTCTATTACATCATTATCCATAACTATTCCACCCATACTTAAAATTATACGAGCATATATATTAGCAAATTCAATACATAAAATATTTATTAAGTCTAGACTATCTTGAACTTGTCCCATTGGCATACCTTGAAATCTAGATTCAGCCATGAATTCATCTGACATCTCATTAGCATAATATTCTAATTCTTCTTTTAATTCAGCCCACCATTGTTCTGTTTGCTTTAATCTATCATTTACTTTAATAACTTCTTCTTTAAAATTATTTAATGTTGTTTCATTCCACCCACCAATTTGTTTCTTTTTATTTTTACGGATTGTTTTCCGTGTCATATAATAATATATATATATATTATATTATATAATGAAAAATTTAAAATATTATGGTGGAAATATATATCCACTTTATTTAAAAACTTTAACAGGTAAAACTATTGTCTTAGAAGATATTAACAAGAATATAACTATAAAACAGTTAAAAAAGAAAGTTGGTAAAAAAATGAATATTATGCCAAAATATATAAGATTAGTATGGGCTGGAAAACAATTGGGTGATAATAATCTAAATAATAGAAAAAATGATTTACGATTAAATGGAAATTATGGGTATGATTTTGGACAAGATAAGGGAATACATATTATAATAGATAATAAAAGAATGAATGATGATAAGGAGCGTTTAAAATCTAGACAATCATTGGCATTTATGTCTGCATTATTAGAAGAAAGAGCACCAACAAATGAAATTGACGATTTATCTAATATTGGAAGTATAATGGCAAATTATATGAAACATAATCTAGAAGTCCTAGAAAGGAGTGATTATCAAGATTACGGGTATGATAGAACTGGTTATGATTTAGATGGATACGATATGGATGGTTATGATAGAGAAAGTTATGATCCAGATGGTTATGATAGAGAAGGATTTAACCCTGAAGGTTATGATAGAGAAGGATTCAATATTGAAAATTATAATGAAATGGCAAATTATTTAAACGCAATTCAAGGAGGAACTAATAGGAAGAAAAAAAAGAAAAATAAAAAAATGACAGGTCCAAAAGAAGGAGAATATGAAGTTTATAGAATTAGTCCAGAAGTAGGAAAATGTTATATGACTGCAGAAAGGTCTAGGAAAGAGGGAAGGTTTCCGGATGAAAGATATTATACTAATGTAAAACCAAGATATGTAGGTGAATTTAAAAATAGAATAAGACGTGGTTATGGTGATAATTCTTCTACAACAGATTATTTTCATAATGATATGACTAATAAAGAAGAGCAAGTTATATATTCTTATGAGGGGACAACATGTTTTTTAGAAGTAGACTGTTATGAATTATTAAAAAGGCAAAAAATGTTAGCATTTATGTCAGCATTACTAAAAGAAAGGGCACCAACAAATAATTTAGAAGATTTAAGTCATATAGGGGAAAGTATAATGACGAATATTAAACCAGAATACCGCATGACAGGACCAACTGGTGTAGGTGGTGGGAAGATATCTCAAAATACTTATCAAAAATTATTAAAAAATAAAAAAAATTTAACAAATAAAAATCGTAAACTATTAAACAAAACACTAAATAAAAAATATTGTAGTTGTGTTAAAAAAGTAAGAAAAACATTAAATAAACGTCAAAGAGGTGCAGAATATCCAATATGCACTAAATCAATTTATAATAATAGAAATATTGTTCCACCTAAAAACAAAAATAAAAATTGTAAATAAATTTGAATATATATATGGAAAAAATCAATAGAAATGGATTTTATAGTAGCTCAAAGACTTTTAAGTAATCAAGAAAAGTTTAAAAAATAAATGAAATCTAAAAAATACAAAAGTATTGTAAAGAAAGAAGAAACAGATATAGAAGATAAGAAATATAAAACTTATGGTGAATGTATTAAATGTGGACAATGTCTAATGTGGCGTTATTGTATGTACTATTAATATTATATTTATTCAACTTTCCCTATTTTTTGAGAAGTGGTTTGTTGTCTAGCGAAGGTCGGAAAGTTTGTAAGGTCTGGATTACGGTCCCCAATTATATACTTATATTCTTTTATTTTTTTTAAATTTTTAATTACATCAGCATATGGATCTTTTCCTTCAGTAGGTTTTTTATAATGATTTATAACCCATTTATCCATTTCTTCTACAGACATAGGTAATGTTGATTCTAGAGCTCTAATTTTAATTCTAATATTTTCAACAAATTTTTCCATATCATCCATACCCATTAATGCTTTAATAAAATATATTTTCATATTTTTTATTATTAAATCTAAATTTTCTTCATGCTCTGAATATGGATAATACATTCCTGTTTTTTTCATTATCATATCCCTTTTCCAACCTTCGCGTGATGTTATTGTTTTTCCTTCAGGTATTTCAGGATGATCCCCAATTGGTGGTATTCTCGATAGGAACGGAGCATATATATCTGGATCAGGTATAGCAAAACCTTGTACTATTTTTTTACTTCTAATATTTTCTTCAAATAAATCTAAAGTTTGTATTAATTCTTGCATCCCATTACCTCTATTTGCTGGTAATCTAGGGTATTTTTGAGGAGGTTCATTAACATCATAATATCGAATATATTTCAAATGATATAAATCTACATATCTATTATAATCAGACCATTTATAATAATTTGCTAATAATTCAAAACGTGTAAATGCTCCCCGTATTTCAGTTGGTCCAGGTCCTGCATTTCGTTGCTTTTGACGCCACCAATAATCATCCCTATTATGAGTGTGACCAACCTCATTTTCACTATCATGTTGATTATTATGATTAATTCTTTCATCCATTAATCCTAACTGCTCTAATGTATATCTTAACATAGATTTGCCATAATTTGTAAATACAGTTGATGGAAATTCTTCTATTTTTGTATATATTGATTCATCTCTTGAAGGAATCATTAGATTCCAAGGTAGTGCATAGAAAGTATTAATATATATACTTAAATCATCTTCTTTACAAGGTTTAATTAATTCCGCGATACCTTCGTCTCTCGTTAAATATGGATCCATTAATATTAAATCTTTAATAGAATTACACTTAAACATATCTAATTGTTTCATACTTTTAACATCTTTTTCTAAAGCTTGTAATTTTAAAGCTAAATCTTTATTTTCTTCTATTAATTGTTTTTTATTTGACGCTAAATGTTCTTTATCCATACCATATGTTTCTTGAATAGTTTCTAATTCTTTCAATTCTCTTAAATTATCTTCAAAATCATGTTCTAAATCATTTATTTCATCAGTTGTATCATCTATATTTTCAGCATTTAAAAGTGTTTTTAGTATCCTTTTTTCTACATTCCAAGGGAGTTCTTTATTTTCCATACTTTTCCAATTTGTATTTCTATATGGAACACTTCTAATAGGGTCTCCTCTGTCTATTCTATCTTTAATATTACCCCTGACTTTTGATTGAATTTTCGATGCTGCTCTATTTTCTACTCTATTTTTAATTTTTTTGTGTGTTAATTTCCTTCTATATGTATCTCCCTTTGCAAAATTTTGTATTTTTTGAGCTGCTTCATCCCTTTTAGATAGTCTATCTCGTAATCTATTTTGCATATCTTGGATAGTTTCAAATGATTGAAAATCATCCCCTATTTCCCATTCTTGTTTATAATCCATATATTATATATTATATTATATTAAATAATAAAATGAATATAGATTTTAAAAATATGAATTATTATTATTTAACAAATAATAACAAAGAAAGGAAAACTCATATTGAAGAAGAATTAAAAAATTATAATTTATATGAAGTAAACTCAAACCCTAAAATTAAAGTTAAAAATAAATCAGGTATATCTGGGATATGTAAAATATTAGATTTAGCTTCTATACATCAAAAAATTACAAATTTCACCCCATTTGCTATATTAGAAGATGATATAAAAAAATATAGAGAAATCCCTGAAAATATATCAATTCCAAATGATGCAGATATATTATACGTTGGTTTATCTATTTTTGGACTGGGTCCGCAAAGTAATACAATAAATACATTATATATAAATGATATAGATGAAGAAATTATAAAAGTATATAATATCCTCTCTTCTCATAGTATAATCATTTGTTCAATTAGAGGGTTATTAACTTACCAAAAATCTTTAATGGAAAGTTTCTATAAGGAAAACCCTTGGGATAGCTTCTATGCTTCTATGCAACCATATTTAAATGTATATGCTTTAAAGGAACCTTTATTTTATCAATATGGTAATATAGGAGGAGTAGATCTAGCCACTAAATTAAATTTTAAAAACAATAAAATTACTATGGAAGAAAAATTATATAAAGATATTGAAAATGTATACAAACAAAATGGTTTAGAATTAAATATTAATGTGGTAAATATAAATGAAGAACTGAAACTTTCAATTAAGAAAGAATTAGAAGAATATTTTGATGGTCCATTATTATTATCAGAATAGTTAATAAAGTATATATAATATAGTTACATTATAGTCCGCAAGTCTTCTTTATTCATTAAATAACGAATAATTGTATCATCTGTTTGTTCGTCAAAATCGTCCCATTTATTTAATGATATATATTTAAGTTTTCTTCGTATTGATTTCTTTTTTACATATATTTTAAGACCATATTGAATTGGTTCATATCTAGGATTATACATATATTTAATAGTAGGTGTTAATAAAATATTTGCTACAAAGTATTTATCTGTAAAGTCAATTAATTTAACTGTATCTATATTATTTTCATGATTTAGAAATATTCTTCCAGGGTGAAGTCTTCTTCCACCACATAATATAATTTTATTATATGGTCTTCTATTTATCCATTCTTTTTTAAATTCACATATACACCTATTATTTCTTACAATAAATAATTCATTAATTATATTATTTAATATATCATCACATAAATCCAATAAATACATAACTATATATTTCTAAGATTTTATTATTATCTCTTTCAAATTAACATAAAAAATATAACACAATTTTTAACACATTTTTACACATTTTTAACATAATTATTGTTTATTCACACCACATCGCCATATCACCCTTCGTATATCTAAATACTGGCATTTCTGGCTGGGGTGTATCACACACTTCCCAATCCATAGTGTGCGGGTCTGGTTCCTCTAGAAGGTTATTAACCATATGTTCCAGGTTAACAGCATTCTGAAGATTTAGAAGTCTTTCCTCTAGAGAAGCTAGCTTAATATCCTCAATACTAGGAGTACCTGAACAATGGACTTTGTAGTTGTCATTCTGAAGATTTAGAAGCCTTTCTTCAAATGTAAGGACTTCATCATCTTCATCTGGGATCTTGAAAGGGTTTGATGCTTCAGGGTCGGCATCCTTGATTGTGGATTTTGGTGTTCCAACTAGTTCGCGCTTCGGGAGAGCTTCACAGGGTTCAATCGTGAAGTGTCGGACTTCTGTGATGCCTTTGGGATGCCAAGTCACAGCCTTCTTGACAATATGGTGTGAAATTGACATAGGCTTGAATGGAGTTGCAATAGCACGGAGAAAGGTCATTTTGTAAGTTTGTATAGAGTTTTAAGTTTTAATAGAAAAAAAATATAGTTTTCAAATTTTTTAAAGAGGATTTAAAGGTTAATTTGTATCACGTTGTTCATGCTGATTTTTATATGGAACATTTGGTATTTTATAAAAAGATGGTTTAATAATAATCTTTTTAAAAATATGGTTTGGTTTAAAAACAAAATCTATGGTTTCATAAAGAATTTGTTTATTACTTCTTTGAAAAATAACAGTTGAATTTTCTAATAATTTATACATTCTCATCTTATTATATATATATATATATTGCCTCTTAAATAAATTTGAATAATATTTAATTTACACATTAATTAATAATGTCAGAAAGCGATCATGAAAAGTTGCCTTTGACTGAAGGTGATGTTGAATCAAAAACATCCAAGTGTAACTGGTCAAAGTGTAATAAACCATCAATATGTAAATTCGATCCACTTACTTGTGCTCTTCCCGCTGCATTAGCTTTTATGATATGTATACTATTTATTGTATATGTTGCTAAACTAATTATATATGAAGTAAATTATGAACCACCAGATATTCCAATAGAAATAAAGAATTTTACTATTATATGTGATACTTGGAATGGAAATAATCACCCTTGTTTGTGGAATGATAAATATTGTACTGTTAAGGATCCGTGTATTTTGAGTTGTAAGGATTATATTAAATTTTCAGCTGGTTGTTTTCATAGTGATTGTAATGAAAGAGGACGATATGATTGGTGTAATGATAGACCTTTTGGTGGTCAGGGTGGATTTTTGAGTTATAATTAAAGATACTTTAAAGATAATGTGAAAATTTGAAAAATATATAGTATCTTTTTTATCTTACATTTTAAAAATGGATTTGAACAAAATAAAAACAGACCTTGAAACTGATGGCTACTGTATTGTTCCAAATATTTTAACAAAAGAACAAATACAAGAATATCTCCACGATTTCAAAACATGGCAGCAAAGTATTCCAAACCATGATACATTTCATGAAAAATATGATCCAAATGGAATTTACAAATTTCAAAGAGCTGGACATACTAGGCATGGTTGGAAAGTTCGAACAAACAAAAATATTCAAGATATCTTCAAACATTTATGGAATACAGAAGAACTAGTCGTATCATTTGATGGCTGTTGTTATATTTCAAAAGATTCTAAGAAAAAGAATAAAAACTGGACTCATACAGATCAAGCACCAAATGATTCTACGCTAAAATGTTATCAAGGATTTGTAAGTTTTACAGATAATAAAGAAAAGACATTCATTGCTTGGAAAGGAACGCATAAACTACACGAAGAATATTTTAAAGAAAAAGGAATAAATGATAACAAAAACTGGCATTTTATTGATCTAGATTATTTAGAAAAACATAAAGAAAAAAGAATGACACTAGATATTCCAGCTGGTTCACTAGTCATTTGGGATTCTAGAACATTTCATCAAAATCAAATGGGGGAAAAGAATGATGAGGAGAGATATATCCAATACGTTTCATATTTGCCAAAAGATGGAAAGAAAAATACACCAGCAATGCAGAAAAAGAGACTGAAATATCTAGAAGAACAAAGGACAACTAGTCATTGGGCATATCCGATAAAGGTAAATGGACTTCAACCTCGTCTATATGGAAAAAGTGAAGATAAGATAGATTATGATAAAATAGAAAAAACAGATTTGTCAGATTTAAAAGATGAAATTTTGAAGATTGTATAAAAAATTAGATTAGGTTAGATTAGTTTAGTATTTGTGTAATTATTTTTTTATTAATTTGAAAAAAAGTATATAAATATATATAATAAAATATGTTATAATGAATAACGAATATTTATATATAAGAGAAGATCCAATATATAGAGAAAAATTAAAAGTAGTTAAATTTGGTTCTACAACTAAACCAGTTGAAAGAGATGATCAATATGCTACCGGAGAACCAATAAGAGGGAATTTCAAACAATTATATTTAATATTAAATAAAAAATGTTTAAAAGCTGAAAAAACCTTACAATCTTCTTTTAAAAAATATCATAATTATGTAAATGGAGGAACAGAGTTTTACAAAGACGATATATGTGATTTAATAGAATCTATAATGGATAAAGAAAATATTCAATATGAAAAAGTTGATTTTGAAGATATTAAAAGAATACAATCACAACCAATAACCCCACCTGATTCACCACTATGTGTTAAAAAAGAAACTAAATTAAGAGATTATCAAATATCTTTAAAAGAAAAAGCAATTGAATATTATAAAAATAATAAGAAAGGTATCATAAATTGGTGTTGTGGTTTAGGAAAAACAATAATAGCTTGTGAACTATCAAGTATATATTTTAAAAATTATTTATTGATTGGTGTTTATAATAAAGGTTTAATTGAACAATGGATTGAAGAACTAAATAAATTTTATGATCTCCCATATCTAATTATTGGATCATATAAAAATAGTCATACTTGTACAACAGATGAATCTGAAATAAATAAATGGTTTCTATCTAATCCCAAAGGTATTATAATAACAATGTATCAATCTAGTAATAAACTATTAAACATTAATAAGATATACGATTTTGCTATATTTGATGAATGTCATCATTTAACTTGGATAGAAGGATTAAAAGATGATGGGACAAATAATGTAGATATATTAAAATTAAATATAAAAAAACAATTAGGATTAACAGCAACCATAAAAAAAATAGAAACACCTAAAAAACATATTGATAATACTTGTGTAGAATGGTTTGGAGAAAAAATAGATGAAAAATCTGTTTTATGGGCTATAGAAAATAAATATATTACTGATTATCAACTATTGACGCCAAAAATAACTAAAGAAGAATTGGAGGATATTATTCAATCAAATAAAGATATAAAGGGTGTACCAGAACAAGATTATTATTTATATTTTTCGGCATATTTAGCATTATTTTCTATAGCAACAATGGGGAGGAAAAAAATTTTAATATTTACAAATGGAGATACAGATATGAAAAAAATTTATAAATATATTATCAAAATATATCGATCAATGTTTCCACAATTAGATATTCCCTTTATAGAATATACTAATAATGATACAAGTTTATCAGAATTAGTAAATAGATTAAATAAAGCAAACAGTGGTATATTTATAAATATATATAAAGTTGGAGAAGGTATTAATATTCCAAGTTTGGATACAGTTTTATTTTCAGATAATATGGGTTCTACTATAAGAATAACTCAAAGTTGTTTAAGACCAAATAGATTAGATATACATAATTCAAATAAAATAGCAAATATAATTATACCATTGATATATGAAGAAGATGGAAATTATAAAGAAGAAGATGGAGATTTAAAAATTAAAACTTTTCCAATTGTAATGAAAACAATTGAAGAATTATCAGTGTCTGATTATAATATAATGAATCGAATTAAAGCTATGAAGATTACTAAAACAGTGCCAAAAGGTCCAAGAGAACCCAAATCTACTTCAGAATTCTTTGAGGATGTTGAACTATATGAAAATATTAAATTAAGAACAATTAAAAGAAAACTATTAGGTAAAAGGACATTTCCATATATTAAAAAGCACATTTATGAGATGGGTGGTAGAACTGATTTAACATTGTCCTTGGAAGAAGATTATAGAAATAATAAACAATTTAAAAATGGATTACCAGATATTGAATGGACTAGAAATTATATCTTTACAAGCGATAAAACATGGTTTGATTTATATCAAATAGATATATCTAATTACATATCATGGGAAGAATTTAATAAAAAATTTAATGGATATCCAGAATGTGAATATATTCCTTCTGATATATATCCTAATTATAGCGATTTAGAAGAATTATATAGAAATTATGGTTATAGTCCTTTAAAATTTTGGGAAAATATAAATGATTCCGAATTTTAATAAAATATAAGTTATTTTTTAAAAATAATACGTTGTTTTTTTTAAATATTCATTAAAAATTTAAAAAAAATTTGAAAATATTTAAAAATAAAATATATTATAATATATATATAATAAGATGACAAAAATTACAGATGTTGTTATGCGCATGCAAAATGAACTAAGAAACAAAGAAGGTATTACTGGTATTGATGCTATGCATCATATTAATATGGTTCTATTGTCTAAATCATTTGACAAAGAAATGTGTGAAAAATTAGGAATTCCAGAAAGTTTATCATTTAATGAATTATCCAAATTATCACAAAAAGAATTAATGAAAGCATTTTATACACAAAGACCAGTTACAGCAACTCTATTATATTATATTCGTCTTAATAAAAGATTTGGTTATGATAAAGATATCGCTTTTCAAATAACCAATGAATCAACTTTAAAGTATCTATATACTCAAGTTGTTGAAATCCCTACAGAAGAACTATTTGAAACTGTTGATATTATTGGTGATATTTATGAACATTTTATTAATCGTGAAGGAAAAACAATGAAAGATCTAGGTCAATATTTTACAGATAGAACCTTAATTAAATATCTAGTTAATCTAGTCAATCCAAAACTAAATAAACTATGTGAAAGTATCTGGGACCCTTCAGCAGGTACAGGTGGATTTCTAATTGAATATATTTCATATTTAAATAAAAAATATGAAAATATTGATTGGTCTATAAACAAAAATCAAATCTATGGAAATGATATTAATAAAAATACATCTGCTTTACTAAAACAAAATTTATATTATAGTTTTCGTGAAGATTGTGGACCCGTAGAGATGAAAGATTCCCTCTTAACTGATTCTGATATTAAATATGATAATATTCTCGCTAATCCGCCATTTGGTGTTAAAGGTCTAAAATATAAAGAAATGAATAAAGATATCAAGGCTTTAGAAATTAATGGGACTAAAGGAGAGATTCTATTCCTTCAATTATGTATGACACGATTAAATGAAAATGGTAAATGTGCAGTCGTTGTCCCTGAAGGTGTCTTATTCAACTCTACGAAAATGTATAAGAATACTAGGAAACATCTCCTAGAAAACTTTAACCTTAAGAAAGTCATTAAAGTAGGTGAAGGTGAATTCTTTAAGAATACAGGTGTTAAAACATCTGTCCTCTATTTTGAAAATACTGGTCCAACAGCATCTGTTGAATTCATCCAGGTCAATAAGGTGAATGATAGTATTGAAGAAGTCCCTCTGATGACAGTTGAAATAGATAAGATAGCAGAAAATGATTACTCATTAAATATGAATCTTTATAAAGAAATCGTTTTAGATGTCAATGAAGATTTTGAGGTCGTTGAACTAAATGAAATTTGCAATATTAAGAATGGTAAAAATATCCCTAAAAGAGATAGATTAGAAACAGGTATCCCATATTATGGATCTAATGGAATTACTGGATATACAGATAGTTATTTATATGATGGAGAATATATTTTACAGGGTGATCAAGGGAGTGTGGTTGGGAGTGTTAAATATGTTAAGGGACAGTTCTATCCCGGTAACCATACATTAGTTATTAATCCTACTTCCGATGATCATAATATTAAATACATATATTACTATATTAAATTATGTCTTGATTTCAAAGACCTATTGGCTGGATCAGTTATTCCAGAATTAAATAAGACGTTATTTCGTAGAAGTAAAATTCCAGTCCCATCCCTGGAAGTGCAAAATCGTATTGTAGAGCAACTAGACAACATCTATGAAACTGAAATTGAATCTTCTAAGAAGGTTGTAGAATCACTCAAACTATCCATTGAAACGATTATGAAAAATACAATGTATCGAGATGATCTACAAGAGTATAAGATTAAGGAAGTTTGTGATATTAATACTGGAAAATCCCTTAAAAAAGAAGAAAAAATATGTGGTAATATTCCATATTACGGATCAAATGGACCGATTGCTAAATATAATGTGGAGCAAAAAAATGGAGAATATATAATTACTGGTAGAGTTGGAACTATTGGAAAATACTATTATATTAATGGTCCATTCGCAATATGTGATAATGCCTTCCATATCAAAAACAAAACAAATAATATTACGAAATATATATATTTCAACTTTCAATATAATGCTGTTATTGATTGCAATGATACAGTTGTTTCACAGATAAGTAAAAGTTATTTTAATGATGTAAGAATCCATATCCCCCCAATCAAAATCCAAAGAGAAATCCTTGAAAAAATTGAACCTAAGGAAGTCCTTATCCAAGAACTAGAAAAAAATATTGAAAGGGCAGAACAAGAAGCCAAAGATATTATGCAGGTATTGTTTAATTAATTAATAATTATTAAATGATATAAGAAAACAGATGAGTAAATTAGATAAATATTTTTTTTTATTATATAAATTATATGTATGAAATATTATTATTAACATTAATAGGTGTCATTGTAGGTATAGTTGGTGGTATGCTTGGAGGTGGAGCAGATGTATTAATTGTTCCATTATTATTAGTATTTGGTATATCATCTAATATTAAAACAGCTATTGGAACAAGTTTAGCAGCATTATTACCACCAATCGGTATATTTGCTGTATATCAATTTTATAAAGAAGGAGCAATAAATAGAAAGAATATATATCAATCATTTTATATAGCATTATGTTTTACAATTGCTTCATATTACTCATCTAAATTTGCTGTTAAAGAAAGTAAACATATATTAAAAAGAATATATGCTATATTCTTAATTATAATTGGAATTATTAGTTTTAAATATTAAGGTCTCATTATGTAAAAGAAAAAAATTACCTATATATCGTAAACACAGTTAAGTGTCTACAGCATGAAGATATCCCGGCTTTATCAAATATTAAGAGCCTCCAGCCGAACTGAGGGGCACACCAAGAGTAGATCAGAAGTTTCTATACGACCCCCTTTTTCAAGGGGTAAGGGACATTACAGACCCTTAACTACGTCACCTAAGCACTTACATACTTTTTTAAGGCAATGCGAAATCATATGGCACATCTATACTTCGAAACATATAGACACACCGACTTCACAAACATCAATATCGACAACAATAAATCTATTAAATTTTCATATATCCAGTAATAAATAACTAGATATAAAGAGGGCCTTGATCCAATAAGAATTAATAAGAATTAAACTTATGGTGCCCCGATGATTAAGAGTCCACGAAATGATGTATTTTTTGAGTTGTCACTGGAGTTGAACCAGTTATATGATTTTTTCACATATATGACCTACAACAACTGATATCTTTTTAATAGGAGTTTTCAAATTTTTTAAAGAGGAAATGGTTATATATTAACTAATTTACCTATTTGGTTATTTTTTTTTATTTCATATACATTATTATTTAAATCTTTATAGTATTCTTTATTTTCTATTATAACAATACATAAATCTGATTCTTCATCACTTGGTTCTGACTCCATAGGGATATCTTCATCAGGATGATCGTTTCTATATTGTTCATCTAATTGTTTCCAATGTTTATTTTTTATTGATGCTATTTCATCTATGTTTAATATTCTTTTATCCATTATATTTATTATATTATTATTTTTTATTTAAATAATAATATAATAAAAAAGATGTCATTAAAAGCAGGGTGTAATAATATTATTAATAAATATAGTCTTGAACAAGCTGATAGGGTGTTTTTATTAGATGAATTATACAAAGAATGCGAACAAAATCATGAACAAAATTGTATTGATCAAGATACAATTGAACAATATGAAAGAATATCAGATTGGTTGGTCCATTATGTAAATAGAAATAATTTACATGAATTAAAAAAAGAACTAAAAGAAGCTTTTAATCCACTTAATACAGATGGATTTATTAAACCACCAGATAATTTATATACAAGTGATGAAAAAATACAACATATTAGGAAAATGAAGCAAAGAAATCTAGAATATACAAAATTAATGACAGATGATGAACCGAGTGAGCCGGCGCAAAGGCATACTTGGTTTATTTCTTCTGATGAAGAAGAATAATATTTATCTTCTCTTTAAAAAATTTGAAAACTCCTAATTAAAAAGATATCGCATACCACCGGGTAAGTAGGGACATATTAGCCCTACTGCTAGGTTCGACTCCTAGAGGTGTGTAATGTTTAAACACATATTATTTGATATCGACCGTTTTCGAGTAAGGTATTCGATAGAGCATTTAATATAGTGAAAAGAGTACTTGATGCTCATATCACTTGTTAAATGGCAGCTGAATCTCTATATACCGCCCATTGATCCTTTTCAATGGTATACTTATTACAAACTGCGCACACTATATCATATAGTAGGGAGACCATGGACAGTATACACGTAATAGTATACATGATCCATTGTGGTTAAAGGGTTGAGTTCTTGAAATGTTACAGACTGCACATCTGTATCATGGAAACTAACAATAACTTTAATATTACATATATTAGTAGTCATGTTGAGCTATATTGATACTTGAGTTGCGATAGAAAGTGAGCTTCGGGCGGCGCTTGCCTTTCGCAATAGGTATCATAATGGACACTAATTGACTAGTAATTTTATGTAGTATTAGACATTTTTTTTCATTAAATTATTTAGATAACAGATTATAATATTATATAATGAATTCATTTAACCCGTTTCACATTTAAAATGTCACATATAATTATATAGAAATGGTTGGAAATCATAATTCATCTGACAGTAGGCTCAAGGCAATAGATTATTATCTAAATAACAATATATCACAAGAAGAAATATCAAAAATTTTCAAAATATCTAGAAGAACATTTATTAGATGGTTGAAAGAATACGACGATGAGAAAATAGAAAGGAAACCAAAAAAGAGTGAATCATATAAAGTCAAAGAAAAGCATGTCACATATGCTAAAAAGTTATTATCAAAAAATAATGAACTATCAATAAATATTTTGTGGTCTAAACTAAAAACAAAATACGACGATTTTGATATTTCTCAAGGTCATTTAGCACGTGTCATTCGTGATAACAATATAACTAGAAAAAGAACAACAAGAAGACACTATCCAGAAACAAGATATGGTAAAGCAATTGATTTGAAAAAAGAACTAAAATACTTTTATTCCATTGTTGATAAATATTCCCTAAACAAGATAATCAGTATTGATGAAACATCTGTATATGCTCAGATGCCATCAAACTATTCAAGATGTAATTTAGGACAAAGATGTGTCCTAAAAACAACAAACAATAAGGTTTTTATGAAATATACATTAGTATGTGCCATGTCGTCTAAAAGAATCATTGGTTATGAGTTGTATGAAAATGGTGGAATGAATGCTCTAAGAATGATTGAATTTATCAACAAGTTCATAAAGAATAAAATCAAAAATAATTTGATTATAATGGACAATGGTGGCTCGCACAAAAATAAAGAAATTAAAAAAGTAGTTGAAAAGACGGGAAATCGATTATTATATTGTGTCCCCTACAAACCAAAAACAAATGCTGTAGAAAGTTTCTTTAGTCAATTCAAGCACTACTTTGTAATTGAAAATAAGTCAATAACATACCAAGAACTAAAGAAACATGTGAAGAAAACTTTGAGGAAAATACCTAAATCTTCATTTATGAATTATATGAAATACGCTTATCAATCAAAAGAGCCTCTGAAATATGTCGAGAAAGAATCGACAAGAAGGAAAAAAACAAAGGTATATAAGAAATAATATTCTCATTGTTCTTTATAATCTATTATTTCGCCACAATCCTGTACACGCATGCATTCCATAACATCCATTCTTTTTTAATTTTTCTATATATTGTTCATCATTCTTTGTAGGTGGATGAAATAAACTCCTCTTACTGACACAAATATCGTTGTTTGATTTGGAATATTTTTTCCACATATCAAAAACAAACATGGGTCCCGTTCCCAATACATTTCCATCTATATTTTTGTCTGTACTGTAATCTAATTTTGTTCTATTAATTGTAAATAATGTGTCCATTAAAGATTTCCAATATGGGTGATTGGGCTGGGACGCAAAAATACAATTTCCTAAACAAATTGGTTCTCCATTTTTATCTTCTCTATTACAGGGGATCACAACCCTTTCATTTAGTAAATCAAATGATCTAAACATTAGATAATCCATATCTGTGTATAAGCCGCCATATTTATACATTAAGAAATATCTAAACATATCTATCTTCATAATCATTCTAGGTAATTCATTGAACTTATCATAATATTCTGGAAAATCATTCTTCATAAGTTTATCAACATCATCATCTTTCCATAATATATAATCAAAATCAGAATTCATTTCCTTAATTGAATTTGCATAATATAAATTTTTATCTGGAATTGGGTTTCCCCCCATCCAAATATGATGTATTATTTTTGGTATAGTTGCCATATATATATATATATATTATTTTTAATATATTTTTAACGCAATTATATGTGACATTTTAAATGTGAAACGGGTTAAAATTTTTTTATATTTGGGACAATTAATTATAATATCATTCTACGATTAAACATAATTTTATATTCTTCTTTTAAAATATAATATAAGGATTTTATATTATATCCTCTTTAAAAAATTTGAAAACTGATAAAAAAAGATATCATACACTTTAACGGGGCAGTGTGGGGCTAAGTCTCATAATCGGTAGGTTCGACTCCTACAAAGTGTATATGTTTGGTCATGTGCTATATGATATCAATAAGGTTATAAAATACTAGGTATTCTTACCGACCCCTAACCTTAAGATTGTTTATCCTCTATTAAAGGATATCCATATCATATTGTAGGTTCTGCTTTAATTTAGAAGACGTTATTAGTTTTCGAGGTTAACATGATTAAAGAGCTGAGTTCTTGAAGTAATTATAGAGTTGTACATCTATAGTTATGTAAACTAACAGTAGCTTTAATACTATTATTATTTAGATATTATGTTATGTGTGAAAGGTTATAGGCTTTTAACCCTACCTACTATTTAATGAGACTTTTAACCTCATTATCAATAGTTATTAAATACAGTTATTAATATATAAATAATTAATAGTATCAGACATTTTTTTTATAAAAAAATATTAATTTAATAAGTATTTAAATATTTACCATAAATCAGCATTTTAAATATTCAAAAGTTTAAAGAGAAAAAAAACACACATTTTTTTACACATTTTTTTTACACATTTTTAACACACTCACTTCTGCTTCACCACCTTCTGGGCATGCATGATGGCCTTCTCCTTCTTCTGCATCTCCTGAAGTCGACGCTGGTATGCCTTGAGCGTCTTCGAAAGCCTCTGAACCTCCTTGTTCATCATCTCCTTCTTCGAGTGGTTCGAACGAAAGGCGCTTGCAAGCTTCTGGTGGTTCAGGACAAGCTTCATGTACTCTTCCTTAACAGAAGCATAGTCCTTCTCAGCGTTCTTGATGGGCTTCAAGTCCTTAGGCTCATGGAACTTGCGCACAAACGCCAACTTCTTCGTCTTCTCAAACTGATGCTCTGTCAGCTCAAGGACGTTCACGACGAACGAGAACCCAACGTTCGAGCAAGGGTTATCAAGCAACCACTCCTCGGTCGGAACACAAAACCACTTGTGGTTCGGGAAGGTCGATGTGATGAAGTTGTCACCAGGCTTGATCGGCGCCTTCTTGCTCATCTTCCTCGACCCCTGTGCGCCTGTGACCCAGTAGACATCCATCGGAATAGACTTCGTCTGGTTCTTCACGATGAGAGTGCAACGGTTCTCCATGATTTCGTCGTGACTCCAACTCATGGTCGAGTTCTTGCGGACCTTCTGCTGTGTAAGGGCCTGGACCTTCTTCGGGTAGAAGATCTTGACCTTCTCGCGAACAAAGAAGTATCGCCAGATGGCATTCTCGTCAAAGAA
>Ga0315315_10000221_pt1 | contig 45247 bp, 42 predicted proteins | sample M140m3416metaG_FD_203699 | JGI IMG/M metagenome (GOLD analysis project Ga0315315, IMG submission 203699) | Ammonia-oxidizing marine archaeal communities from Monterey Bay, California, United States - M1 40m 3416 | ecosystem: Environmental > Aquatic > Marine > Intertidal zone | place: USA...
GGAAGTAACAATCCTCTCTCCAGCTTTTAATCCATCTTTAATGATCACAAATTCACTATATTTCTTTAAAATTGTTAATTTTCTTAACTCGAGCTGATTATCTTTATCAACAATATATACTTCATTGTTTTCTGAAATAGAATTAATTGGAATTTCAAAAATATTCTTTAATGTTATACCCTCAATTTTTGCTTCAACAAAAAGACCAATAGGAAGATTGGGTTTATCTGTTTCAATAAAGTCATTTTTAAAGATCGCTATAAGATTAATCATTCTTGTTACAGGATCTATAACTCCGTCAACTCTTTCAAGTTTACCATTCCAAGATTGAGTTTTTCCTTTGTAAAAACTTTCAATTACTACCAACGCTTGTTCACTTGGATTAAGTTTTCTTCCATCCATTGGAATACTTAAAAATTGTAAATCATTATCTTTCACAGCTAATGTAATTTCAATTTCACTTGATGTATACATAGCACCAACTGGTTGACCAGGAATAATAGTAGTCCCCAAGTCAATATTAACATTTTGAATTCTTCCAGCATATGGAGTAATAATCTCGGTTTTATTTAATTTTTTAGATGCAGAACTTACTTGTGCTTTTGCAACCTCTAAAAAAGCTTCTGCTTGTTTTAATTGCGGTTTTTTGAGAGTTAAATCGCTTGCAACTCCATCACCAATTTTATCCCAAGCTTTTTTTGCAACTTCGGCTTCGGCTAATTGTAGAGAATATTGAACTTCGGCATTAGCCAATTGTAATAAGGCATTTTTATACTGAAGTTGTAAATCTGTATCATCAATTTTTGCTAAAATTTCACCTTCAATAACTGATGCACCTTCTGCAAACTTTTTTGAACGATAAATAACTTCACCACCTACTTCTGCAGTTAATACTGTTTGTGTAAGGGGAGTTGTTGTACCGTTTGAACTTATTTGAACTTGAAAATCTTTTGGTGTCAAAATTTCAACAAAAACATCTGGTGGAGACAATTCTTCAACTGGTTCTGGCTTAACCTGGCCCAGAAACCAGATCAAATAAGATAAAGCAAATGCTCCAAATAAAATAAATAATGGTTTTAATTTTTTAATCATTTGTTTTAAATCCTCCGCCAAGAGCTAAAATTAAATTTATTCTCTGTTCTATGCGAACCTTTTCTAATCGAGCTTTTAAATCAAGATTATCGTAAAACGCGTTATTGGCATTAATAGTATCTTCAAACGTTGAAGATCCTTTCATAAATCCGTCAAAAGTCGTATTGTAAATATCTTCAGATAAAACAATATTTTCATTAATTATTTCTAAAGCTTGATTTGATGTCAAATCAGATTCAAATCCACTTTCTACTTCCTTATACGCATTTAGCAAAGTATTTACAAAATCAAGCATTGCAATTTCTCTATTAGTCTTAGCAAGTTTTTTATTCGCAATTAGTTTTCCTGCATTAAATACTGGAACAAAGACGTTTAATCCTTTATTCCATACTGAAAAGTCTTCATTAGTTAAATCTTCTAAATCATTTGATGAGCTTCCATAACTTCCAGTAAGACTAAATGTTGGGAATAAAGTTAGAAGAGCTTGCCGATCTAATGCTTTATTAGCCAGTAAATTATATTGCTGAGCAATTAAATCTGGCCTTCTTTTGACAATGTCTGCTGGCAGAGTACTTGGAATGCTTGGTAATTTTTTAGGAAAGTTATTGTTAACTACAAATTCTGTTGAAGGGTAGTCTTTTACAAGCAACTTTGCTTCTCTTTTAAGAGAATTAACAATCAGAAGTTTATTATTATAATCAGATTTTGTAGCGTTAAATATTATTTCTGACTGTTGGTAAGCTTGTATGGGAATACTCCCTTTGTTGTAGCGAAGCGAATATAGCTCAAAAATAGTTTCTGCATTTTTAAGTTTTTTTGATGCATTGTTTAAAACTTGTTCTGCTTCAATTATTGAAAAATAAAGTTTAGATGCCTCAGCAGTCAGCGAAAGCTTAAGAAAATCTTCATAATACATTGCAGATAGATATTGTTGTTTAGTAGCAATTCTTCCTTGGCGAAGCTTGCCCCACAAATCAATTTCCCATTGCGTTCCAAGCGATAGATTATAATTTTCTTGAGTAAATACAGTTACATCCTCCGATGATTGACCAAATAAGGTTGAAAAAAATGGAGGAAATCCTGCAGTGTTCTGCTCAGATTCAACGGCACTACTATTTACTGAAATTGATGGGAATAAACTACCAGTTGCTATTACTGATGCTTGTTTGGTTTTTCTCGTATTTAGCATCGCTTTTTCAAGATTTATATTTTCATCCATAAATTCAATTAAGTAAGAATTTAGATTATCGTCATTAAAAATTTTCCACCACTCTTGATCAAAATCTAAATTTTGTGAAATATTAACTTCCCATTGCTCAGGAACATCAAAATCCAAAACTTGATTAGGTTCAATTGGCTTTTGGGAAGCACAGCTAAGGATAATCAAGGTGAGAAAAAAAATAATTTTTTTCATCTTACTTGCTCATCAAGTATTCTGAAATTTTGAAAAGAGACAATAAGCTTATTGCCCATGCGATACTAATGAAGCCATAGGATAAATAGGTATCTGTAACTACTGCTGCACCAATACCTTCTCCAGCTAAATATGCTAACGGAGCAAGTAAACCATAAAAACAAATTAATGGATATCTACCAATCAAAAATTTCATGGCATGATTTATTTGAGCAGTAAAGCCTGCCCACATACAAACTATCCATAGGGGGGCAAGATTTGGTGCAAAATCTAATGTACCATTGTATTGAACAATACCAAACAAGGAAAAACTTGAGTCAACTATTAAACCAAAAATAATTGAAATAATTATCAATTGTATTTCTTCTTTTAAGTGATCAGTAACAATTAAAAAATGAAGGAATAAAAAAATAAAAGTTGGAATTAAAGCAATAATTGGGTCTCCTTTTGCTCCACTGTAAACACATGAAAACCATACGATAGTGAAACCGACATAATTTATCATTATGTTGGATTTAGAAAGGATGTAATTAATCATTACTTGAATTTATCTTTAATTGTTTGAAATCTGAAATCAAAGATTTGATTTAGCTGAGGTTTTATTAAAACAGGATGTACAATTTTTCTAAAAGCTTGAATTGGTAGAGCATAAGTTATTTCATCAATAATTAAAATACCTCCTTCAACCTCTTTAAACGTATGTTTATGATGCCAGTAACTGTAAGGACCTTTAAGCTGCTCATCAACAAAATATTCATTTTTTTTATAGCTAGTAATCATAGTTCTCCAGCGAACAGGCACTCCTAAAATTTTTACAGTGTAGTCAATTATAGCGCCTTCTTTCATTTCAATCGGTGTTGGAGTTATGATATTAAAACCCATTGCTGATGGTGTAATTTTTTCAAGATTTTCAGGTCTTGAAAAAAATTCAAACACAGTATCCATATCACTTGGTACAAATTGTTCTTTATAGAATGTATAAACTTTTGGTTGTCTTAAAAAAGAGCCAAAAAATATTACTAGAAGTATACTTACAACTATAATTACTATATTTTTTTTATTGAATTCCATAATAAGAAGTGGCTCTGGACGGAATTGAACCGCCGACACAAGGATTTTCAATCCTCTGCTCTACCAACTGAGCTACAGAGCCATCAATAATGCCTGAAAAAGTAAGCAATATTAGTTATTTAATAAACACATAAATATTTCTTAGTTTAAGAAATGAAAAAAATTGTTATTGCTACTTCAAATAAGCACAAAGTATCTGAAATTTCTGTAAAGATTCAACCATTTTTTGATGAGATATTATCTTTAGCTGATTTTCCTAAAATTGGAGAAATAGTTGAAGATGGAAACACTATTGAAGAAAATTCGTTTATAAAATCAAGGACTTCCTTTGATTATACAAAAATTGCTTCTGTTGCAGATGATACAATTTTAGAAGTTGATGCATTGAACGGAGCACCAGGACTTTATACAGCTCGTTATGCTGGAGAAAGTGCTACATATGAAGAAAATATGACAAAACTTTTAAAAAAATTAGATGGCGTACAAGATAAATTTCGAACAGCAAGATTTCGTACTATCATCTCATTTGTTGATGGAGTGAATGATTTTCATGTTGAAGGAACTCTTGAAGGTAAAATTTTACAATCTAGAGTAGGTAGTAATGGGTTTGGATACGATCCTATATTTTGTTCGACTGAATTCAATTTGTCTTTAGCTCAGATGAATTCAGATCAAAAAAATCAGATAAGTCATAGAGGAATAGCAATTTCTAAATTTGTTTCAAGAATTAAAGAAATAATTTAAATGAAAAATTTTTTATTGTTCATACTGTTTATTAGCCAAATTTTTGGACAAAATATTATCCAAGACTTTGGATTTGACCCTTTTAAAAGTAAATCAAAAACAAATTATTCCTTAAATGATATTTCAAGTTATCCAATTGGCATTTTTTCTATTAATAAAAAATATTTAGAGTACGATGTTTCTTTTGAAACATCATTTGACAAAATAGTTATTTCAGAAAAAATATTAAATAGACCTAGCTCAGCGCCCTATGTTTCTACATTTGATCAATATATCAATTCATTATATTTATCTAATCAATCATTCAATTTTTCTCAACCTTTCATTCTTTCAGCATCAGATACTACTATAAGCAAAAGAACAGATAGGTATATGCAAATTGCTGACATTGATTTAGGCGCATTGGGAAGAGCATCTCTAAGAGTACAGGGTAATATTAATTTATCAGGGAAATTGGTTAACCAAGACCAGGAACTTGTAAGATCGTCATTCAGAGAGCAAGAAAAAACAAATTTTAAATTTGACCAAAAACAGCAGCTGAATGTTCAAGGAAAGATTGGAGAAAGAATTACAGTATCTTTAGATCAGAATTCTGAGCGTGACTTTGACTGGGAAAATACAATTAGAGTGGATTATCAAGGAGAGGATGATGATATACTTCAAAAATTAGAAATGGGAAATATTTCATTAAATCTCCCCTCAACAGAATTTGTCACTTTTTCTGGACAAAATAAGGGCCTTTTTGGTGTTAAAGCATTAACCAAGCTTGGACCTGTAAATATTACAAGCATAGCTTCTTTAGAGAAAACCAAAAAGCAATCACAAAAATATAAAGGTACATCAGAGCTAAAGCTTAATCAGATTCAAGACTATGATTTTAGAAAAAATTTATATTTTTTCATTCATGATTGGTTTAGAAATGGCTCTAATGAAACAGTTGATGAAACAGGATTTACTCTTTCAATTCCTTCATACTATCCTTTAGTTAACGGATTGCATCCTATTGGAAATGTTGTAGTACGAAATTTTGAGCTTTATAAAATAGATGCATCAAACAACCCACAGGCTGATCCAGGAACAGCATATATAGACCCCAATAATATTAGTTTATATCCAGATCAAAGCAAAGAAGGTGCATTTATTAGACTTGAAAGAGGCTCAGATTATACTATAAATGAAGATTTAGGATTTATTAGAATGCAGAACTCTTTACAAAATGAGATTATAGCAGCTCACTTTCAATTAGTTGATCGAACAAGCGGACAACTAATTCTTCAAATTGGAGAAGGAGTTTCTCCACAGAATTCGAACCTAATTCTTAAAATGATTAAAGCTCAATCATCTCACCCAAATCATCCTGCGTGGGATTTAATGTTTAAAAATGTTTATTCCATGGGGTCAACAAATATTGATGCTCAAAGTCTAGAAGTAAGTATTGTTGATAATTTTTCAACCCCAATCAGTGACAGGGCTAATAATGGGAATACCTTTTTAAATCTTTTTGGCTTAGATGATTTTAATCAATCAGGGGCATCAAATCCAGATGAGGTAATTGATTTTAATAACCCAAATATTGTCAATCTTCAAGCGGGAGAAATTCATTTACCAGCATTACTACCATTTGTATCTAATGATGATATTTCTGGAGGTAATTTAAATTCTGATTTATTTGCATTTTTACAAGAAGGGAAAATGTATACATCATCAAATAGAACTGAATATACTGGAGACTCACGTTTTACACTAAATATTAATTATACCAACCCTACTTCAACCATAAATCTAGGATTTACATTAGTTGAGGGAAGTGAGGAAATTCTTTCTGATGGAGAAAAACTTGAAAGAGGGACCGATTATCAAATAGACTATTTTTCTGGGGTCATCATGTTAACAGGAGATATCAATCCTAATAGTGATTTAGAAATATCGTATGATAAACATGATCTAGTAACATTTGACAGAAAAGTTATGGTAGGGTCTAGGGCTCAAATTGATTTTGATGATAATTCGTTTCTAGGTATGACAGCTCTTTATTATGACCAGGATATTGTAAATAAAAAGGTGGAAGTTGGATATGAGCCTATTCAGAATTTCATATGGGATATTAACGGAAGATATGAAAGGGATTTAGATAATTTAACAACAAAAATAAATCAATTTAATTTTTTAAATGCTGAGAAAATTTCAAGTTTTTCTATTGAGGGAGAAATTGCGCAAGTATTACCAAATCCTAATTCTATTTCAAATTCAAGAACCGGTGACAGTAATGGTGTTGCGTATATAGACGATTTTGAAGGATCTAAAAGAGTTACAAATCCATCCATTTTAAGAAGGTTTTGGAATGTGTCTTCTGCACCACTCGACATGCAAAATAGTCAGGAATATGATCAAAGAAATAGGTTAAAAATGTATTGGTACAATCCATATTCACAAGTATTAACAAATAATATATGGCCCACAATTTCAACTTCTCAAAGAGCTCAAAACTTAACAACTGATGTACTAGTATTAAAATATCAACCGCAAGAATTTCAATCAACAGCTGATCCAGATTCTTTATGGGCTGGAATAACTACCCCCATGTTTGTTGGGGACTATGATCAAACTCGAACCAGATTTTTTGAGATTTGGCTAAAAGGAGATGATGGTAATTTAACTATAGATTTAGGAAAAATTTCTGAAGACTATGATGGAAATGGAGTTCTGAATACGGAAGATGTACCTGAAGCAGGTCTTGCTTTAGGTAATGGTTTTTTAGAGGATAATGAAGATACAGGCTTGGATGGGTGTTTTAATGAATTTGAAAATGGATTTGGAGGTTGTATTGAAAATGGATTTACTTACCAACAATTATTTGATAGCGGAGAAACAGTATTAATTAATTCTTCATCAGATATAGATATCAATGATCCTAATGGAGATGATTGGAGCTATTCTGAGGGCAGTTCAAATTATGAAAAAGTTAATGGTACAGAAGGAAATGGAACAGGAGAAAGGATTCAAACAGGGGGGAAATATCCTGATACAGAAGATTTAGACAAATCAGGATTTTTAGATAGAACAAACGACTATTTTACCAAAACAATTTCATTGAATGATAGCACATATGTAGCTGGCTCCACAGAAGTTAATGGACTAAAGACTGGCTGGAGGTTAATTAGAGTTCCACTAAGTGATTTTGAAAAAATTCAAGATATTTCTCTAAGTGAAATTAAGTATGTCAGGCTTGTTGTATCGGGTGTTTCAGAGCCATCACAATTAGAAATAGCTAAGATTGAATTAGTGGGAAATGCTTGGCAAGAGCTTGGTACATCTTTTGCTAATCAGGAGTCTTACACCGCCCAAGATAGTACATTTATAGTTTCTGTTATTAATGATGAAGATAACCCAGACTATATACCGCCTAAAGGTGTATTTGGGGAATATGACCAGATTAATCAAATTAGATCTAAAGAACAATCCCTTGTATTACAATTCAATGATTTAAGTCCGCAATATAAAGGTGCAGCAAAAAAAATATTAACCATGGATCAGAAAAAAGGTCAAAGCTTTTTGATGTACGATAAAATGAAAATGTTCATTTATGGTAATAGCGATTTTGCAACTGCAGATGAAACTGACATAAAATTCTTTATACAATTTGGTAACGGAAACGAATATTATAAAATTACGAAACCGGTTTATGATACTTGGGATGAAGATTTCAAAAGAAATGAAATCAATCTTGATCTGAACTGGTTAACAAGCTTAAAAAATGAGACAGGTGAATCAATCAATCTTTTAAACGCTAATGATGCGTTTACTGATTCACTTGATTATAAAGAATACAGTTTTATTGATGATGATAACAATGTAACAAGAAATGTTGAAATAGTTGGTAATCCTTCTCTTTCAAGATTACAATATTTCATTGTTGGTGTAGAAAATGATTCTGATCATCCAATTAGCGGAGAGCTTTGGTTGGATGAATTGAGATTGAGTGGAGTAAAAAAAGAAACAGGAACAGCTGTAAGACTTAAATCAAAATTTAATTTGTCTGATCTTAGTGAAAGTACAATATCTTATAGTAGAAAAGATGCTGATTTTCATGTCCTACAAGAACGAATTGGGACCAATCAGACTGTTGAAAATTTTACATTCACAAACAATCTAAAACTAGGGGCACTATTCCCTAGTAGTCTTGGAATATCTTTTCCAGTCAACATGAGTTATAATAATGTTAGCAGTTCCCCGAAATTTTTCCCCGGCACTGATATAAGAACTAATGGAGCTGCTCCAGATTCAATTATTGTCCAGTCTTCTACCATAAATGTAGCTGGTAAAATTTCAAAAAGAGTTAAGTCAGAAAATCCTTTTATTAAATATACGGTAGATAATCTAAGCGCAGGATTTAATTTATCTTCTCAAAATAAATCTGATGTTATTATGAAGTCCGTTGATATTAGTAAAATTAACACGAACGTAGATTATAACTTAAGATTTCCGAGCGATAATTATTTTGAAGCTTTCAAGTGGACAGAGAAAGTACCATTAATTGGAGAAGAATTAAGTAAAACTAAATTTTTCTATACACCTTCTACTTTCGGATCAAGCATAAGAGTGAATCGCAATTTAACTGAAAAATATTCTAGACAAACAAATGAGCTTGTTGAAGACTTTAGTTTAGGCCTTGAAAGAAGATTTACAGTGAACTATAAAGTTTTTGATAATACTCAATTAAATTATTCAAAAAATATTAGAAGTGATATGTCACAATATAGGGAAGAGGTTTTAAGCAAGCTTAAAGTTGGATCACTAACTAATTTGAATGAAACATTTAATTATACATTTGGTCCACAATGGATAAGCTGGTTTAAACCAAATTTTACCTATAATGCAAATTATAGCTGGAATCAGCCTCGAAATAGTGTCATTGATGCAGCTAACTTAAATTTAGTTAAAAATACTGCGGTAAATTTATCAATATCTCCATCAGAAATAATTGAAACTTTCTATACTCCACTTTCTAAAAGAAATTCGAAGCCAACATCTCGAACTCGATCTAGAGGTTTGGCAAGTTTAGATGCTGAAGAAGAAAAGAGCAAAGATACTAAAAAAGAATCTGAGAACAAGAAAAATAGAACTGAGATTAACAGTCTTTTCTTAGAAAGAGTTTACAATGAATCTAAAAAAATTGAACCTTTAATATTAACTGTTACTAATAATACTAACAGATTATCAAATGGAGTACAGGGTGATATTCCATTAGGATATCGATTAGGATTCAAAGATAGTCATGGTATATCATCTGTTTCGGAGGTTGGACTAAATACTGGAAATGAAGATATCAAAAAATCCTTTACAGCTAGATCGGGTATACGATTTAATCCACAGACATCGCTAAGTATTTCTTTCAATGAAAGCGTTTCATCTAATATTAATGGGTATAGCATAGATATTCGATCTACCAGCCGTGACTATATATCTTTTGGAGATAATTTATCAAAAGGCTTCCCGTTTATTAATTGGTCTTTTAGAGTAGGAGGTTTAGAGAAAATAAACTTCTTAAAACCTTATGTAAGCTCGGTTTCATTAGAGCATGCATTTTCAGGTAAACAAAATTTATCGTGGAAATTTAATGAAGAAGGAATTACACCAATAAATTTATTTGGTATATCATCTTTTGAAGATGATTTTAATGACAGCCTCCAGTTTGCTCGAGTAACCAGGTCTTTCACACCTTTAATTGGAATTAGTACTTCATTCAAAAATGGTATTTCAACTAATGTTAGGACTAACATTACACATACTCTAGATGAGGTTGCCACAGGATTAACATATATTTCAGACAACAGTATTTTGGCAACAATTACATATAATTTTTCAAGAGGCATTCGATTTGAGCTACCATTTACAGATAGAAATATTAATTTGAGAAATAATATGAACATTTCGTTAAACTTTGATTTCTCAAATAAGAAAGAAGAAGGATCAAAAGACAAAATTAATTTTGTAGAACAAGATTTCTCAAATTCTAAGAAAAGTATATTGAGAATAACCTATACTTTAACTGACGATGTCACTGGAAGTTTATTTTATGAATACAGAGAAAACGATACCAGATTAACCGGAAGAAGAATTGACAGAGATTTTGGAATTAATTTAAACGTAGCTATAAGAGGATAATGAAAAAATATATTATAATCGTTTTACTTTTTGTTGCCTGCTCTTCTAATGAGTCTGAAAAAAATATACCTGATTTTGGAAGTGATGTAGCATATCAATATTTAATAGATCAATGTAATTTTGGCCCTAGAAACCCAGGATCAATTGGTCATGAACAATTTGCAAATTTTCTAGAAAAATTTTTATCAACTGTATCTGATAAGGTCATAGTTCAAGATTTCAACTACATTGAGCATATAACTGGAGAAGGTAGAGTTGGAAAAAATATTATTGCTCAATTCAATATTGAATCAGATGAAAGATTATTAATTGGAGCACACTGGGATACTAGAGCTGTTGCTGATGAAGATCCTAATCTAGAAAATCAATCTATTCCTATTTTAGGAGCAAATGACGGTGCAAGTGGTACTGCAATTCTTATGGAGCTAGCAAATGTTTTTTCTGAAAATAATCCTCCTGTTGGTATAGATTTAGTTTTTTTTGATGCTGAAGATGTTGGTATATCTGGGCAACCAACCACATATGCAATGGGTTCAGAATATTTTTCAAAAAATCTTCCTATAGAAAAACCAAATTCTGCTATTATTGTTGATATGGTTGGAGACAAATATCTTAAGATACCAATTGAAAGATTTTCATATCAAGTTAACCCCGAAATGGTAAAAGAAATTTGGAATTTGGCTGATGATCTTGGTTTAAGTGCTTTCGAATATAGAGTCGGCTATGAAATATATGATGATCATGTTCCTCTGTGGGAAAATGCACAAATACCGGCAATAGATATTATAGATTTTGATTACCCAAATCCATTTTATAATCATTGGCATACTCAAAATGATACCCCTGAAAATTGTTCACCACAAAGCTTGCACCAAGTTGGAACTTTATTATTAAATTACATCTATGATTAAGTCATTAAATAAATACTTATTAATAATCTTTTTGATATTAGCATGCTCAAGTGGTGGTAATTCACCAACAGATCCTGGGGACAATAATGGAGGTGGAGACAATACTAATCCATATGAATTTCCTAATGCTATTGATTATGGCCTTGCAAATCAGATAGAAATCGTAACATGGAATATTAGACAATTCCCACAACATTCATCTACCAAAGATCATGTAAAAAATTTGTTAGAAAAATGGAATGCTGATATATATTTTTTTCAGGAAATAAGATCTGAATCTGAGCTTATAAGTATGGTAGATTCCATGCCAAATTATTCTTATGTAGTTGATGAAGAGTCTGGAAACTTGGGTTTTGCATTAGTTTACAAGAATCAATACATAACTTTTAATTCAAAAAATGAATTATGGGCTGACACAGCAAATAATGATGATGGTGACTCTGATTACTATAATAATGCAGCTTATCAATTTGCTGATCGTCCACCAATGGAAAATTATCTTACATGGTCAGATGGAACCAAAACATTGAATCTTTATTTAATCGGTATTCATTATAAATGTTGTGGAGATGATTCATATAATGCAAACGATACTGGCGATGAGACCACTAGAAGACATCACGCTAGCCTTTTACTTGCAGAACATATATTAAATAATAGAGCGAATGATAACGTTGTTCTATTAGGAGATTTTAACAATGTTGGTTCTCAGTCTATCTCGAATCCAACTCTTAGTCCTTTCACAGACGAAGATAATTACGATTCAGCGTCATCATTCAAACTAACTGATTTAAATATATTACAAGGACCTGCAGGTGGATATTCTTGGCAAGGTTGGTCAAGTTCATATTCAGCAGCACATCTTGATCATATTATAATCAATCAGTCAATGTTTACAATGGATGCAACATCTACCTCAAATGTAATTTCATTACCTACTGAGGCAGGGATTTCTAATAATAATGTTGATGGAAAAATATCTGATCACCAGCCAGTCATGTATAGATTTTACCCTTGAATACTTCTTTTAAATTTTTTCATATAATACTTTTTTTTATAAATATTTTAATTGGACAAGACTTCTCAAAAATTGACAAAGATTTAAGTGACTTAAACTTTAATAAAACTTTAATCACTCTTGAAGAGCTAAATAATTCTAATCCAAATAATGAAGATATTCTTTTAAGACTATCTATTACACATCACTACTTATCAGAACAGTCAATCGAAAAAAAAGAAGATAAAGAAAATGCTCAAAAGGCATACAAATATATTGTAAAGGCGTATGATTTAAATTCCGAAGATCCAAATATTCTCAAATGGTATGTTATTGCACTTGGTAAAACAGTTGAAGAGGAAAGCATAAGAAGGCAAATTGAGCAATCAAAGAATATTGAAAATTTATCATTAAAAGTTATTGATATGATGCCTGATGATGAATTTTGCTATAATATAATGGGGCAATGGCATTACAAACTCGCTAGCTTAGGAAAAGCATCCCGAAGAATCGCATCGATTCTTTTTTCAGATCCTCCTCAAGGTTCTTTTGAGCAAGCAATGTATTTTTTAGAGAAGAGTTTAGAATTAAATGCAGATTATATTGGCACGTATTATTGGCTCGGGAAAGTTCATTTGAAGTTAGGCAATAAACAAAAAGCGTATGAGTTATTTAATAAAGGTATTTTATTAGATAGACCATTCAAAAGAGAAGAAAAATTATTTCAAGATATGAATAAAATTATAGAAAGAAATAACTAGATTTTTCGAACTTTTTTAAAATCTTTGGGTACTTTTAGTTCTTCTTCATTATCTGAATACTTTTGGAAAGAAATTAAATCAAAATTAAAATTGCCATCCTCATTTTCTGTAGACATTTTAATAATAATAGAATCCTTATCTATTCCAAATTCAGTTAAGTCAATTGACATATTAGACCAACTATTTTGAAAATCTAAAATTTCATTTTTAATTTTTATTACAAAATCAGGTTCTTTTAAAGTTTTTGAAAACCAAATTTCATTAGTGCCATTTTCCTCAATAGTTATCTTATAAGCTTCAAAGCCATTAATCAATTCAGGTGTTTCTGATATAATAAATTGATTTAATTCTTCATTAATTTTTTCATCACTAGATTGATCTTGATTTTCATTATCATTCTGATTTTCTTTATCTTCTTTATCTTTAAGAATATCATCAAACATTTTTACTGAATATTTTTTTTTCTTGAAATCAATGTTTGATACAGTAGAATCGTTTAAGGAAATAATGGTTCCACTATGCATATCTCTACTCATTAGCCTTGCAACACCTCTACCTTTAAATGAAAATTTTACATCTGAATAAAATATGTCTTTTGAGTAAATAGTTTTTGATTGAGATTGCATTGATCCCATCTTAAAAGAGGCGCTTATTTTGGTTTCAATTTGGAAATTCTCTTGAGATAAAAGATTTGTTAAGAATAGTATTAATACAAAGAAGTATGTTTTGAAAAAATTCAAGAATTATAGTTTAGTTTCTAACACAGTTTTTTCAACTTCAGTTAGTGTATTATTTAAAGCATTCTGTTCTTCTTCATTTAAATCAAATGTCAGAATTTTTTCTACACCACCGCAACCTATGACTGTGGGCACTCCTATAAAGTATCCATCCACTCCAAATTCTCCTTCACACAAAGAGGCGCATGGAATAACTCTTTTTTTATCTCTCACAAAACTTTCAATCATTTCGACAGCGGATTGAGCAGGAGCATAAAATGCTGAACCTCTTCCAAAAAGCTTTACAATTTCTCCTCCTCCAAATCTTGTTCTATCTTCAATAGCTTTAATTTTTTCTTCGCTAAGCAGTGAAAATAAGGGAACTCCTCCAACAGTAGCTAACCTACTTACCGGCACCATAGTATCGCCATGTCCGCCAAGAACCATACAATTAACATCCTGTGAAGATAAATTAGTTGCTTCTGCAATAAATGATCTAAATCTGGCGCTATCTAACGCTCCAGCCATTCCAACAACCTTATTTTTTGGAAAACCAGAAATTTTATGGAATGCATATACCATTGCATCTAAAGGGTTAGAAACAACAATAACAAAAGCGTCCGGTGCAAAATTTTTCACCTGTGTGGCAACATTGTTCATGATATCGAGATTCTTTTGAAGCAAGTCTTCTCTATTCATTCCGGGTTGTCTTGGAAATCCAGCGGTTATTACAACTACATCTGAATTCTTAATATCCTCAAATTTAGAGGTGCCTGATAGCTTGGCATCATATCCATCATGGGGAAGTAGTTGCGAAATATCTAACGCTTTTCCTTTCATGAAGTTTTCAGCTTCGGGGATATCTACAATAACAATGTCTCCAAGTTCTTTTTGTGCAGATAGAAGTGCGATGTTACCACCAACCTGACCTCCACCAATCAATGATATTTTAGGTCTTGACATGCCTTAATTTAATTCATGAACACTTACAAAGGTAGTACCACCTTTTTTGCTAAACTTGACTAAGCCTTGTGATGTAGCAAATAAAGTATCATCGTTTCCTCTTTTAACATTTCTTCCAGGATGATATTTTGTACCTCTTTGTTTAATAATAATTCCACCTGCTAAAATTGACTGACCGTCCGAAACTTTAACACCTAATCTTTTAGCATTAGAATCTCTACCATTTCTTGAACTTCCTTGTCCCTTCTTATGAGCCATAATTATTACCTTTTATTTTTTACTTTCAGCTTTTTTTTCAGCTGTTTTTTTGGCAGCTGGTTTTTTTGTTTTTCCAGCTGTAATTGATTGTATTTGTAGTAGTGTTAGATCTTGACGATGGCCACGTTTTCTCTGATAGCCTTTGCGTCTTTTTTTCTTAATAATTGTTACCTTAGAATCTCTTGAGTGTTCTAGAACCTTAGCACTAACATTATATTTTGCTAAGTCTTTAGCTTCAAAAATATTTTTATCTTTGTCGGAAACAGCTTTTACATTTTCAAACTTTATAGTTTTACCTTCAGCAATATCAATCTTAGAATTAACTAAGACTCTGTCGCCTTTAGCAACTTTATACTGTTTTCCATATATTTCAACAATTGCAAACATAGCGTGGGAACTTAATAGCTAATTTTGTCCTTTTCAAGTACCTATTTCATTTGTTATATCTTTTGAATCAGACATCTTTGTAAACCTAAATTCATTTTTATTCATTGTATCATCATTTATTACTTTTAAATAGATAAAATTTTTCCACATCAATCTGATGTAATCGCGAGTTTTTTCTTTTTTAAGATATTCTGCTAACTGAGGATGAAGATATAATTTTAAACGTAGATCTTTATGCTGTATCTTATAATCTCTTAGCCAGTAATCAATCCTAGTAAGTAAAGTATCTTTTGAAACAATTCTCCCGTTACCATTACATACTTCACAACATTCGGTTAGAGAATCTATAATACTCAGGCCAGTTCTTTCTCGAGTCATCTCTAAAATACCAAACTCAGATATTTCAGAAACAGCTACTTTAGCACGATCTTTTCTAAGTTCTTTTTTCATTTCAAGAAAAACTTTTTTTCTATTCTCAGGTTTTACCATATCAATAAAGTCAATTAGGATTAATCCTGACAAGTGTCGCAATCTTAGTTGAGCACAAATTTCTTTGGCTGCTTCCAAGTTTATTTTTAATGAATTTTCTTCGTGCCCTTTTTTACCGACAAATTTTCCACTATTTACATCAACCACCACCATTGCTTCAGTTCTTTCGATAATTAAATATGCACCACTTTTTAACCACGCTTTTTTTCTTAATAATTTCATCATTGAATTATTAATACCACTATCCTTAAATAAAGGCTCTCTTTTTCTGTAATGTTCTAAAGCATCTCCAATATCTAAAGCATCTTCTTTAATCATTTTTTGAATTCGTTTGTAATCTTCTTTTGAATCAACAACTATTTTTTCAACCTTTTCACTTATCAAATCTCTCAAAACACTTGAAGTCACTCTTAAATCATTATGTACAAGTATAGGAGCTTCATTTTTTTCCGCTTTATAAAGCAAGTCATTGTATTTCTTAATTAATGATTTATAGTCATTTTCAATTTGTGAATCACTCTTACCTTCTGCAACTGTTCTAATGATCATACCAAGACCAGGTTGTTTAATTTCTAAGGCTATCTTTTTTAATCGTCTTCTTTCGTATTTATCCCTCATTTTTTTAGATACTCCAATATATTTGGATTTTGGAATAAGAACGATGAATCTACCAGCAATAGATAAATCAGTAGTTACACGAGCACCTTTTTTGTCAAAAGGCTCTTTAATTACTTGAACTATGATTTCTTGACCTGGCTGTAAAAGGACATCAACTTCTTTTGAATTTTGTGATTTTTTACTTTTTTCAACAATCAATTCAGAATCTGATATTTCCGAAAATGGCAAGAATGCATTTGGTCCTTCACCGATATTAACAAAAGCAGCCTGCATACCTGGTATAACATTTTCTACAATGCCTTTGTAAATATTTCCCACTGTTCTGACTTGGGACTGTTTATCAACGTGCAGTTCAGCTAATCTGCCATTTTCTTTAACAGCAATACGAGTTTCGCCTACTCCTTTACTGATGTAGATTTCTTTCTTCATCTCTATATACCTCACTTCACCAGATAATTAATCTGGTTTATTTATTTTTCTGTGAATTGAGGGTGAAGAATTTTATAAGAAAATCATTTTAACTAAAAAAATTATAAAAAAACTGTTATTAAGCTTCAAACCTCAAAATCACATTAATATAACGAAATTTATGTTTAAAATGCATATTATCTATTCCTATGTATAATGAAGAGTTAATATCTGCCAAAGTTGCTGCTAGAAATGCTGGTAAAATCTTGATGAAATATTATCAATCAGATAATAAACAAATCAAAATGAAAAGTCTTGATAATCCGGTAACAATCGCGGACAATGAAGCTGATCAATATTTATCTAACTTTTTGATGGGAGAATTTCCAAATGATGGTTGGTTATCAGAAGAAACAGTTGACACAAAGGAAAGATTAAACAGAAATAGGGTTTGGATTGTAGATCCTCTGGATGGTACCAAAGAATTTATCGAAGGTATTCCTCATTTTTCTGTAAGTATTGGATTTGTTTATGAGGGTGAGCCTGTTGTTGGTGTTATTTATAATCCAGCTACAGACCAAATGTTTTCATGCCAAAAGGGTAAAGGAGTTTATTTGAATGGCAAAAAAGTGATATCCAGTCGAAAAAATCAGTTAATTGATTCAACAATTACAGTTAGTAGATCAGAACTAAAGAGGAATGAATGGGAGCCTTTCAAAAATAAGTTTAAATCCATAAATCCCGTTGGAAGCGTTGCATACAAATTAGCACTTGTCAGTTCAGGTGAATATGATATTTTTGCAACAATAGCTCCCAAAAACGAATGGGATATATGTGCCGGAGATTGTCTAGTTTCAGAAGCAGGCGGAGTATTTAAAACAATCAATGACAAAAAAATTATTTATAATCAAAAGAAAACACTTGTTACAGATACAATTATTGCTACAAATTCAGTACTATTTGAGGAAGTTTCAGACTTGCTTTTTTAGTAAAAGTTGATTTAAAATTCAAAGTAAAATTATGAAATATATTGGTCCAGATTTTTGCAACATTACAACTCTTCTTACAGATGAAGAGCTATTAATTCAAAAAACTGCAAATGAATTTGTAGCTAAGGAATTTATGCCTCTTGTGAATGAATATTATGAGAAAGGTTCATTTCCTACTGAACTAATTCCCAAAATGGGAGAGTTAGGATTTTTTGGTGCTACTTTACCTAAAAAATATGGTGGTAGTGAGATAAGTAGCACTGCCTACGGTTTAATAATGCAAGAGCTAGAAAAGGGAGATTCTGGATTAAGATCTGTTTGTAGCGTTCAAGGCGGTTTAGTCATGTATCCTATCCATGAATATGGCACAGAAGAACAAAAAGAAAAATGGCTTCCACAGCTTGCTTCGGGAAATGCTGTCGGTTGTTTTGGCCTAACAGAATCAAACCATGGTTCTGACCCTGGAGGCATGACAACAAAAGCTGTAAAAGACGGCGATGATTGGATTATCAACGGTTCCAAAATGTGGATTACAAATGGATCGATTGCTGATGTGGCAGTTGTTTGGGCTAAAGATGAAGAGGGTGTTGTTAGAGGGTTTTTGCTTGAAAAAGGCATGGATGGTTTTACTTCATCAAACATTCATGGAAAAATGAGCTTGAGAGCATCTATTACTTCAGAATTATTTATGAAGGATGTCAGAGTTTCAGATAAAAATCGTTTACCTGGTGTTGAAGGACTAAAGGGGCCATTATCTTGTTTGACACAAGCTAGATATTCAATAGTCTGGGGTACAATTGGTGCAGCTATAGATTGTTATGAAGTTGCGCTTGCATATAGTAAAGATAGAAAACAGTTTTCAAAACCAATTGCAGGGTTTCAATTAACTCAGCAGAAACTTGTTGAGATGGTTCAAGAGATTACTAAAGCACAATTACTAGCAATTCAATTGGGTAAACTAAAAGATTCGAATCTTTTAGATTTTTCTCATATCTCATTAGGAAAAAAGAACAATGTAGCAATAGCTAGAGATTGCGCTAAGAGTGCCAGAGAAATTCTTGGAGCAAATGGAATTATGGATGATTATTCAGTTATGAGACATATGATGAACCTCGAAACTGTATATACATATGAGGGAACACACGAAATTCATACATTAATTCTTGGTCAAAAAATTACAGATCTACCTGCTTTTGAATAGCTAAATCAATTGATTGAATAATTTCTACTAAAATTTTTTCTCTATTTGTCTCCCTACCTAATTCTTTAGCAAAAGATGTATGATCTGCTTTTGCTCTACTGTCAAAACTTCTTATATCTGTATCAGAGTTAATGTTAATTCCCAGACTTAAAGCCTGATAGATTATTTCTTTTCTAGAATGAACATTTGATAAAAGAATTCCAGCTATTTTTTTGTTCAAAACATATATATCATTTGGTTTCTTGTGACGTGCATTGATTTTTTGTTTTTGAAGAACATTTACAATTGCAGTACATGTATCATCAATTAATTGCTGTTGAAAATTATAAGAGCTGCCAAGAATGATACTAAAAGTTAAATCTTTGCATGGTTCACTATACCAGGATTTATTGTAGGTACCTTTTCCAGAAACTTGATTATCAGTAATAACAATTTTCCCAACAGACTGCTCTTGATGATGAGCATCAAGAGCTATATTCAAAGTAGAATCAACTTTTTCGAAATATAAAAATGATTCCTTACCAGATTGTATCCAATTAGTTTTTAAATCAATATCTTTTAGTGCTAATTGCAAGGATCAAGTTTTTTTCTCATCTTGAAAGTTGTACCTGGTTGCAGTACTCCATCTGTTGATTTAATTAGTTCTGCATTATCAACATAAATAATAACCCAAGCTAATTCATCACCATAAACTCGTTGAGCTAAATTCCATGCAGTATCGCCTGATTGAACTGTATAATCAAAGAACTCTGGTGCACAATCTCTCACATCAGTTGACTCTCGTTTTAGTGAAAGAAAGTTGTATGGGTATAATCGATCTGGATTATCACCAATTTCATCTTTGTTCCAAGAATAAATATCTCTCCACATAGATGCATCACCATATTCTCTTAAAGCTATTTTAGTTAAAAAGTCACCTCTTTTAATCATATATGGTTCAAAAACAGTGACTGGTATTGGTGGAGATTCTGGTTCTTGCACTGTGAATGTTTCAACTGAAACCTCTTGTTTTGCTGCAACTTCATTATTCTCTTCTACTACCTGTACAGAAACTTCATTTCCAACGCTGGGTACTGTTCCAGAGCAGCTAATCATTATCGATCCTAATAAAATTAAAGCTAAATTTTTATATGTCATAATTTCCTCCTGTTAATGATACAAATTTAAGTTATAATTGTTCCAAATATTTATTCTAAATATTCACCAAAAACTGTTTTTAATGTAATTATTATTTCACCAAGCGTACAATTATTTTCGACACAATCTATAATGTGCGGTATTAAGTTTTCGTCTGTTGTTGCAGCATCAGCTAATTTTTTTAATGATTTTTCTACAACTTTAATATCTCTGTTTTCTTTAAAAGCTTTTAATTTTTCTATTCTATTTTTTGAATTATCTTTAAAAGAAGAACCTGAATTAATTTTTTCATTTTCATTAACAAATTTATTTACTCCGACAAGAATAGTTTTTTTTGAGTCAATATTTTCTTGAAATTCAAATGCTGACTTTTCAATTTCATTTTGAATTTCCCCTTCTTCAATTAATGACTTCATCCCACCTTTTTCAAATATTTCATTAATTTTCAGCTCCACCTCCTCCACAATCGTACTAGTTAAGTCCTTAATAATTAAACTATCTCCTATTGGATCAATGTAGTTTGCTACTCCACTTTCATGTGCAATTATTTGCTGTATTCTTAAAGCCGAAGTAGCGTTTTCTTCTGATGGTAAACTTACTGCTTCATCTTTACCGTTTGTGTGAATAGATTGTGCTCCTCCAAAAACAGCTGATAAGCTCTCTAGAGTTGTTCTAGCAATGTTATTATCAATTTGTTGTGCAGTAAGTGTTGATCCGCCGGTTTGAACATGGAATCGACATAATTGAGATTTTATATTATCTATTTTGAATCTTTCTTTAATTATCTTAGCCCAAATGATTCTAGCAGCTCTAAATTTAGCAACCTCCTCAAAGAAATCTCTATGAGCATTGAAAAAGAATGATACTTGTTCAGTTAACTGAACAAGGTCTAAATCATCTTCCTTTGCTTTTTCTAGATATGTAATTGCATTAGCAAATGTAAATGCAAGTTCTTGAACTGCAGTACTTCCGGCTTCTCGAATGTGGTAACCCGAAATAGAAATACTATTCCACTTGGAAAGGTTTTGTTGACAAAATTCAAAAATATTAGAAGTCAATCTTAACGAGTGATCTACTGGAAAAATAAATGTCCCTCGAGCAATATATTCCTTAAGAATATCATTTTGCAAAGTTCCACGCAGAGCATCAAAATTATAACCTCTTTTTTTTGCAGTTGCAAAATAAAATGCCAGTAAAATAGAAGCAGTAGAGTTTATAGTCATTGAAACTGATATATCCTCAAGATTTATATCTTCAAAAAGATGTTCCATATCTTCAATAGTCGAAATTGGAACACCAGATTTACCTACTTCGCCAAAAGACATATCATCATCAGAATCATATCCCATCTGCGTTGGTAAGTCAAATGCAATAGACAAACCACTTACCCCATTTTGAATTAACTTTAAGTATCTTTTATTTGATTCTGAAACAGATGAAAAACCAGCATATTGTCTCATTGTCCACAATTTGTCTTGGTACATATTTTTATAGATACCTTTTTCAAACGGATATTTACCAAATTTGTTTTTTGACATATTAAAAATTAATCCTTTATAAAATTAATTATTCTAATTAATGATTAAATTAACATAAAGATATGGAATTCACTCTAAAAGAAAAATTAATGCTTTCAACAAAATATCGAAAATATGCTAAAAGTTCTGATTATTCTTACGAATTTAATGGGGAAAGTTTAGTTATTCTCCCTGATAATGATATTGCTTTTAAAATGGCACAACTTTTTACAGTAAAAGCTCAAGGTAAAGTTAATTATCTTTTAAAAGACTCTATTACAAGCTTTTATTCTGATGAGATTATCGAAAATTCAATTCAATACACCTATAATGATATGAATTCTCTTGGATTACCAAGAGATATTTTCATTGATAAAATTAGAGCATATAATTTTGAGAATATTATTGATTTGAATGCAAACTTCAGCAGGTTTAGTGCTTTTTTATGTCTGCTCAGTAATCCAAAAGTTAGAATGGGTTTTAATTATGATAATTCCAAAAAATATTATAATGTTATTCTAGACTCTAATTATCAGTTAGATTTAGAGGGAACTTTTAAAATGATACAGCAGTTTATAAAAATATGATAGCACATCTTAAAAAAATTATATCATCTGATTTAATTATAAATGATAAACCTTATAATATTGAAGATAATTTTCAATATCCATGGCAGTGGATTGCTAATATTGATATTTTCTTTAAAGATATTGAAAGTTCATTTTCAGAAATTGATAATGTTCTGATTGATGAATCCAATGGTCCTGTCCATATTAAAGATTCTGCTACTATTGAACCATTTGTAGTTTTAACCGGTCCACTATTTATTGGAGAAAATTGTTTGATTAAATCTCATTCAAATATTGCTAATTCGATAATTAATAATAATTGTAAGGTGAAAGGTGAAGTGCATACTTCTATTTTTCAACCTTTTTCAAATAAAGCACATGAAGGATTTATTGGACATAGTTTTATTGCTTCATGGGTAAATCTCGGAGCAGGAACAACTACTAGTAATTTAAAAAATAACTATTCAAACATTTTAGTTAAGTGGAATGGAGAGTTGCTTGACACAGAAACTATTTTTTTTGGATCAATAATAGGTGAGCATACTAAAACATCAATTGGTACTAATTTAAATACTGGAACCATAGTTGAAATGGGTTGCAATGTTGTATCACAATCTTTCCCCCCTAGACATATTCCCAGTTTTTCCTTCTTCTATAATGGAAAAGTATCAAAGATTAGTTTCAAAGATTTTAAAGATACTGCTTCCAAAGCAATGTTAAGAAGGGATGCTGATTTCTCGTCGGTTGAAAACACATTTTTAGATCTTTATAAAAAAGATTGACACAAGACAAAACAAATAATATCTTCGAAACAATATGAGTACCTTTGATTTAAATAGTATTGATGAAGTAATAACTCCATGCTGCGATGTTGAAGTTAAAACATCAGATATTGGACACAAGTTAAAATGTCCAGCATGCGGCATGAATCTCAAGCAAAGAATTTTCTTACCATTTCTAGAATATTTAATGGAAAATGGACATGTAGAAAATTTAGATTTCTTTGATTTAGACCTTTATAATCAAGATAAAGAATCCCTTGAAAGTGAAGACGAAGAATATGAACTAGATAAATATGAAGTTAAAAAAGATAGCTTAAATATTTATGAAGATGATTCAAAGTTTGGAGGGAATAGCACGGTTGCAGCTGAAACCTCAAATTCAATTGATGAGTCTGCAGTTTCTAGTGATTGGACTAAGTTTGCTACTGAAGACTCTGAATAATATTTCTTTTAAACCCATTATAAAAATACTAAATTGATTTTACCGAAGATTTTTCAGGCTATAAAAATGCGAAAGATTGAAAGACTTTCCCCCGCTTATCAACTTTCTTTTATAGCCTGTTTTTTTACAATAATTAATTATTTAATTTAATTTTTATGACTTATATTGAAAACAGACTGATTGGTCGGTTTTAAGGAAAAAAATATGAAAATAGCAGTTTTAACAAAAGCAATACCTAGTTATGAATCAAGTATTAGAGTAGACAGCTCTGGTAAATGGATAGATGAAGCTATGGTTAATTATGTTGTCAATGAGAGTGATTCTTATGCACTTGAAGAAGCATTGCAAATCAAAGAGAATGTTGGTGGTGATTCTGAAGTAGTTGTAGTAACTCTTGGTTCGGAAGCTAACACTTCAAAAGTTATTAAGGATGGCTTAGCAAAAGGAGCAGATCGTGGTATATTTATTAAAAACGAATCTACCACAACTGATCCATTAACTATTGCAAAATTATTTGCAGATAATTTAAAATCTGAGAACTTTGACTTAATATTTTCTGGTTTACAATCTGACGACATGGGTTCTGGACAAACCGGAGTATTAGTTGGTGAAATGCTAGAAATGTCTACCGCAACCTTAGCAATTGAAACACAAGTTGAGGGTGATAAAATCAAAGTTAAGAGAGAGTTAGAATCAGGATGGTTTCAATGGGTTTCACTGCCGTTTCCATCAAGTATCTCAATTCAATCAGGAATTAATGAGCCCCGCTACCCATCATTGAAGGGAATTATGGGAGCTAAAAGAAAAGAATTAAATACCTTTGAGGCTTCACCAGCTGAGCAAGGTCAAAGTTTCGTAAATCTTTACATTCCAAAAAATGAAAAGGTGACTGAAAAAATTGAAGGTGATGCTGACACAATAGTAGAAAAAATTATGGATATTTTAAAAAATAAATTAAAGGTCATATCATGATATTAGTAGTCCTAGAAAACCAAAGAGGCAAAATTCACCCTTTTAGTATTGAAGCAGTTGCTGCAGGACAAAAGTTCGCCGAACAGCTAAATTGTGAACTTTCCATTCTTTGCATTGGTGAAAAAGTAGATGATTTAAAATCACAAGCTCAAAATTTCAAAGCTAATAAATTGATTACTGCACAGCATGCAATGATCGATATGTATTCAGCAGATGGATATTCAAAAGTTCTATCTGATGTAATAAGTGAATTATCTCCAAAATATGTTCTGATGGGGCATTCCTACATGGTTCGTGATTTTCTTCCAAGGGTAAGTGCAAAACTAAATATTCCTTTTGTTAGTGATATTATTTCTGTTGACTTTAATGGTGGACCTCATTTTTCTAAACAAGTTTTTAACGCAAAACTAGCAACGAGCATTGAAGTTAGCTCTGAGCAAGCACTACTTAGCTTTCAATCTGCTGCGTTTTCTAGTGATGATCTTAAAGAAGGTGCACCAGAAGAAGAAGTTCAATTCAATGTTGAATTATCTGATAATGATATCAAATCGCATAGCGAGCCTGAATTCCAGGAGTCTTCAAGCGGAGTTGATTTAACTGCAGCTGAACTAATTGTTTCAATTGGAAGAGGCATTGAGAGTGAAGATAATCTCCCAATAATGCAGTCTTTAGCAGATGCAATGGGAGCTGAGGTTGCATCTTCAAGACCTGTAGTTGACATGGGATGGTTGCCTCCATACAGGCAAGTAGGTAGTTCAGGTCAAGTTGTATCTCCAAAACTATATTTCTCATTAGGTGTATCTGGTGCTATTCAACACGTTGTAGGAATGAAAGGCTCTAAGAATATTTTGGCTATAAATAAAGACGAAGATGCACCAATTTTTGAAATTGCAGATTATGCCGTCATTGGAGACGTTCTCGAAATTGTACCAAAATTAACCGAGGAAATAAATAAGTAGAAATCAAGAGCTTGTTATGATGCAATTTTCTCTTATTGAACAAATAGCGTTAGCTATTTTTTTATTATCTGGTATCTCATTTTTTCTTTACCACTTATTATTGAGACTAAAAATTGTTCTCAAAGGTAAATCAGATTTTAGCATTGATCAACTTCCTAGAAGAATTATTAGAGTCTTTGACGAAGTAATACTTCATAAAAAAGTTGCTAGCGGCAAAAGAAAGTCTGCTGGTATACTGCATGCTCTTGTGATGTATGGATTTATTTTTTTTGGATTAATAACAATTAACCATTTTGGGATGGCTTTTGGATTACCAATTTTTAGCGATTCAATTAGACATTCATATTTTCTTTTTTTTGGCGCTCCTTGGGCTATTTTATGCTCAATAGGAATTCTAGGATTAGCATATAGAAGATTTGTTATAAAGCCTGAAGCATTAGGAAAATTTTCAAGTACTTCTGCTATAGTTTCCGTATTTATTGTCACTTTGATGGTAACCTATTTAATTGATGAGTTTCATATTTTATCAGGTACTGCAGAAAAATTTAATTGGTGGTTACATTCAGGAGTTATAGGAGGATTTCTTTTTTTAATTCCTCAATCAAAACATATGCACTTAGTATTGTCTCCTTTTAATATATTTTTAAGACCATTTGAGGTCCCAAGTCATGGAGCAATACCAATTGATATGGAAGCATCAGAAGAAGAGCTAGATAATTTACTTCTAGATTTATCCAGACTTAGCAAAGATCAAGCATTGGATATTTTTACTTGTGTCGAATGTGGAAGATGTACAGATGTTTGTCCAGCAAATAGAGGTGGAGGAATTTTAGATCCAAAGTATCATTTTATTTTAGACCTCAAAAAACCAATGCTTGAAAGTGGAGGTGTAGATGTAGTTGATAAGATTAATGTCGAAGCTGGATGGGAGTGTACTACTTGCCAAGCATGTACGGAAGTTTGTCCTGTTGGAAATCATGTTGAGAAGGCAGATGAAATAAGAAGCTTTCAAGTTCTTGCAGAAGGTGATGTTCCTCAAGAATATCAAAAGCTTTTAAGAAATCTTCAAGAAACTGGTAATACTGAAGGATCTTCAGCAAGCGAATTGTTAAACGAGCTTCCAGTTTATACTGCAGATAAAGAGTTAGTGCTTTGGCTTGGTTGTTTTGCGAAACATGCAATGGATCCAAACTTTGTAAGTTCAGTCAGAAATTTTGTTAAAATTCTAGAATCTGCTGGTATAACCTATGGTGTATTAAGTAATGAACAATGTTCAGGCGATCCTGCAAATAAATTAGGAGATAAATTAACTTATCAACTTCTCATGGACCAAAACGTTGAAGAGTTAAATAAGGTAAAAAATGTTACTACTATGTGCCCTCATTGTGTTGTTAATCTTCAAAAAGAATACAAAAAATATCATGAGATAAAATATGAAGTTAAACATCACACTCAAGTAATTTCAGAACTACTTGAAGAAGGTAGAATTAATATTAATCCAGGTTCATTAGAGAAAGTAACATATCACGATCCATGCAATCTTTCAAGAACTCTTGATGAGGTTTCTGCTCCTCGTAATGCAATCAAAGCAGCTGCGCCAGAATTTTTTGAACTGGACGAAAGTGGTAAAGAAACTTTGTGTTGTGGAGCCGGTGGAGCTTTATGGTGGAAAAAAGATAGTGGTGAAGGTAGAACTCACCTATTAAGAGCAGAGCAGGTCATCGAATCAAAAGCAGATACGGTTGTAACCGGTTGCAATTTTTGTTACGGTATGATGAATCAAGGAATTGGTCCTTTAACTCCGGAAGGGCAAGAAGAGATTAAAGTAAAAGATGTAGCTGATATTGTAGCAGAAAATCTGACTTGAGTATTTTTTAAAAAAATTTATTCAAATAAATCTTTTATTTGTTCAACCCAAGCTTCAATTCTTTCTTCAGTTAGTTCATCTTGATTATCATAGTCTATAGCCAAGCCTAAGAATTCTCCATCAACACATCCGAGCGATTCGTCAAATTCATAGCCTTCAGTAGGCCATTTACCTATTAGCTTACCACCATTTTCCATATATGGTTTTGCGAGCATACCAACTGCATCAAGAAAGTTAAAACTATACCCAATTTGATCACCAATTCCAAAGAAAGCAGCCGTTTTTCCTGAAAAGTCTAATTTTTCATACTCTCCGAAAACATCTTCCCAGTCATCTTGTAGCTCTCCAACATTCCATGTTGGACAACCAATAAGTAAATTATCATACTCTAGCATTTTCGATGGATCTGTATTTCTAATATCGTAAGAATCAATTTCGTGTCCAGCAGCTTCAAGTCCTTCGTGAATTAGCTCTGAAGCTTCTTTTGTCATATCTGTGGTACTTCCCCAGAACATTCCAATTTTTGCCATTTAGATTTCCCCCAAATTTTTCATACCTATAATTAATACATTTTAATTAATAAATCAAGATTCTCTAATCAAAAAATTCATTTTTTAAAAATTTCTACAGCTGAGCAAGGTTCACCAAAATATATTCGGTCTGCATATTGTGATAAATGAGATACAATCATTAAATACGCCCATGTAGGAACTGTTACTTGTGCACATCCCTTAATCATTACCTTTTTACCAGAAAATTTATTCCAATCAATATTCTTTACTTTTTCTCGAAAGTTTTTTTCTTTAATCATTCCATCGTAAAGAAAATCATCTAAGCTAATATTTTCCATTATTTTAGAATTGAGATTGCTTTATTGATCTTTTTAACAAGAAAATCTACTTCGTCATGATTATTGTAGAAATAAAAGCTTGCCCTGGCGCATGCTGAAATATCAAGAGCGCCCATTAACGGTTGACAGCAATGGTGACCAGATCTAATAGTGATTCCTTCAAAATCTAGAAAGTGTGCTAAGTCTAGAGAATGAACACCTTCAATATTAAAACTAACAATGGGAGTTCGTTCTGTAGCTTGTCCATAAATTGATATACCATTAATAGATTTCATTTTTTCTAAAAAGTATTCATTCAATGAATTATCATGATCACTAAAACATTTTTCTAAGTAGTTTACAGCTTCTGAAAGTGCAATGGCTTGTGCTGCCATAGGTGAACCTGGTTCAAATCTATGCGGAATAGTTGTCCATGTTGAATCAGTCATAGTTACAGTTTCAATAATTCCTCCGCCAGTCTGGTATGGGTGCATTTTTTCTAAGATTTCTTCTTTACCATAGAGGACACCAACTCCAGTAGGCCCAAACATTTTGTGACCTGAAAATGCATAAAAATCACAATCTAAGTCTTGAACATTTATTTTCATATGGGGAATACTTTGGCAACCATCTACCATAATTTTTGATCCATTTTTTTTAACAATATTTATAATCTCTTTGATAGGATTAATAGTTCCAAAAACATTAGAAGCATGTGTAATACTTACCATCTTAACATTATTATTTAATGAATTTTTTAAATCATCTAAATTAATAGTTCCATGCTCTGTTGATTTTAAATATTGAATTTCTGCACCTGTTTTTTTACAAATTATTTGCCAAGGAATAATATTGGAATGATGTTCCATGTCAGTAAGCAGAATGACATCACCTTTTTTTAAATTATAAAAACCCCATGATTCAGCTACAAGATTTATGCTTTCAGTAGCACTTTTAGTAAAAATAATTGAGTTTTTAGAAGCTCCAATGAATTTTGCAATATTATTTCTGCTGTTTTCAAAAGCATTTGTCGCTTTTTCTCCTAATTCATAAACACTTCTATGAATACTTCCCCCATATTTTTCATAATATTCTGATTCAGAATTTATTACCTGTTTTGGGGTAAGGCTTGTGGCAGCACTATCTAAGTAAACTAGAGGCTTGCCTCGATTCAATTCATTTAAGTTTGGAAAGTCTTTTCTAATGTTTTGCATAATACTTAATAAAGGCCTAATTGTAATTTTGCTGCATCACTCATCATGTCCTGATTCCATTGTGGCTCCCATACTAGTTCTACCTCAACTGTTTTTGCACCGCTAAGTGATAATAATTTTTGTTTTACTTCATCAGCAATAACAGGACCCATTCCACACCCTGGAGCAGTAAGTGTCATTTGAATTAATATATTTACTCCACCTTCTTGATCTTTGATTTCACAATTGTAGACTAGTCCAAGATCGACAATATTAACAGGAATTTCAGGGTCATAGCATGTGTGAAGAACATTCCAAACTTCTTCCTCGTTTGCAAAATTATTAGAATTTACTTCTATTTTTTCTTCACCAATCTTTTCACCATCTATACCATTCAATTGATACATGTTACCTTCAACAATAATAGTATAATTATTTCCAAGCGATTGTGATATAATACCTTCCTTGCCTTTTGATAGTGTAGTTTTTATACCGTCAGGGACACTATGAACTACTATATCTTCTAATATTGTAAATTCTTTATGCATTATTTAGTTCCTTTTTAATGTATTCAAGTGATCCTAAAAAACCGTTTTGTCTTTGACTAGATATGGCTGGGCCAAGATTAAGCCATTCAAAAAGACTATTACAATCATCAAAACTTTCAATAAAATTAAGAATACTTGGTTTCTCAGTATTTGTAAAAGCAATTTGAAGGATTCTTAGTAATCCTTTAACAACTGTGCTCTCTGAAAAGGCTTTAATTTCAATTAAATCATTTTCATAATTCAATTTTAGCCAAGTTTGCGAGGTGCAAGCATGAATCTTATTGTGTTCGGTGCGTTCAACTTCATCAATATGATCAAGCTTCTTACCTAAATCAATTAAATATATTAGTTTGTCTTGTCCATCTAAAATAGAAAAGCCATCACGAATATTTGCGAGATTATTTTTTATATTATCCATCAATCCAGCTATCCAAAGCAATTTCGGATATATCTTGGAGTGATGAAAGAGAAAAGTCATCAATGACTTCTTTAGCAAAAGCTTTAATTAGAATTTTTTGAGCAGCAGCACGATCAATGCCTCTAGCTCGTAAGTAAAAAATACTATTTTCATCTAAAGCACCAGTAGTTGAACCATGTCCACAAGATACATCATCTGCATAAATTTCTAATTGAGGGTTTGAGAATGCATTTGATTCTAAAGAAAGAAGAAGATTTTTATTTGACTGATTTGAGTCAGTTTGCTGTGCACCTTCTGAAACAATAACTTTTCCATTGAACACAGCTGTTGACTTATTGTCCAATACATTTCTTACATGTTGAAAACTTGTACAATGCTCTGCATTGTGATTAATTAATATATTATTATCAACATGATGATTTTCTTTCCCAAGATTCAAAATATTAATTTTAGCATCACTGCCAGTTTCATTAAGGTCAACTTCAATAAATTCTTTATTAAAGAATGAGCACTTAACCATAGAATCAATATTTAGACAAACATCCTTTTTTAGCTGGTAATAGCTATATGAAAGAGAGTGTGTTTTTGAATTATCGTTAAATGATTTTCCATATTTGAAAGTGGAAGAATCTTCGCAAATAAATTTATTTAACTTCAAATTAAGTATTGAGTAATCTTCTTTAAAATCTTGCTCGATAATTGAGACCTCTGAACCTTGCCCTATATGAAAAATATTAAATGAAGAAACTCTTTTATTTTCATTATCCTTCAAAAAATAATTTTTGATATTAATAACTTCTTCTATAACCGAATTTTTTTTGAATGAAATATAGCTTCCATTTTCAAATTCTGATATTCCAAGATTAAACATAGATTCATTTAAAAAATTCTCTGAACACTGCAATAGCTTCCTACTTTCAACAGTATTCAAACTTTGAACTTCTAAGAGATGTGCAAATTTAAATTTTTTTAACGAGTCTTGATCTAAAATACCATTAATAAATACTAATGATAGTTCATCAGCTTCAAAGTCTATACTATGTTGAATATTTGACAATGGCTCACTAAAGTTTTTAAAATTTCTACTTGAAGTAAATTTCCAATTTTCTAGTTTCTTACTTGGTAGACCTTTTGAATTAAAAAATTCTAAACTATTCTTTTTAATTGTATCAATCATTTTAGTTCTCTAACCAAGAATATCCATCTTTTTCGACTTTTTCTACAAGTGACATATCCCCAGATTTAACAATTTTACCTTCAATCATTAAATGTACAACATCAGGCTTAATATAGTCTAGGAGACGTTGATAGTGAGTAATAATTAGAACTGAATTATTTTTATTTTTGAACTTATTAACACCCTTTGCTACTGTACGTAGCGCATCAACATCAAGACCTGAGTCGGTTTCATCTAATACCGCTAACTTTGGATTAATAGTTAAGAGCTGAAGAATTTCACTCTTCTTTTTTTCTCCTCCCGAGAATCCATCATTGATTGATCTTTTTAAAAAAGAATCATCTAAACCAAGCTCAGATAATATTTTTTTTGCATTGTTTAAAAATTCTAATGCATCCATTTCTTCTTTACCTTGATATTTTCTGTGTGCATTTAATGCTGATCTTAGGAAGTAGGCCATACCTACGCCTGGAATGGCAACAGGATATTGAAAACATAAAAAAATACCTTCTAAAGCACGGTTTTCAATGCTCATTTCGGTGATATCATTATTGTTCATACTAATACTACCGCTGTCTACCTCATAAGCCTCATTTCCAGCAATAACATTCGCTAATGTACTCTTACCTGAGCCATTTCTACCCATAATTACATGGACTTCGCCGGCTGGTATTTCTAAATCAATTCCTTTTAATATATCTTTTTCATCGATTGATGCTTTTAGTCTGTCAATTTTAATCATTTTATTATCCTACGCTATTTTCTAGTGTTACTTCAATTAATTGCTTTGCTTCCACAGCAAATTCCATTGGTAATTCTTCAAAAACTTCCTTACAAAATCCATTTACAATCATGGAAACAGCATCATCAAGTTTTATTCCTCTCTGATTACAATAGAAAAGCTGATCCTCTCCAATACTAGAAGTGGTAGCTTCATGTTCCATTTTTGCTGATGGATTTTTTACGTCAATATATGGAAAAGTGTGTGCGCCGCATTTATCACCAATCAAAATTGAATCACATTGTGAAAAATTTTGAGCATTTTCTGCATCCTTTAAAATTTTTACTCCACCACGGTAAGTATTTTGACCTTCTCCAGCTGAAATACCTTTTGTAATTATAGTGCTTTTTGTGTTTTTACCAATATGAATCATTTTAGTACCTGTATCAGCTTGCTGCTTATTTTTTGTTACAGCCACAGAGTAAAATTCTCCAACGCTATTGTCTCCTCTCATTATAACACTTGGATATTTCCAGGTTATTGCAGATCCGGTTTCAACTTGAGTCCATGAAATTTTTGAATTATCACCAAGACAATTTCCTCTTTTGGTTACAAAATTATATATACCACCTTTACCTTCTTTATCTCCAGAAAACCAATTTTGAATAGTTGAGTACTTAATAGTTGCATCTTTATGTGCTACGAGTTCAACACAAGCAGCATGAAGCTGATTTTCATCTCTCATCGGAGCAGTACAGCCCTCCAAATAGCTAACATAACTTCCTTCATCAGCAATAATAAGTGTTCGTTCAAATTGTCCAGTATTAGTTGCATTGATTCTAAAATATGTAGAAAGCTCCATTGGGCAACGAACACCTTTTGGTATATAAACGAATGAACCATCGCTAAATACGGCAGAATTTAACGCAGCAAAATAATTATCTGTTGCAGGAATGACGGATCCCAAATATTTTTTGATTAAATCAGGGTGGTCTTTAACTGCTTCGGAAAAAGAACAAAAAATCACTCCATGTTTTGCAAGCTCATCTTTAAAAGTAGTAGCAATTGACACACTGTCAAAAACAGCATCTACAGCAACACCTTCTAATCTCTTTTGTTCATCAAGAGAAATACCAAGTTTATTATAAGTTTCAAGAATTTCAGGATCAACGTCGTCAAGACTATCATTCTTTTTTTGTTTAGGTGCTGCGTAATAACTTAATGCTTGATAATCAATTGGTTCATAATCAATCTTTGCCCAGGTAGGTTCAGACATTTTTTTCCATTTTCTAAATGCTTTAAGCCTCCAATCAAGTAACCATTTAGGCTCTTCCTTTATCTTGGATAGTTTTGCAATTACTTCTTCATCTAAACCTGGCTCAAATTTTGTTTGATCTACATCAGTAGTAAAACCATATTTGTACTCCTGATCTATTGTTTTATCTATTACTTGTTGATTTTTATCTACCATATTATGCTGAAAAGCTAATACCGCAACCACATGTCCTTGTGGCATTAGGGTTATTAACCTTAAATCCTCCGTTAAGTAAATCTGTTGAAAAATCTATTTCACATCCTCTTACGTAAATCCAACTTTTAACATCACAGAATATTGTAACTCCATGGCTATCAAAAACTTTGTCAAATTCTTTTTGTTCACTCTCAAATGTTATTTTATATGACATTCCTGAGCAGCCTCCAGTATCGATTGTAACTCTAATACCTTTATTCCCATCTTCTTCATTTTCAATGATATTTTTTAGCCTTGATGCAGCCTTTTTAGTAATACTTATTTTTTGATTTTTCAGATCATCATTCATTATAAGCCTAATTTTACTTTACCTTCCTCTGTCATCATTTCGGGATTCCATGGTGGATCAAAAGTTAATTCTATTTCTACATTACCAATATTATGAAGTGTAGCAAGTTTCATTTTCATGTCGTCCATCATGTATTGTCCCATGGTACATCCTGGTGTAGTAAGTGACATCAAAATGGATACATCAAACTCATTACCATTTTGATTAATATTAAGATCATAAATTAACCCTAAATTCCACAAATCAATTGGAAGCTCAGGATCATTACATTTCTTCAAAATATCTACAACTTTTTCTTTTACACTATCCATAGGGCAAGCAATTTAAATCACAGAATATTTATGTCCAAATTCTTTAGCAATTATTTTTGATTCTGATTGTCAATAATTTAATACTTATTAAGCCTATTTTTTACCAAATTTTAAATCATAATCTGTAGTTAATTTTTTATAAATATTTACTTTTTCATACTGATTGCTATGTTAAATTCATTAATGTAAATTGTTGCTCATTTGAAGACAAAATGACTAAAAAAGTAAATAAAGAAACACTAGATAATGTCACAATACGTTTTGCTGGTGACTCGGGAGATGGAATGCAGCTTAGTGGAGGTAGATTCACTCAAACAGCTGCAATTGTTGGTAATGATTTAAGTACATTACCTGATTTTCCTGCTGAAATACGTGCTCCAGCTGGTTCACTAGCAGGTGTTAGTTCATTTCAAATTCATTTTAGTTCTCAAGAAATTCATACTCCAGGAGAGCAACCTGATGTTCTTGTTGCTATGAATCCCGCAGCATTGAAGGTTCATTTATCTGACTTAAAGCCTGGTGGTACCTTAATAATAAACAAGAATGCTTTTACTCCAAAAAATTTGAAATTAGCTGGATATGAAACAGATCCAACTGAAGATGATACTTTAGTGGATTATTATCAATCACATTTTATTGAAATGAGCAAGCTAGTTACACTTGCTTGCGAAGGTATTGATTTATCTCCCAAATTTGTTGAGAGAACAAAAAATCTATGTGCCTTAGGAGTACTTTTTTGGATTTATGATAGACCATTAGAGCCTACCATAGATTGGTTAAAAAATAAATTCAAAAATAAAAATGAAATTATTGAGGCAAACACAAAAGCATTAAATGCAGGCTATAATTATGGTGAAACTGCCGAACTTTTCACAACCAGATATGTTGTTGAAAAAGCCAAGTTACCTGCTGGAAGATATAGAAACATGAATGGAACTTTAGCCACATGTTTAGGTTTATTAGCAGCAGTTGAAAAAAGTAAAATGAGTCTCACATTTGCCGGGTACCCGATAACGCCTGCAAGTAATATTTTGCACACTTTATCTAACTGGAAAAAATTTGGTATTAAAACGTTTCAAGCAGAAGATGAAATTGCTGGTATTGGTGCCGCACTAGGCGCATCTTTTGGAGGGTCGCTTGGTGTTACAGCTTCTTCTGGACCTGGTATAGCTTTGAAAGGTGAATTTTTAGGTCTTACTTTAATTACTGAATTACCTCTGGTTGTTATCAATGTACAGCGAGGTGGACCTAGTACAGGTCTTCCAACTAAAACAGAACAATCAGATTTATTTCAGGCAGTATATGGAAGAAATGGAGATGCACCGACTCCTGTTATTGCTGCAACAACACCAGGAGATTGTTTTTTTACTACATATGAAGCTTGCAGAATTGCAGTAAAATATATGACACCAATTATTGTATTAACAGATGGTTATTTGGCGAATGGTTCAGAACCTTGGATGATTCCAGACTCAAAAGAACTAAACGATTTTGATGTTAATTTTGAAAAGGAAAATGAATCTGAAGAAAAACATCTACCTTATAAGAGAAATAAAGATACTTTAGCTCGAAACTGGGCAATTCCAGGAACAAAAGGGCTTGAACATAGGTTAGGTGGAATTGAAAAAGAAGATGTTAGTGGAAATGTAAGTTATGATTCAGATAATCATGAGCATATGACTTATACTAGAGCTCAAAAAGTAGCAAACATAGCTAATGAAATTCCTCCTACTGAAATTTACGGAGAGAAAAAAGGTGATGTCTTAATACTGAGCTGGGGAAGTACACACGGATCATGTAAAGTTGCAACCGAAAAACTTCTGGAAGAAAAATATCAAGTTGGACATGTCTCGTTAAAATGGATTAACCCCTTTCCTAGTGATTTAGGAAAGATTTTATTAAACTATAAAAAAGTGATTATTCCAGAGATAAATAGAGGTCAATTACGCTACCTTATAAGAGCTGAATATCTTATTGATGCAATTGGATTAAATGAGATAAAAGGAAAGCCAATTGGAGCATCTACAATTATAAACAAGTGTAAGGAAATTATCGATGGCTGATAAACCAGCATTAAAAAAATCAGATTTTCAATCAGACCAGGCAATTAGATGGTGTCCAGGGTGTGGTGATTATGCAATCCTTGCACAAACACAGAAAATTTTTCCTGAAATCACCGAAAAAAAAGAAGACACTGTATTTATTTCAGGGATTGGATGTTCTAGTAGATTTCCATATTACATGAATACTTATGGTTTTCATACCATTCATGGAAGAGCTCCTACAGTCGCTAGTGGTTTGAAGCTAGCTAATCCAGATTTATCAGTATGGATGGTAACTGGAGATGGAGATGGATTTTCGATTGGAGGAAATCATTTAATTCATTTATTAAGAAGAAATTTTAATATAAATATTATGCTCTTTAATAATAGAATTTATGGACTTACAAAAGGTCAATATTCACCTACATCGGAACAAGGAAAAGTTACGTATTCAACTCCAAGTGGTTCATTAGATTATCCTTTTAAGCCAACACAATTAGCTTTGGGTGCTCAGGGATCTTTTGTAGCAAAAACTATTGACAAAGAATTAAAACATTTACAAAGTATGATTCGTAGAGCCCATGAACATAATGGCACTTCTTTTATTGAAATATATCAAAATTGTAATATTTTTAACGATGGGGCCTTTAGCAATCTAACAGATAGAGATACCAAAGCTGACAAACTGCTTTATTTAGAAAATGGTGAACCAATGATTTTTGGTAATGATAAGAATAAAGGAATTATTTTAGATGGTTCAAAACCTAAGGTTGTAGAAATTGGCAAGAATTATTCAGTTGAAGATATCTTAGTTCATGATGAAACAGATACTTTATTAGCTAATATGTTATCAGATTTTACAGCTAGTCCTGAATTTCCAGAACCTCTAGGTGTTTTATATTGCAGTGAAAGACCAACATATGATGACTTAATGTCTGAGCAGATGTTAAATGCTAAAGAACAGTCATCTCAAAATTTAGATGATATGTTAAACGCAGGTGATACGTGGGAAGTAAAGTAAAGGGCTTTAGGGTAGAAAAAGATAGTATTGGAGAAATATCTGTACCTAAAAATGCATATTTTGGCGCTCAAACCCAACGAGCCGTTGAAAATTTTAAGATTGGATGGCCATTCGATTTCAGCTTAATACTTCCATATGTCATTATAAAAAAATGTGCTGCTAGAACGAATTTTTCTCAAAAAAAACTTTCAAAAAAAATATCAGATGCCATCATATTCGCTTGTGATGATATTTTAAATGATCCAGAAAAATATTCTAACGAATTTCCAATTCCAATTTTTCAGACAGGAAGTGGAACGCAAACAAATATGAATGTAAATGAAGTGGTTGCTAACAAAGCTAATGAGAAATTAGGTGGAAAGTTAGGTAAGTATGAACATGTACATCCTAACGATCACGTTAATATGAGCCAATCAACAAATGATACTTTTCCTACAGCAACGTTAGTTGGAACGGTTTTAGCTGTTGAAGATAATTTGATACCAGCTTTAAAAATGTTATCTGACTCATTAAATAAAAAGACAAAAAAATTTAAAAAAATCATTAAGGTTGGTAGAACACATTTGCAGGATGCAACACCAATTACTTTAGGTCAAGAATTTTCTGGTTTTGAATCAATGATTTCAAATGATTTAAAAAGAATTGAATTAGCAATTGAAGAATGTACTGATTTGCCAATTGGAGGAACTGCAGTTGGAACTGGATTAAATACTGCAGATGGTTATGATGAATTAATGGCATCATTTATTTCGGAAGAAACTGGTATAGATTTTAATGTATGTAAAAATAAATTTGAACTCCTATCTTCTCAGAATGCTATTTCAAATCTTTCTTCACAAATTCGTATTTGCTCTGGTTCTCTAAACAAGATTGCAAATGATATTAGATGGCTTGCATGCGGACCAATGGCTGGAATTGGTGAACTAATTTTACCTTCAAATGAACCAGGTAGTTCAATAATGCCTGGTAAGGTTAACCCAACACAATGTGAAGCAGTCAATATGGTATATGCTCAAATTATTGGTAATGATAATACTATCAGTTATTCTGGTGCTAATGGTAATTTCCAATTAAACACTTATAGACCAATAATTGCATTTTCAATCCACGAGTCAATATCGCTTTTAACAGAAGTTGCTGAATCTTTCTCAAAAAATGCAGTTGAAGGTTTAGAAGCCAATGAGAAAAAAATTAAAGAAAATCTTAATAAGTCTTTAATGTTAGTAACTGCTCTTGCTCCTGAGATTGGTTATGAAAAATCAGCTGAAATAGCAAAAAAAGCTCTCAAAGATAATATAACTTTAAAAGAAAGCGCAAAGTCTCTTGGATATTTATCGGAACAAGATTTCGATAATTTGGTAAAACCAGAAGAAATGGTTTCTCCTAAAAAAGTATGATTAAAACAATTCTTTCATCATTAAGAATAATCCTTTATCTATTTATACTTGTCTTAGTATATGTCTTTTATTTATCTAGAGATTTACCTTCATTAGAACGTTTAGAAACTTTTGATCCAGCAATGTTATCTACTTTATATGATAGAAACGGAGAAGTGATTGGCGAATTTTATATTCAGAAAAGAGTTTTTGTTGATATTGAAGAAATGCCAAATCATTTAAAAAATGCAGCTATAGCCTCTGAAGATAAAAGATTTTATTCGCACTGGGGAGTAGACTTGCAAAGTTTTTTAAGGGCTGTTGTGGTCAATGTATCATCAATGAGTTTTAAACAAGGTTTTAGTACACTTTCTCAGCAATTGGCTAGAAATCTTTATAAAGAAGTTGGATTTAAAGATAGTATTACTCGAAAACTTAAGGAAATGATTACCGCTATTCAAATTGAGAGAACATATACTAAAGATGAAATATTAGAAATGTATTTGAACACTGTTCATTTTGGTCATGGTACATATGGAGCAGAATCAGCAGCCAAAAGATTTTTTAATAAAAATGCATCAGATCTGACTATTGGTGAATCAGCTATGTTAATTGGAATGTTACCTTCTCCGGCCAATTATTCTCCGTTGAGAAACCTCAACAAAGCAATAGGAAGAAGGTCTATTGTTCTAAAATTGATGTATAATCAAGATTTTATATCTTATCAAGATTATATGGAGCATAATAGTATTATTCCTGACAATATTTATTATGAAATTCCAAAAGGTAAAGCCCCATATTTTGCTGAACATGTTAGAAGAATTTTAGAGCAACAAGATGAACAATTAGGAATTAATATTTACCAAGATGGATTAAAAATTCATACTACCCTTGATTACAGTTTACAAAAGATAGCAGAAGATGCTGTGATGCAAACTCTGAAAAAAAATCAAGATGAATTTAACAAACAGCTTTTTGCCGATAAGGATAAATTTTCTCAGCTTGCATATCTATCAATTTTTGATGCCGATTCTGTGAAAACAATGCTGGATGGACAAGTTGAATTATATGAGGAACTCCGAAAAGAATTGCTTGTACAGTGTGCTTTCATTGCTTTAGATACTAAAACTGGTGAAATCCTAGCGATGATTGGTGGAAGATCAGATTATCCTGATGAATTTAATCGTTCAACTCAAGCATTAAGACAACCAGGCTCTGTATTTAAGCCATATATTTATACAGCAGCTATTGATAATAATTATCCCGTAACGACACAACTGTTGAATCAGCCTGTTGCTCTCTATAGAAACAACTCTAAAGGCGAGAGAGAAAAATGGACACCGAGTAATTATGACAAAAGTACCGGTGGATTAACTACTTTACGAGAAGGTCTTCAAAGATCTTTAAACTTAATTTCAGTGAGAATGGTTCAAGAGTTAGTTCCCCCAAGGCAGGTAAAAGATATTGCTCAAAGAATGCAAATAAGCTCATCCATTAGAGCAGTAGATTCAATTGCACTTGGAACCTCAGAAGTAAAACCAATTGAAATAGTAGCTTCATATGCAACATTTGCCAACAAAGGAATTTATTCTTCTCCAATTGCTATAACCAGAATTGAAGATAAATATGGTAGAATTATTAAAGAATATTCAATTGATCAAAAAGAGGTATTAAGTCCTGAAACAGCCTACATGGTTACTAATCTATTACAATCTGTTGTTGATAAAGGAACAGGTGGAAGCTTGAGATGGAAATATAAGTTTAGATACCCAGCAGGTGGTAAAACTGGAACAACTCAAAATTTAAGTGATGCATGGTTTGTTGGATTTACTCCTAATATTACAGCCGGAGTTTGGTACGGAATTGATGAATATTCAGTTAGCCTAGGTGACGGTCAATATGGTGGTGTAGCTGCTCTTCCTGCTTGGGCATTATTTATGAAAAATGCTCACAAAAAATTAAATATTCCAAAGGACAGATTTGAAATGCCTGATGGTGTCGTAGAGATTGAAATTGATTCAGATACAAAACAATTGCCAACAAGTAGGACTAAAAATTTAGAAAAAGAAGTTTTTTTACGATCAAATATACCTCAATAATTTGGGATGTGGTCTAATGGCAAGGCACCGAACTGTTAATTCGGATGATGGTGGTTCGAATCCATCCATCCCAGCACTCTAGTTTTTTTTGTTAGATAATTTTAGAATAATCATACCACTGAAAAGAAGAATGATATTTGGAAGCCATGAACCTAATCCGGGATTTAAAAGATTTCTATCTGCTAATTGCTCACCCCAAATAAGTAAAATATAATATATAAGAAAGAATGCAATACTTAAACCTGACGCAATAGTCATACCTCCATTCCTTACAAGAATACCAAGCGGTGCACCAACAAGAGTAAACAAAATACAAGCGATTGCCAGTGTGAACTTTTTATGGATTTCTACTTTGAACTTATTGTTTGTCTTTTCATAATTTTCAATCAAAGTGAATTCATTTTTAAACTGACGCGCATTATTTGTTAAGGATAGTATATACTGCTTATTTTCAATATTTGGAATGGGAACATCCTCACTATATTGTTGATCTTGAACAGTAGCACCCACCTTGGCCTGTTTTAATTTATCAACCTCTTTTTCAATATTTTCAAGAGAATTAGCACTTGGGTCGGTAATTCCAATTTCTGCTTTTACCTTATCAATTCTTTCATATATCTGAGCAATAAGAAGTTTATTCTTTTCAATTTCATTAATCATTTGTGGTACACGCATCTCTCTATCTGTTCGACTAGACTCTGTTGTCCGATTTAACATCAATTCGTCCATTGAAATTGTTATTTGATGAGTTTTGAATCTAATTTTTCTATAGTAATCGTAATCTGATAAATCAATTTCATGAATTTCTCCATTAATTAAATTGATTGTAATCATGTTTCCATTTGAGGATAATGACCCTTCATTCGCATATATAGTAGTTTGTTCAGATTTTTGATTTTTGCTAAAAATTTTAACGTCTTTAAAATCTTTACCATCCATCTCTTTTACAATCATAGTATATTGTGGAATCATATCTACGAAATATCCTGGTTCAATTGATAGCTCAGGTTTCTTCTTGTAAATATCCCTTGCCAATAATCGAGCATTATAATTCATTTCCGGAAGTATGAAATTATTAAAAATACATAATCCAATTGCAACAAAGGTTCCAAACCATAACGCAGGTTTTATAATATTATAAAGATTGACTCCAGCTGATTTCAGTGCGGTAATTTCATTTTGTTGTGCCATGCGCCCAAAAGTCATCACACTAGATATCAATAATGACATTGGTACAGATAAGGCAATAATCCAGGCTAGATTTAAATATAAATATTCAAAAATAGTTAGCGCATCTAAGCCTTTTCCTAAAAAACGATCAACTGCTCTAATTAAAAACTGTAAAAAGAGCACAGTTGTGATTACTCCAACAGATAATACAAATGGAATTAGAGATTGTTTGAAAAGATATTTATTCAGTGTATTCATATGATTTTAAAATTTAACTCTACTTGTGTTAAAACCTAAACTATAATAAGTTCCCATGCTTAAATTGATTAAGCCTAATGGTGACTGTAGCTCAGTTGGTAGAGCCATCGGTTGTGGTCCGATTGGTCGTCGGTTCGAGTCCGATCAGTCACCCAATAAATTTTCGGGGCGTAGCGTAGTCCGGTTAGCGCACCTCGTTTGGGACGAGGGGGTCGCAGGTTCAAATCCTGCCGCCCCGACATTATCAAAAAATTTGTAGATTGTGTTATGACATTTTTAAAAAAGACAATTAGCGATAATCAAAAAATAGAGCTTTACAAATTCAATGGAGAAAGTTTTATTAACCTTCCTGAGAATTATCAAAATGAAGATATTATAAAAGTATGTTTCTTAGATCTTGAAACAACAGGAACCAATAAAGAGACATGCAAAATAATTGAATTCGCAGGAAAAATGACTGCAATTGACAAAAATAATGGGGAATTAATTGGTATCATTGATCAATATCAGTCATTTAATGACCCTGAAGAATCTATTACGCCACAAATTACCAGAATAACAGGCATCACTAATGAAGATGTGAAAGGACACTCTTTGGATTGGGAGCTTATTTCACAAATGATAGATAAAGCTGATATAATTGTAGCTCATAATGCTAGCTTTGACCGTGCTTTTATGGATAGATATTTGCCACTTTCAAAAGATAAGGTATGGGGCTGTTCACTGAACGATATTAATTGGGTAAAAAGAGGTTTTAATGCTAGGGGACAAGAGATTTTATGTATTTGGCATGGTTTTTACTATGAATCTCATAGAGCAATGTATGATGTTGACGCACTAATTCATTTAGTAACATACGAGATTGAAGGACAAAATAAAGCATCTTTAGAGCTGATATCAAACTCAACTAAGCCAGTTTATAAAATTGCCGCAGTTAATAGTCCATTTGAGACTAAAGATTTATTAAAAGCTAGAAAATATCGATGGAACCCAGAAAAAAGATATTGGTGGAAAAATATCCTTTCCGAAGATTTAGAGACTGAAAAAGAGTGGATGGCTGATACTATTTATAATGGTATTTTTCAAGGAAAAGTAGAAGAAATTTCAGTCACAGATAAATACAAAACATAAAAATGTATAGATTATATTTTTATACATTTAACCAAAGTTAAAATACTATGAAACATTTAGAACATTCTAAGTGGACTGCTGTTAAAAAAATCAAAAATTGGCGCCATTACGAAGTCCTCAATATCAATAAAAAGGTACAAAAAGTAGAAATGTTTTCAGTGTGTGCAAAAAAAAATAGAATTGAAGTATCCTTTAATGATTTGAAAGATGATTCCAAGTGGTTAAGTGGATGGATTGAAATTGTTGAAGAAAATTCTTAATTTTTTAGATGACTTCATATCTTAAATTTTTTTTACTGCCTTTTTATCTTTTTTTAATAGCAGCATCCCTTATTATTGATAACTTTATTGGCCTCTCAATAGCATTTTTAGTGATTTCATCAATTGTTGTTGGCGAATTATTCCTAGGGGATGATATTTCTACTCCACATTATCGATTTCCGTTCCTTTTAGATTTCTCGCTTTTCATAAACGTGCCACTATTTTTAATTCTACTTTATTTATATCTTGATAAAATATCTTCTTCATTTGAATGGTATTACTTATTGTATATTCCAATCATAGGACTATTCATGGCGCTTAGTTTGATAAATATTGGGCATGAACTTGTACATAGACATTCAAAGAAATTCGATTGTGAAGTTGGTAATTGGGCTTTAGCTACTGCATGGAATCCCGCTTTTGCGATTGAGCATGTTTATGGACACCACAAGAATATTGGTATTGCTGATGTAGATCCTGTAACAGCGCAATTTGGAGAAAACCCAATAACTTTTGCTGTGAAAGCTTTTTTAAAAGAGCATGTACATGCATGGGGTATAGAAAGCAGACAATTAAATCGAAGAAAACAAAATATCTTATCTTTTCATAACAGAATTTTAAATGGCTACTTAAGAACAATTATTATGTTTGCATTGATCAGCTATTTGTTTAGCTGGCAAGCAATGATGATCTATATTTGTTTAGGAATTGTAGCAAACTATATTTTTCAATTAACAAATTTCATTGAGCATTATGGCTTAGTTCGAATAAAAGGCAGGCCTGTGCAATATCATCATTCATGGAATTCAAACAATAGAATGACAAGTTATTTAACCTATAATTTAACCAGGCATTCTGATCATCACGTTCATGCGCACAAAGAATTTTGGGAATTAAATCCATGTGATAATTCCGGAGTTGTCTTGCCGTCTGGATACTTAACCTATATTCTATTATTTACTTTTTTCCCCTTATATGCTAAGTCTAAAATGGCTCCGAGGTTAAAGAATTGGCATCAGAATTATGCTTCTAAAGACGAAAAAAAGCTAACTATTAGTTATCTTGCTTTTTCAAGTTAGGCTATAGATAATATTTTCCATATATTTTTGGCTTTATGTTATCATCACAATTTTTAATTGATCAGAAACAATGTTGCGGAAATGGATGTACGATGTGTCCTTATGAACCTCAACATATTAAAGGGAATCATCTATTACAAAAAAGATGGAATCAATCCAAAAAAAAATCGTATACTACTTATATGAATAAAATCAATATCCCAATGATTGGCCTTGGAACATGGCTTATTCCTAATGACGAAGCTGAGTCTATTACTAAAGATGCTATTAAATTAGGTTACAATCATATTGATACTGCGCAAGTATATCAAAATGAAGAAGGTATTGGCAATGCATTGAAATCTTTAGCCATTCCAAGAGATGAA
>Ga0315315_10000222_pt1 | contig 45103 bp, 41 predicted proteins | sample M140m3416metaG_FD_203699 | JGI IMG/M metagenome (GOLD analysis project Ga0315315, IMG submission 203699) | Ammonia-oxidizing marine archaeal communities from Monterey Bay, California, United States - M1 40m 3416 | ecosystem: Environmental > Aquatic > Marine > Intertidal zone | place: USA...
TTCCTTCATTATTAATACGGACTAAAACTAATTTTTCGTGTGCTTCAAATTCAGATTGTGAACCTGATTTAACATCAAAATCAATAGTAACTCTATTGATTACTTTGCCTTCTAAAGTGTCTTTTATAACATCTAAATCACCTAAAGTAATTTTGCCTTTATAACCAGCCATTGATTGCAAATGTATATTGGAATCATCTTCAATTATAGAATTGTTATTCTTTTCATTAAATAGATTAATTCTTGCAGCATCTCCGCCTAATTCGAAGTCTAATGAAAGAGTATCATAGCCACTTTCATCATTGTGATAATATATTTTTAAAAATGAGTTTGACCCATTAGGGTTTAGGTACAACATTGTATTTTGTGCACTAGCAAAAACACTTATTCCCATAAAGTTTTCTAAGAAAACCTCATTGTCTTTTAACCCCTCATTCTCTAAATCTAAAATTAAATCCCCGAAATCATTGTTTAATTTCACTTTTAAAAGTGGGTTTTCTTGATCTGAAATTGTAAAAGATTCAACATAAGACATTCCACCTGGTACTGGGATTGAGTATGAATTAGAAAAATACACTGAATCCTTATAGATATCATCTTGAAGTACTAAAACATCTATGCTAGTAAAATCTGCTAATTCATCACCATAATAACCTGAATATGTATAAGACATTACCACTGAATCAACAATAGGGTTAGTACCTAAGTCAGTATTATTATCAGTCAAAAGAATTTGAGAATAAAAAGAAGCTCTATTGTTACCAAAATCATAATCGTCTATTTCTCCTAAAATTAAAGATAAAGCCTCGTCCGTTCTTAAAGAGTCTTCACTTTCGGTAGATGAATTGAAATTAATAAAATCAGCACTATTAATAAGAATGTTATCTGATGCTGGCTGTACTTCTAAGCCAATTGTATTTGGGTCAGTACATGAAAATGCAATTAAACCTAATATTAGGCTTAATGAAAAAATTTTATTCATTTTTTATTCTTCTGTAATTACTACTTCTTCCTCCTCAATAAATTGAGCATAAAAATCTTGGTAAGCATCAATATAATCTTCCTTACCAGGATATTCCATAAACGGCTTTTCTAGCTTTTTAATATGCGTAAGGACATCTTTTTCCATTTCAGGACTTGCTTGAATTACAGCATCAGCATAATCAACAGCAAATTTGTGCAGATTATTTATGTTAGGAAACTTGACTCCTTCAACATCCTTTTCTTCTAGTTTTTCATACAATAATTTATCAGCAATGGTGTCGCTTAACACACCGTTAAAAGAATTATCAAATACCGAATAAATAACTTTTACATTTTCAAATAAAGGATCATCAGCATACAGTGTTTTAATATACATAGGTACTAATGAAGTAAACCAACCTTGGCAATGGATAATATCAGGAGCCCAGCCTAATTTACGAACAGTTTCAATAACTCCCTTACAATAAAAAATCATACGCTCATCATTATTGGTCATGAAGTTTCCATCTAAATCATCAAACATCTGTTTTTTAGGGAAATACTCATCATTATCAATAAAGTATACTTGTAATCTTAATTTTTGAATAGAAGCAACTTTGATAATTAACTGATGATCAAAATCATCAATAATTAAATTCATTCCTGAAAGACGGATTACCTCATGTAATTGATGCCTTCTTTCATTAATTGTTCCAAATCTTGGCAAAAACATTCTAATATCTTTACCGCTTTCTTGGGTTTTTTGTGGCAATAAACTTGCTACATCTCCCATTATTGTTTCTCCAGTATATGGTGCAATTTCCTGTGAGACAAACAAAATTCTCTTCTTCTGCATTGATTAGATTTTAAGCATGCAAAAATATAGAAAAAAAAGCGTAACATCAAAGCTTTTCTCTTAGTTTTGTCAGATTTACAATTATTATTATTACTGATAAATGGAAATATTTAAAACAAAAACTGAGTTAACTAGCTACTTAAATTCTATAGATAGTAAAAAGTCTGTCGGATTTACGCCAACAATGGGAGCTTTACATAGTGGTCATTTACAATTAATTAAAAGTTCAAAAATAGAATGTGACCTTACAATTTGCAGTATATTCGTAAATCCCACACAGTTTAATAATTCTGATGATTTTAAAAAATACCCAAAAAAATTAAAAGGTGATTTAGAAAAGCTAAAAAAAGTAAATTGTGATATCGTTTACACGCCAACTATTAATGATTTGTATGTAAAAGGGATGAAAGTGAAAGAGTTTAACTTTGGAAGTTTAGCTGAATCAATGGAAGGGGAATATAGACCAGGACACTTTAATGGGATGGCAACTATAGTTGAAAAATTCTTCAATATTATAAACCCTACAAAAGCATTTTTCGGACAAAAAGATTTACAACAACTACAAATTGTAAAAGCATTGGTAAAACAAATGCATTCCGATATTGAAATTATTGGCATACCTACAATTAGAGAAAGAAGTGGATTAGCGAAAAGCTCAAGAAATTCTTTACTATCTAAAAATGCAAAAACGGAAGCTTTACTCATTAGAAAATGTTTGAATTTTTGCAGTCAAAACAAGAACTTAGGAATATCTAAATTACAAAAACACATAAAATGTGCTTTTAAGAAAAGCAGAAACTTAAAACTTGAATATGCTGCATTTGTATCTTTAAATAAGATGAAAGAAATTAAAGAATGGGAGGCAGAAAATCAATCTGCAGTTTGCATAGCAGCGTATATTGATAGCGTTCGATTAATTGATAATATAATTTTATAGTTTTACATCATGAACAAAAAAGTACTTTTAAAAGTTTTAAAATATATTACGTCATTAAGCCTTGCTTTTGGAATTTTATACTTGCTTTTTAAAAACCAAGACCCAGTGAGGTTAGTTGAAGAAATACAAAAAGTAGATGGGAAATGGGTAGTTTTATCAATGATATTTGGAGGGTGGGCCTATGTAAGCAGAGGGTTAAGATGGATCATTCTGATTGATGCTTTAGGCTATAAATCATCAAAATTAAATTCAATTGCTGCAGTATCAGTTGGTTATTTTACAAATATTTTTATCCCTAGAGCTGGAGAAATTTCAAGATGCACTGCTTTAAACCAATCTGATAAAATTCCTGTTAACAAATTATTTGGCACAATTTTAATGGAAAGAGTAATTGATTTTATCTTTTTATTCTTTTTAATATTGCTGATAATTGGACTTAAATTTAATGATATTTTCAATTTTTACAATGCTCTTCAAACTCAGCCAAATGAAAGTGCTGGAAACAGTGATTTACTGTTATTTTTCACAATTATTTCAGCACTTATTATATCCTTTATTTTTCTTAAAAAATGGCTTAAAAAATTATCTTTTTACGATAAAGTATTAGCTTTTATTAAAGGTCTAAAAGAAGGATTTAAAAGCATTAAAAAAATGAAAAGAAAGAAAGCTTTTTGGCTACATACTATTAGCATCTGGATAATGTATTTTTTAATGACTTACATTTGTTTTTTCAGCATGGAAGAAACGTTGCACTTAACTGCTGGTGACGGTCTTTTCCTACTTGTATTAGGTGGGATTGGAATGGTTATTCCAACACCAGGAGGTGTAGGATCATATCATGCAATTGTAATGATTGGACTATCAGTGCTAGGTGTGGGAACAATTTACTTAGGAGAAGGTGGAGACCCAACAAATCCTGCATTATTATTTCCAACAATAGTACATGTTGCACAGACTTTAGTTGCTATAATTATGGGTTTAATTGGCTTGCTAATTTTGTTCTTATCAAAAAAGAAAAAAAATGTCACATCTTATTAAAGTAAACAACAAAATATTTTCGCTTGATGATTTAAAAAATCAAGTGAATGCTTGGAAACAAGCTGGGGAAGAAGTGGTTTTTACTAATGGTTGTTTTGACATAATACACAGAGGGCATATTGAAGTATTAGCCCAAACTGCTGATTTAGGAGACAGATTAATTATCGGATTAAATTCAGATAGCTCAATACAAAAATTAAAAGGGGGAGATCGCCCAATAATTACTGAAAAAGCAAGAGCAATTTTATTAGCATCATTAAGTTTTGTTGATGCTGTAATTTTATTTCCAGAAGATACACCTATTAATTTAATTAGTACCCTGTTACCAGATTTTCTCGCTAAAGGTGGTGACTATGAAATTGAGACTATTGTAGGTCATGAAATTGTTCAGAATAATGGGGGGAAAGTAATACCTATTGCTTTTGTTGACGGATTTTCAAGTACTTCAATTATTAATAAAATCAAAAAACACTAATGGCAAAGAAAATAAAATCTGCTTTTTTTTGTCAGAATTGCGGAACACAATCTCCAAAATGGCTAGGAAAATGCACTCAATGCAACGAATGGAATACTTTTGTTGAAGAAGTTATAAGCAAAGAAAGTGATGTAAAAGTTGGATTTAAATCCAACAAATTAAGTAAGCCAACTTTGGTTAGTGAAATTGACTACACTAACGAAAAAAGAATGGTAACTAATGATAAAGAATTAAATAGAGTTTTAGGTGGCGGAATAGTACCAGGATCATTAGTGCTTTTAGGTGGAGACCCTGGAATTGGCAAATCAACTTTACTACTGCAATTTGCACTGAGCTCAAAAAACAAAAAAATACTTTATGTAGCTGGAGAAGAAAGTGAAAATCAAATAAAAATGCGTGCAGAACGCATCAGTAAAAATTCAGATAACTGCTATATATTATGTGAAACCTCAACTCAAAATATTTTTCAGCAAATAGAACAATTACAACCTGATATTTTAGTAGTTGATTCTATACAAACTCTACATACTGCTCATATTGAATCCTCACCAGGAAGTGTTTCTCAGATAAGAGAATGTACAGCCGAACTTATAAAATATGCCAAAGAAACAGGAACGGCAGTTGTCTTGATAGGACACATCAATAAAGATGGTGCAATTGCAGGACCAAAGATATTGGAGCATATGGTGGATACTGTACTTCAATTTGAAGGTGATAGAAATCATATTTACAGAATACTTAGGACCGTAAAAAACCGATTTGGATCAGCATCAGAACTGGGAGTTTATGAGATGAAACAAAAAGGATTAAGAGAAGTAAGCAACCCTTCAGAGATACTCATATCAGAAAGAGATGAGGCAACAAGTGGAATTGGAATTGCTGCCACAATTGAAGGCGCTCGGCCGCTACTTGTAGAAATACAATCTTTGGTAAGTTCGGCAGTTTACGGGAACCCGCAAAGGTCGGCTACTGGCTTTGACACTAAAAGAATGAATATGCTCTTGGCTGTGTTGGAAAAAAGATGTGGCTTTAAATTAGGGGCAAAAGATGTTTTTCTTAATATAACTGGTGGAATTAAGATAGATGATACGGCAATTGATTTAGCAGTGGTTTGCTCTGTACTTTCTTCCGACCAAGACGTTGCCTTAGATCCCCTTACTTGCTTTGCTGGAGAAATTGGATTAAGTGGAGAAATACGAGCTGTAAACAGAATTGAAAAAAGAATTGCTGAAGCAGAGAAACTAGGATATAAACAAATAATTATTTCAAAATATAATAAGTTTAATGCAAAAGGCTTTAAAATTGATATCGTACAATGCAGGAAAATTGAAGAGGTTTTTAGTTTGTTGTTTTAACTTTTTATAAATGAACACTAAAAATAAAAAATACTTCCAACAAAAAATGCTAAATCCCATTTTCTTTAAGTTATTTTTAATTTTTAAATTACCATTAGCATTTTTAGCTGGAGTTAAATTAACATTATTAAACAACACACAATCTACAGTTCAATTAAAGCATAACTGTTTAAATAAAAATCCGTTTAAGTCAATTTATTTTGCGGCTCTATCAATGGCAGGTGAATTAACTTCCGGTATATTAGCAGCAAGTTTTATTTATAAAAATAAGCCAGCAATATCTATGTTAGTTGTCGGTGTTAATATAGAATTTTCTAAAAAAGCTATTGGGCTAATTCAATTCAACTGTAAACAAGGAAAAGAAATACAAGATTGTATAAATAAAAGTATAAAAACAAAAGAAGGGCAAAGCATAGTTATCACAAGTACTGCAATAGATACTCAAGGAGATATTGTAGCTACCTTCAATATTACTTGGTCTTTCAAAGTAAAACAATAAACTAATTAGATTTAAAGATCTGAGAAGTATGTGTCTTGGTTTTTACTTTCGTGATAATATCTTTTATTATTTGATCTTTATCAATTACAAAAGTTGTTCTGTTTATTCCATCATATTCCTTGCCCATAAATTTTTTGCGTCCCCATACTCCATAAGCATTTAGCACTTCTTTTTTTTCATCTGAGATAAGCGAGAAAGGTAAATCATGTTTTGCAATAAATTTTTGATGTCTTTCAGGACTATCAGCCGAGCAGCCCAATACCTCATACCCATTGTCTAAAAACGTTTGGTAGTTATCTCTTAAATTACAAGATTGCGTAGTACACCCAGGCGTCATATCTTTTGGGTAAAAATATAAGATCACTTTCTTACCTTTAAATTGTTCTAATGTTATTGGATCATTGTTCTGGTCTACAGAATTAATTGCTGGAGCAATATCTCCTACTTTTAATGTACTCATAATTTTATTTTATAGTGTTCCTCTTTTTTCTTGTTCCCTTTCAATTGCTTCAAATAAAGCTTTAAAATTTCCAGCTCCAAATCCTCTTGCTCCCATTCTTTGAATTATCTCAAAAAATAAAGTTGGCCTATCCTCAACAGGTTTAGTGAAAATTTGTAATAAATAGCCTTCTTCATCAGCATCAATCATGATTCCTAAGTCCTTTAAAGTTTCTATATCTTCTTTAAGCTTATGATTATGAGCTGCTAATCGTAATGGGACTGCTTTATAGTATTCTTCAGGAGGATGAGATAAAAATTCAATTCCTCTTGCTCTTAACTTACTAACAGTACTAATAATATCATCTGTTGCTACAGCTATATGCTGAGCTCCTGGACCTTCATAAAAATCTAAATATTCTTCAATCTGAGATTTCTTTTTGCCTTCTGCCGGCTCATTAATTGGGAATTTAATTCTCCCATTCCCATTACTCATTACTTTACTCATCAAAGCAGAATATTCAGTATTAATTTGTTTGTCATCAAAAGACAAAAAATTAACAAACCCCATTACATCTTCATAGAATTTAACCCATTTGTTCATCTCATTCCATCCTACATTCCCAACCATATGATCGATAAACTTCAAGCCTGTTGGCTCGGGGTTATAATCAGATACCCACCTTGAATAGCCTGGCAAAAATACTCCGTTATAATTTTTTCTCTCTACAAATATGTGCACTGTTTCCCCATAAGTATATATTCCTGAGCGAACAACTTCTCCATGCTCATCTTTTTCCAGTGTTGGCTTCATAAAGGACTTAGCTCCTCTTTTTGTAGTCTCTTGCCATGATTTGGTTGCATCATCAACCCAAAGAGCAATTACTTTGACGCCATCTCCATGCTTTACTATATGTTCATTAATTGGAGATTTTGAATTTAATGGAGTAGTTAGAACGATTCTAATTTTATCCTGTTTTAAAACATAAGATGCACACTCCCTGCTTCCTGTTTCTAGTCCTTTATATGCATATGATTGGAAGCCAAATGCAGATTTATAGTAATATGCTGATTGCTTTGCATTCCCAACATAAAACTCAATATAGTCAGTACCTAATAGAGGGAGAAAGTCTTGCGCTCCCTCAAATATTTTTTCTAATCCGTATTCTACATTCTTTACTTCGCTCATATTAATTATATCTTTAGAATTAAGATTTTTCTTGCAACCAAGATTTATGATACTTGCCATCTGAAAGATCTATTGCCGCCTTGGTTAATTTTAATGGCGCAAATGTATCTACCATTACTGCTAATTCATCCGTTTCCGTTTGCCCTATACTTCTTTCTGCAGCGCCAGGGTGTGGTCCATGAGGAATTCCTGCAGGATGCAATGAGATATACCCTTGATCTACATGGTTTCTACTCATAAAATCTCCATCTACATAGTATAGCACTTCATCCGAATCAATATTAGAATGATTATAGGGAGCTGGTATTGCTTCAGGATGATAGTCGTACATCCTTGGGCAAAACGAACAAATTACAAATCTACTTGTTTCGAAAGTTTGATGTACTGGTGGTGGCTGATGAATTCTTCCAGTTATTGGCTCAAAATCATGTATTGAAAATGCGTAAGGAAAATTATATCCATCCCAACCTGCTACATCAAAAGGATGAGAGGCGTAAATATACTCATGAATCATTTGTTGCTTTTTTATTTTGATAACAAAATCACCTGTCTCATCATGAGTTTCTAATTCTTCCGGCAATCTTAAATCTCGCTCGCAATAAGGAGAATTTTCTAACATTTGCCCGAAATGATTTCTATATCTTTTAGGAGTATATACTGGAGTGTAAGATTCCACAATAAATAACCTATTATTTGTTGTATCAAACTTCATAGTATAAATCATTCCTCTAGGGATTACTAAATAATCTCCTTCCTTAAACTTAATATTACCTACAAAAGTTCGTAAAGTTCCCTCTCCTTTATGGACGAAAATTACTTCATCTCCATCTGTGTTTTTATAAAAATAATCTTCTTCCTGATTAGTTGGAGCAGCAAGTAAGATATTCAAGTCATTATTTAACATAATAGAAATTCTACTATCTAAATGGTCAGCAACTTTTGGCACCTCAAAGCCTTTAAACATATAGGACTTTAGGTTTTTATCCACTGCAATTTCTGGAGCAACAGAGTATGCTTCTGCAATATTTTTAACTTGTGTTGGTCTGTGCAAATGATATAGTAAGGACGACATACCATCAAAACCAATTGTTCCAAAAAGTTCTTCATAATGGATATTTCCATCTTCTTTTCGGAATGTAGTGTGCCTTTTATGAGGTATCTTTCCTAATTTATGATATCTTGGCATATTCTTATTTTTATGCAAATATAATACATAAAACACAAACATAGCATGAATTACATCCTCCCTAAAATAAAAATGATAATTTTGTCTTAATAAATGAAACTCCTTACTTATAAAATAAATAATTTTGATACTCCGCAAATTGGAGTGTTACAAAATCACTTAATATACAACCTAAATTATTGTTTTGGTAATATTTCTTTAATTGAACTTATACAGCTTGAAAAATACCAAGACCAAGTAGATTCCTGTATTTGTAATGAAAATTGTTTGAAACACAACATTAAAGATATTACAGTTTTACCAACTATACCAAAGCCTACTTCTTTTCGTGACGCTTATGCTTTTAGGCAACATGTAGCTACCTGCAGAAAAAATAGAGGAGTAGATATGATTTCTGAATTTGATGAATTTCCGGTATTTTATTTTTCTAACCACAATACTATGTTTGGAGATAGAGAAGAAATAGAACTTATGCCCGATCATTTTCACAGATTAGATTATGAGCTAGAATTTGCTATTGTAATTGGGAATGGAGGCAAAAATATTTTAGCTAAAGATGCAGATAAGCACATTGCTGGATTTTGTATCCTAAATGATTTAAGTGCAAGAGATCTTCAAATGGAAGAAATGAAACTAAACTTAGGGCCTGCAAAAGGGAAAGATTTTGCAAATGTAATTGGTCCTTATTTAGTAACTCCTGATGAACTAGAAAGTAAGAGTATTGATACTCCTTTTGGTAAAAAATACGATTTACAAATGAGTTGTTATGTAAATGGAGAATTACTTTCAAAAGGAAATGCAAAAGACATGAATTGGAGTTTTGCAGAAATAATTGAGAGAGCTTCATATGGTGTTGAATTATTTCCTGGCGATGTAATTGGGTCAGGAACTGTTGGTACAGGATGTTTGCTAGAGTTAAATGGCACTGAAAAAAGAGATAACCCAGAGTATCAAGAAAGATGGTTAAAAGAAAATGATGTGGTAGAAATGCAAATTGAAGGATTAGGGAAAATCACAAATAAAATTAGTAAAGCAAATTCTGATCACTCAATTTTAAAATTGAAAAAATGATAAAAACATTAGACATAACTAAAGGAGAGGTAGAGGGACTATATAGTATTCTATCATCAGCCGTAACGCCAAGACCAATTGCGTTAGTAAGTACAGTTAATAAAGATGGGATACAAAATTTAGCTCCATTTTCATTCTTCAATGTCTTTTCTATAAATCCACCGATTATGGTCTTCTCTCCAGTAAAAAGTGGGAGATTTAGAACAAATAAACACACTTTAGAAAATGTAATGGAGGTAAAAGAATGTGTCATAGCACTAGTTACTGAAGATACAGCTCAACAAGTTTCATTAGCTTCTTGCAGTTTCGATAAAGGAGTAAATGAATTTGAAAAATCAGGACTAACAGAAGTGAAATCAGATTTAATTAGACCAAGTAGAATTTTAGAATCCCCAATAAATTTTGAGTGCAAAGTCAATGATGTTATAATATTAGGAGAAGAAGGAGGTGCAGGAAATTTAGTAATTGCTGAAGTTTTGAAAGCGCATATCAATGATAATATTTTAGGTGAAAAAGGTAATATAGATCCTTTTAGAATGAATATTGTAAGCAGATATGGAGGTGATTGGTACGGAAAAACGACTAAAGATTCATTGTATGAAATCGCAAAACCTATTTCAAGCAAAGGCATGGGGTTTGATAAATTACCTGAAAATATAAAAAACTCAAATATTTTAAGTGGAAATGATTTAGCAATTTTAGCATCAGCAGAAAATATACCAGCTAAAATTAAGTTAAACGAAAGAGAAAACAAATCAATAGAAGAAAAACATATCTTTGCAAAAAAATTATTAAGCCAAGGAAAAGCAGAAGAAGCTTGGCAAATACTAATATAAACTAACTATAAAAAAGAAAAGATATGTCATTCGAATTACCAAAATTACCATACGCCTATGATGCGTTAGAACCAAATATTGATGCAAGAACAATGGAAATACACCATTCAAAACATCATAATGGATATACAAATAACCTAAATAATGCAATTGCAGGAACTGATTTAGTAGGAAAATCTATTGAAGAAATCTGTGCTACTCCAGGATTAAGTGATGCAGTAAGAAATAATGGGGGGGGCTACTACAACCATAATATGTTCTGGACATCAATGAGTCCAAATGGAGGAGGAAATCCAACCGGAGCTATTTCTGATGCAATAAACGCTAAATTTGGTTCTTTTGAAAAATTTAAAGATGAATTTTCAAAAGCAGCAGCTACAAGATTTGGGTCAGGATGGGCGTGGCTAGGATTATGTGATGGAAAATTATGCGTATGCTCTACTGCTAACCAAGATAATCCTTTAATGGAGGGTCAATGTGGTTGCACTCCAGTGTTATGTTTAGATGTATGGGAGCATGCTTACTATTTAAACTACCAGAACAGACGCCCAGACTACATTAATGCATTCTTTAATTTAATCAATTGGGCTGAAGTAAATAAAAGATACACTGCAGCTTTATAATATTTTTATAAATTTGCCACACTTAAAAATAATAATCAAACAAATTAAAAAGAAAATGAAAAACAAATTTGCCTTATTAGCTCTATTAGGATTATTCCTTGCCGGGACTTACAATGTTCACGCACAAGATGCTGACACAACTGCAACTGAAGAAATTATTGAAGAAACAGTTGTTTCTGAGGAAGAATCTCCTGCTGTAATTGAAGAAAATACAGCTGAAGGGTCTGCTTCATCTGAAGATTCTTTTCACCAAATTATCAAACAAAAATTTATTGAAGGAGGTCCTGGATTTATGGGGATTGTATTGTTATGTTTAATCTTAGGATTAGCTTTAGCAATTGAAAGAATCATCTATTTAAACATGGCTACTACTGATACTGATAAATTATTAAATGACGTTGAAGCTGCTTTAAATAATGGTGGGGTTGATGCTGCTAAAGAGGTTTGTAGAAATACTAACGGACCAGTTGCTTCTATCTTTTACCAAGGTTTAGAAAGATCAAATGAAGGAGTTGAAATGGTTGAAAAATCAATTGTTTCTTATGGCTCCGTTCAAATGGGACTTTTAGAAAAAGGATTGTCATGGATTTCATTATTTATTGCTCTTGCTCCTATGCTTGGGTTTATGGGTACTGTAATTGGTATGATTGGAGCGTTTGATGCTATTGAGGCCGCAGGAGATATTTCTCCATCATTAGTTGCTGGAGGTATTAAAGTGGCCTTATTAACCACTGTATTCGGACTTATTGTAGCAATGATTTTACAGATATTCTATAATTATTTAATTGCAAAAGTTGATTCAATTGTTAACTCAATGGAAGATGCTTCTATCTCTTTAATTGACTTATTGGTTAAAAACAAATAATTATGGATAGTTTAATTAATATAGGTATCATATTAACCTACCTAATGGTTGCATTTGCGGCTTTAGCAGCTATTGGTTTTGGCATCAAAAAAATGGTGCAAAAAACCAACAATGCTAAAAAGACATTATATTCTATTGGTGGGCTTTTAGTTATTATACTTATTTCATACCTTATCTCTTCTGATGAAGTATTAGGTTCGTATGAAAAATATGAAATTACAGCTGCAACAGCTAAAAGGGTTGGAATGGGATTGACTACTTTCTATTTATTAGCAATTGGTGCAATTGGTGCTGTTTTGTATGCTGAATTATCAAAAGTATTTGCTAAATAATGGCTAGTTCAAGAAGAGGGTTGCCTGAAATTAATGCAGGATCTATGGCAGATATTGCCTTTTTGCTGCTTATTTTTTTCTTGGTAACTACAACTATGGATCAGGATACTGGTATCGCCAGAAAACTACCTCCAATGCCTGAAGAAGAATTGCAAGAAGATGATTCTCAAATTCATGCTAAGAATATCTATGTAGTGCTTATTAATGCTAAGAATCAACTTTTAGTAGAAGGGGAATTAATGGATATTTCTCAATTGAAAGATGGTGCTATGAAGTTTATAAATAATAATGGTATTGACCCTAACTCCTCCGAAAATCCTGAAAAAGCTATTATCTCATTACAAAATGATAGGGGTACTGAGTACATGACTTATATTAGAGTGCAAAATGAATTAGCTGCTGCATATAGCGATTTAAGAAATAATGCATCTTTAAATGAATTTGGAGAGAGGTATGCTGATTTAAACAAAACTCAGATGAAAAAAATAAGGAAAATGTATCCTCAAAAAATATCAGAAGCTGAACCTAAAAATATAGGAGGAGATGAGTAAATTTAGAAAAGACGGAAAAAAAGGAATGCCAGCAATTTCGACTGCTTCCTTGCCAGATATTGTATTTATGTTACTTTTCTTTTTTATGGTAACGACTGTAATGCGTGAGACAACTTTATTTGTAAGTGTAACTACACCAAAAGCTACTGAGATCAAGAAATTAAAGAAGAAATCACTAGTAAGTTATATTTATATTGGAAGTCCCGTAAGAAGAATGCAATCTTCATACGGTACTGCTGCAAGAATACAACTTAATGATGCTTTTGCATCAGTTGATGAAATACAAGAATTTATTGCTACGGAGCGTGAAGCTAGAGATGAGAAAGAGATTCCTTACATGACAACATCAATTAAAGCTGATGAGACTGTAAAAATGGGAATTATTACAGATGTAAAGCAAGAGCTCAGGAAGGCAAACGCACTTAAAATTAACTATTCTACTAGAAAAGGAACATACTAAGTTATACACTAGATTTAACTAACAAAAACAGGCTGATTTTATCAGTCTTTTTTTATGCTTACAGATTTATAAAACATAAAAAGCAAAACCACCACAGAAGCAAAAGAGAAGAGAGGCATTATGGAGGAATCATCTACATCTGAAAGAACTGAATTCACCCCACTATCTATTATAAAAGTAGGATAAGAAAAAATAACTGCCTTTGTATTATTTGCAAAATGAGCTATTATTGGCAACCATAAACTTCCACTCCAGTAAAATAGATATCCTAACAGGACGCCCAAAATAAACCTAGGGAAGAAACCCTGAAAGTGCAAATGTATAGCTGAGAAAAGAACAGCCGTAACAATTATTGCGGCATGTGGATTTGATAACCACTTAGAAAATGATTGCTGCAAATAACCTCTAAAAAGTAATTCCTCACCTATTGCAGGCACAATTGCTAAAACTAAAATATTAAAAAGTAAATCTCCTAAATGATTCATCTTTAAGAAAGAATCAACTATTTTTTCAGAATCATTTCCTAAGCGTAAAATCCAATCAGGAAAGGGGATGCTCATATTCATCTCTAACAACCAACCAATAAAAGGTGTAATAAGCATAATGATAACTATTACCAAAAATGCAGATTGTCTTTTAAAGTTAAAAAGGAGTTTATAATCAAAATCAGCAAGATAACCATACAATAAAGTTGGAGTAACAAATAAACCAACTGCACTGAAAAGTTGCAATAGTTTTAAATAATTAACAACAACTTGGTTGCTTAAATCTTGTGAAAGCCCAAAATCAGAAAAGAAAAGAACAATTGCAGACCCAGCTAAAGTATATAGTATTAACGATATAAAAATCAATAAAAATAAAAGCCCAATTTTAGTTGCTGATGACTTATCTTTATAAATGCCTTTAAAACCCATTATTGTGTATTTTTGCAAATATTATGGGTGTAAAGATAGGAAATATTGATGTAGGGGAATTCCCTTTATTATTAGCGCCAATGGAAGATGTAAGTGATCCTCCTTTTAGGGCACTATGCAAGGAACATGGTGCTGATGTAATGTTTACTGAATTCATATCATCAGAAGGATTAATAAGGCATGCTGATAAAAGCACAATGAAGCTAGATATCTATGATTTTGAACGTCCAATTGGTATTCAGATTTTTGGCAACAATATTGAGTCTATGCGACAAGCAACTGAAATATGTGCGGCTGCAAAACCTGAATTTATTGATATTAATTATGGTTGTCCTGTAAAAAAAGTGGCAAAAAAAGGAGCTGGGGCTGGCATACTACTTGACATCCCTAAGATGGTTGCCATGACGAAAGAAATTGTAAACGCCACTGACTTACCCGTTACCGTAAAAACACGATTAGGTTGGGATGACAATACAAAGTACATAGTTGATGTTGCGGAAAGATTGCAAGATGTAGGAATAGAAGCGCTTTCTATACATGGGCGTACACGAAAACAAATGTATAAAGGAGAGGCCGATTGGACCTTGATTGGAGATGTGAAAAAAAATCCTAGAATGCATATTCCTATTTTTGGAAATGGAGATATTGATAGCCCTGAAAAAGTAGCAATGGTCAAAGATAAATATGGAGTAGATGGTGTGATGATTGGGAGAGCAAGCATAGGAAACCCTTGGATATTTAATGAAATAAAACATTACCTTAAAACAGGAGAGTATTTAGCTTACCCAACATTAGAAAATAGAGTAATGGCTTGTAAGCAACACCTAAAACATTCTATTGAATGGAAAGGCCGAATATTAGGCATTGCTGAAATGAAACGCCATTATACCAATTACTTTAAAGGCATTCCACACTTTAAGGATTACCGAATAAATATGATAACTTCTGATAGCCCAGAAGAAATACATGCTATACTAGACAAAGTTGCAAGAGATTTTACAGGATTTGAGGTTAAGTAAGAGAGTTAAAATAACTTCTTAGTCAATATTTTGGCAGGATACCAAGATGCTAATAAACCGATTAGAATTACTGTAGTACTTACGAGTAAAACATCATGTAGCTTAATAGATACAGGATAAGCATCAACTACAAAGGAGCCATTTCCCATACCAATAAAACCAAAAGCCTGTTGTAGGAATGCAAGCCCTAAACCAACTGAAAGCCCAATAACGGTACCTGTAATAATTGTCAGAACACTTTTCTTAAAGAAAATTTGCTGTACTTCATTTTTTGTGGCTCCTAAACTTCTAAAAGTATAGATATCATTCTTTTTATCAAGCATTAACATAGTTAAGGCTCCAATAATATTGAAGGTCGCAATTATCATGATAAATGTCAAAATTAAAAAGACAGCTAGCTTTTCAGTATTCAATATCTTATACAAGAATTCTTGCTGCTCTAATCTATTCTGAACAATAAAAATATCACCCAATTCTTTTTGGAGTTCTTTCTGAACTGCTAACATCTCAAGAACATTTTTTAGTTTTATCTCTACTGCAGAAATTTCATTTTCTCTATCAGTAAGATTTTGAATAAAGGCCAGTGGTGTAATAATAAACTTCTCATCTATCTCAGCTTGTATGCCAAAAATCCCAATAGGCAAAACACTTTCATGCTTAAAAGCAGTAATAGGATTTAGTAAAGTTTTACTATTTCTGTTAGGAACATATAATTGTAACTGCTCAAACATATTCCCAACTCCCATAGAAAGGTAATAAGCTACTCCCCTTCCAACAACAGCGATATTGCTGTTTTCATATTTATTCAAATACTCCCCATCTACCATCAAACTATCAAAATTAGTAATGGTTAAATAATTTTCATCAACCCCCTTTAAAATAGCTATATATTCTTTTTCTTGATACTTTAAAAGCACTTTTTCCTCCAATACAAATGATGATTTCTCAATTGCATCATTATCTAATAATGGTTGCACTTTATCAGTATTAAATACTTTTCCCTCAGCAGAAGTAATTTTTAAATGTGGATCGAATGAATTATACATTCTGAGGATTAAATCCTCAAAACCATTAAAAACTGACAAAACTAAAATCAATGCTGCAGTACCAATGGCTACCCCAAATAATGAGACCAATGAAATAATATGTACTAAATTTGTTCTTGAGGAAATACTCAAATTAGAATTTGCTCCATATTTATTGTCTCTATCTTGTCCTCTTCTGCAAATAAGCCAAAGAATATATGGGGGGAAAATGATCAGCCAACCTGAACCCCCTATATCGTGAGATCTTTTTATTACTTGAGCTAGTTGTGCCCAGCCAGTTAAAATAAGTAGGACTGGAAAAATTAAATAATATACTGTTTTTTCAAAGAGATCTGGATAAATTGTATTATACGCTATTTTAAAAAATAGAATAACTAAAAGAGTAGAAAGAAGCAATAGAATAGAAGATGAAATAATAAATTCATATCTTTTAATTCTTCCTTTAAAAGAAAAAAAAATCTTTATCTTCTCAATATTAAAAAGTTTACTGAAAAAATATCGTTTTGCAATAAAAAATGAGAAATTCACTTGTCTTTATTTTTTCAAAAGGGTTTCAATTTCCTCAGCAAAAGCTGCTGAATCATCTAAAAAGAACTCCAAAATTGGTACTATTCTTAATTGGTGCCTTACCCTATCCCCTAGTCTTTTCCTTATCAAACCTCCATGCTCTTTAATAAGTTTTAATGCATCTGATGGGTCACTTGCGGGAAATATGCTTAAAAATATATTAGCATTAGCTAAATCAGGAGACATACGCACAATAGTAACGCTTACCATAATATTGCCTAAAAAGGCTGGAGCTTCCTTTTGTAAAATAATAGAAAGTTCCTTTTGAATTAGTCTAGCTACTTTTTTTTGTCTTGTTGTTTCCATAAGTGCAAAAATACGGAATATTCCATACTTTTGCGCTATGCATTATTTCTTAAGAATAGTTAGATATATAAAACCCTACACGCCATTTGCAGTAATGAATATTCTGTCGAATATTTTAAGTGTTTTATTTTCATTAGTATCTCTTACAATGGTAATTCCATTCTTAGGAATACTATTTGAAACTCAAGAAAAGGTTTACAATCCGCCACCAATTAGCCTTAATGCAGACGCCATAAAACAAAATTTTTATGCCATAATAAGCTCAACAATTGATGAAAAAGGGAAAGTAGAAGCCCTGCTTTTTATCTGTATTTTAGTGCTTGTTACCTTCTTTTTCAGAAATCTATTTCGCTATTTAGCGCTTTTCTTTTTAACTCCCATCAGAAATGGAGTCGTACATGACTTAAGAATGGATTTACACAAAAAAATAATTTCATTACCACTACCCTTTTTTACTGAGAAAAGAAAAGGAGATTTAACTGCAAGACTTACTTCTGATTTAGTTGAAATCGAATGGAGTATTATGAGTTCATTAGAAATGATTTTTAAAGACCCTTTAAGCATTATAATTTACCTAATGACGCTTGTTTTTATAAGCCCTGAACTAACTACTTTTGTAGTTATACTTTTTCCTGTTACTGGATTAATAATTGGCCTAATCGGTAAATCATTAAAAAAATCATCTGATAGAGGTCAAAACAAAATAGGAGATTTACTTTCAATTATTGATGAAAATATATCTGGACTTAAAATAATAAAATCTTTTAATGCTGAAAAGGACATTAATAATAATTTTGAAAAGGATAGTGATGAATACAGAAGTATAATGACCAAACTACTCAGAAAAAAAGACTTGTCATCTCCAATGAGTGAATTTCTTAGCACTATTGTAATGGTAATAGTTATGTGGTTTGGAGGACAATTAGTTTTAAGTGCTGAGGGCTCACTTTCAGCACAAGGATTTATTGGTTATGTTTTGATTTTCTCTCAAATAATTCCACCTGCAAAATCATTAACAAGTTCTTATTACCACATACAAAAAGGAAGTGCATCAGCGCAAAGAGTATATGAAATATTAGATACAAAAAATGAAATTTCTAATGCAGAAAACCCAAAAAAAATAAAGCTACTGAACAATACTATTGAATTTAAGAATATAACATTTAGTTATGAAAACACTAATGTATTAAGTGATGTCAATTTTAAAATTTCGAAAGGCAAAATGGTTGCTTTAGTAGGTCAATCAGGAAGTGGTAAATCTACCTTAGCTGATTTAATAGCTCGATTCTATGATATTGAAGCTGGTGAAATACTCATTGACAACAATAATATTAAGGAAATAGACCTTACTGATTTAAGAAATTTAATGGGAATTGTGAGTCAGGAATCCATACTATTTAACGATACTATTTTAAATAATATCAGATTAGGGAAATTAGATGCCACTGTGGAAGAAGTAATGGAAGCAGCAAAAATTGCAAATGCACATGAATTTATTTTAGAAACTGAAAATGGATATAGCACCAATATAGGTGACAAAGGAAATAAACTATCAGGAGGGCAGAAACAAAGATTAAGCATTGCAAGAGCAATACTTAAAAACCCTCAGATATTAATCTTAGATGAAGCAACCTCAGCATTAGATACTGAATCAGAAAAACTAGTACAAGAAGCTCTAGAGAATTTAATGGCTCAAAGAACGTCTTTAGTAATTGCACACAGATTATCTACTATCCAAAATGCTGATGAAATTATTGTTTTGGATGCAGGTAAAATAATTGAGAGAGGAACACATCAAGAACTAATTGCACAAAACGGACATTACAAAAAACTTTCCGACTTGCAGAGTTTTGCTTAATACAAAAAGTTATTATAAGGATATCTTATTTCGTGTAGGCCTTTAATTTTAGCATACATTTCATCTTTTAATTCATCAAAATGAATCTTATCTAGGGCTGAAATAAACATAGCATTTCCTTCCATTTTTGCCATCCAAGTTTTCTTCAAATCTTCTAATGATATGTTTTCAGCAAGCACAGGAGTTAAATCATCTTCATCTTTTTTAATAAAAGTAAAAGCATCAATTTTATTAAAAACTAAAAGAGTAGGTTTGTCGGCAGCTTTAAGTTCAGCCAAAGTTTGGTTGACAACTTCAATATGATCTTCAAAATAAGGACTTGCAATATCAACCAAATGAATTAGTAAATCTGCTTCCCTTACTTCATCTAAAGTAGATTTAAAACTTTCTACCAATTGATGAGGTAGCTTTCTGATAAACCCAACTGTATCAGTTAAAAGAAAAGGTAAATTTCCAATTACAACTTTACGCACAGTAGTGTCAAGTGTAGCAAAAAGTTTATTCTCTGCAAATAAATCTGATTTTGCTAACTTATTCATCAAGGTAGATTTTCCTGCATTAGTATAACCAATAAGGGCTACTCTAATTAAATGCTCACGACCCTTTCTTCTTGTTGTTGATTGCTTGTCAATTTTTACTAACTTCTTTTTTAAAAGTGCTATTTTATCATTAATAATCCTTCTATCTGTTTCAATTTGAGTTTCTCCTGGCCCTCTCATTCCAATTCCCCCTTTTTGTCTTTCAAGATGAGTCCACATTCTGGTAAGTCTGGGTAATAAATATTGATATTGAGCCAGCTCTACTTGTGTACGAGCTTGAGCAGTTTGTGCTCTACTCGCAAAAATATCAAGTATTAAATTACTCCTATCAAGTATCTTAGTTTCCTCTCCAAATAACTTTACAATATTCCTGATTTGTGAAGGATTTAAATCATCATCAAAAATTATGAGTTTAATATCATTTTCAACAGCAAATAATCTTACTTCCTCAATTTTACCCTTGCCTAAAAAGGTTTTATTATCAGGATGTTTTAGTTTTTGCGTGAAGTTTCTGATAGGTTGAGCACCAGCAGTTTTAGCTAAAAAAGCCAATTCATCTAAATAGTCGTATGCTTCCTCCTGTGTAACGTCAGTACTTATTAAGCCAATTAATACGGCTTTTTCCATATTAAATTTAAGATTTAAATGTAAATACTAAAATCATTTTTTTAATCTATTAGCTACAAAACTCTTAATAAAGGTAATCATTGCTAAAATACTAGTTAATATCATAAGCGAAACCCTAAAAATCCCAAGACTTCTACCCTCATCAATAGCAGTTATTAAAGGCTTAGTAGCGTTCCCTAATAGAGCAATTAATGTTAGTAAAACAGCAATATGAGCAATAGTTTTGTTCTCATTTTTTATTCCATTATGGCATAGTAATAAAGTAACTCCTAAAAAAAGTGGAATAAGAGCAGTTACTGATTGTTCTGGCTTTTCTAATGTACCTACATAAGTAAAATAAGCCCATAATGGCATTAAAATTAAGGTTACTGCATTTAATAAATTTGCTTGATAAGTTTTCATATTATTATTTTTTATAATAGCAAATTAACAAATAATATTCAACATATTTTGGTATTTTCACGGCTTTAATTTTACATTATATGAAGACAATTAGAATACTTGCTCTACTATTTATTACACAGTCAGTTTTGGCGCAAGAGACATTTCCTGTAAATGGAGTTTCAAATAATTTTGAGCCAATTTATGCATTTACTAATGCACATATAGTTTTAAATCCAAATACTGAAATCCCTAATGGAACTTTACTAATAAAAGGAGATAAAATTATTGCAGTAGATAGCAATCTTAATATTCCAAAAGGAGCAATAATTAAAGATTTAGCTGGCGATTACATCTACCCTTCATTTATTGATTTGTATTCGGATTACGGATTAAAGGAAGCGCAAAGAGAAAAATACAATTACCGACCACAATATTATAGCAAAAAAGCGGGGGCATATCATTGGAATGAAGCGATACACCCAGAAATAAATGCAAGCACAGAATGGAGTAAATACAATTCAGAAGCAAAGCCTTATTTAGAAAATGGATTTGGAGCTGTGCTTTCACATGCTAAAGATGGAATATCAAGAGGAACTGGTACTTTTGTTGCTTTATCAGACAAAACTGACAATGAGAATGTTTTAATTAAAAATGCTGCTGCTTTTTATTCTTTTAATAAGGGGGTTTCAAAACAAAAAAATCCATCATCTTTAATGGGGAGTATTGCTTTATTGAGACAAGTTTATTTTGATGCTGAGTGGTATGAATTACAAAATTCTCAAACTAATTTATCTTATAACTCTCTTATCAATCAGCAAGAATTACCGCAATTTTTTGCAATTAATGATGAACTAGATTACAATAGGATTTATAAGATTGCTATGGAATTTGAAATTGATTACATCATAAAAGGAAACGGGAAGGAGTTCTTACGAATTGATGAAGTTGCAAATACTGAATTTCCAATAATTATTCCAATTAACTTTCCATCTGCCTATGATGTTAGTAACCCTGAATCTACTGAGTGGATAAGTTTGCAAAATCTTAAAAACTGGGAAAGCGCACCTTACAATCCTGCTATATTAGCTAAAAATGGAATAGAATTTTGTATAACTGCTGCTGATTTAAAAGATTCGAAAAGCTTTTTAAAGAACCTAAGATTAGCAATTAAAAAAGGGCTTAATAAAGCTGATGCTCTTGCCGCTTTAACTACTACCCCTGCATCTTTAATTGAAATTAATGAAAAAGTTGGAACACTTACAAAAGGGAAGATGGCTAACTTTTTTATTGCTTCAAAAGATATTTTTGAAAATGGAATTATTTATGAAAATTGGATTCTAGGAGAAAAGCATATTGTCAATAAAAAGCAAGAAATAGATGTAAGAGGTTATTACACTTTTATTACTGATGAATTTGAAAATAAATTAGTTGCAATTGAAGGAACAAAGGCAAAACCTAAACTGACTTTGTTTCATTTAGACTCAATAGATTTAACAACTTCATTAAGCGGGAACAACATTACTTTTTCAAATACTAACGGGATTTTTAGGGCTAGTGGTAAATATAATAATGAGCAAATTATTGGAAATTATCAAGATTCATTAGGGGATTATTACTCTTTTAGAATGCAAAAGGATTCTTTATTTGAAAATAAAGAGGAACAATTTGAATTAGTGACTGAGAACAATACTCCTTCAGTTTGGTACCCGAATAAAGCACATGGTTTTGCAGAAAAACCTAAGTATAAAAATGTGCTATTTAAAAATTCAACTGTCTGGACAAATGAAAAAATGGGAATTTTGCAAAATACTGATGTGGCAATATCAGCAGGGAAAATTATTGCTATTGGAACACTTCTAAACCCTAATGATTATTTTACTGAAGGAGAATACCAAATAATAGATGCATCAAACTATAATTTGACAAGTGGGATTATTGATGAGCATTCTCATATTGCTATTAGTAGAGGAGTAAATGAAGGAAGCCAAGCAGTTACTGCTGAGGTAAGTATTGCTGATGTTATTAACCCAAATGACCATAATATTTACAGACAATTAGCAGGAGGGACAGTTGCTTCTCAGTTACTTCATGGATCTGCAAATCCTATTGGAGGACAAGCTGCAATGATAAAATTGAGATGGGGTGCAAATGCAGAAGAGATGAAGATAGCTGGAGCAGATGGTTTTATAAAATTTGCTCTCGGTGAGAATGTAAAACAATCTAACTGGGGTGATTTTGAAAAAATTCGTTTTCCTCAAACAAGAATGGGTGTTGAACAAGTATTTTATGATGCTTTTTACAGAGCAAGAGCATATCAAAAACAGTGGGAAGATTACAATAATCTTAGCCAAAAAGAAAAAAGAAATACCAATCCACCAAGAGAAGATATTGAGCTTAACACTTTAGTTGAAATCTTAAACTCTGAACGATTTGTAACTTGTCATTCTTACATACAATCTGAGATAAATATGCTAATGCATGTTGCCGACTCTATGGGTTTTACCGTAAATACTTTCACTCATATTTTAGAAGGATATAAAGTTGCTGATAAAATGAAACAACATGGAGTTGGTGGTTCTACTTTTTCTGATTGGTGGGCTTACAAATTTGAAGTAAATGACGCAATACCCTACAATGCAACTCTACTGAATAATGCAGGTGTAATGACTGCAATTAATTCTGATGATGCAGAAATGGGAAGAAGATTAAATCAAGAAGCAGCTAAAGCTGTAAAATATGGGAAATCATCTGAAGAAGATGCTTGGAAAATGGTAACTTTAAACCCTGCGAAATTATTGCATCTTGATGCTCACATGGGTTCTATAAAAGTGGGAAAAGATGCTGATATTGTCCTATGGACTGATAATCCTCTATCTATTTATGCTAAGGTTGTTCAAACATATGTTGATGGAAAATTGTTGTTTGATGTAGAAGTTGATAAAGAACTTAGAGCTAGGGATAAAGCTGAAAGAATGCGAATCATTAAATTGATGAGTAAAGATAAGAATGGAGGAAAGAAAAGAAAACCTCAACCAACTAAAGAAATATTATATCATTGCGATACAGAACATGAAGAATAGAATACTAAAATTAGCTTTTGCTTTATTGATTACAATAAGTGCAGGCGCACAAAAACCAACTCTTTTTCTTGGAGCAAAAGCACACCTTGGAAATGGAACAGTAATTGAGAATTCAGCAATTAGTATACAAAATGGAAAATTCCAATTGATTGCTGATGCTTCAGTCATCCGAATTGATCCATCAGCTTTTGACACTATTTACCGGATAAATGGAATGCATATGTATCCGGCTTTTATAGTTCCCAATACAACTTTAGGTATTACTGAAATTGATGCCGTTAGAGCATCACATGATTATTCTGAAACTGGAGGTTTCAACCCAAATATTCGAACTCTTATTGCTTACAATTCTGACTCTAAAGTTGCTAAAACAGTAAGGACAAATGGGGTGCTTATCGCTCAAGTTACTCCAAGAGGAGGTCGGATTTCAGGACAATCATCAGTTATGCATTTGGATGGATGGAATTGGGAAGATGCGGCTTTAAGGATTGATGATGGAATCCATCTGAATTGGCCTGCTTCTTATTATAATACGGGTTGGTGGGCTGAACCCGGAGAGGCCAAACAAAATAAAGAATATCAAAATAAAGTAAACGAGATTGAAACTTTCTTAAGCAAAGCTAGTGCTTATGCTAAAAGCTCTAACGTTATGGACTTAAAAATGGAAAGTATGCGTAACTTATTTGATGGAGGAAAAACGCTTTATATACATGCCGATAATGCAAGTGATATGCGTGATGCAATAGAATTAAGCAAAAAATTAGGTTTCAAAAAACTAGTAATGGTTGGTGCTGAAGAAGCTTTAAAAATTACTGATTTGCTACTCGAAAATAACATTTCACTAATATTAAATAGAATTCATAGGCTGCCAAAATCACAAGATAGCCCAGTTGATGAGCCTTTTACTCAAGTTAAAAAACTACATGATGCTGGAGTTCATTTCTGCCTGAGTTATGAAGGGGAGATGGAGGCAATGGGCTCAAGGAATCTTTCTTTTACTGCAGGTACAACTGTTGCTTTTGGTATGGATTACGAACAAGCAGTAAAAAGTATAACTTTAAATACAGCTGAAATTCTTGGAGTTGCAGATGAAGTTGGTTCTATAGAAAAAGGGAAAAATGCAACATTTTTTATAAGTGATGGTGATGCTCTTGATATGAGAACTAATGATGTAACTAAAGCTTATATCAATGGAGTTGCAATTAATTTAAACAACCACCAAAAGGAGCTATTTGAGAAGTATAAGAACCGTTAAGATTCCCAAATCAATTTCTTACCAAAAAAGCCTCAGCGCTTGTGTGTCATTTTAGCAAAAGTGAGTTCCATTTACCAAATATGAGTTTCCATAAGTCTACCTTTATCCATTAGTAACCTATATTACCTCTTACTCTATTTAACACTTCAGTAGCAATAACTTTTGCTTTTACAGCACCTTTTGCAAGTTCATTATCAATGATATTTTTATTCTCCATTAAGTGATTGAACTTTTCTCTCTCTATTTTGTACTTATCGCAAATCAATTCAAAAAGTTCTTGTTTTGCATTTCCGTAACCAAAATTACCTGCAGCATATTTTTCTTTTATTTCTGAATTTTGCTTATCTGTTCCTAAAAGCTTAAAGAGTTTAAAAACATTACAATCATCAGCATCTTTTGGGTCTTCCATTGGAGTGCTATCAGTTTTAATTCCCATTATTTGCTTCCTCAGTTTTTTATCCGAAAGGAAAATATCAATGAAATTATTATAAGATTTACTCATTTTTTGCCCATCAGTTCCTGGCACCATCATCACCCTTTCTTCTAACTTAGTTTCTGGTAATACAAATGAATTTGGATATTTATGATTGAACCTTGAAGCTATATCTCTTGTGATTTCTAAGTGCTGAACTTGGTCCTTCCCTACTGGAACAATATTAGCATCATACAATAAAATATCAGCCGCCATGAGAACAGGATAAGTAAAAAGTCCTGTATTTACTTCTGAAAGTCTATCCGATTTATCCTTAAAAGAATGTGCTAATTGCAACCTTTGATAAGGAGAAAAGCAATTCAAATACCAAGTCAATTCACAAACTTGTGCTACATCCGATTGTCTATAAAATAAATTTTTTTCAGTATCAAAACCAAAAGCAAGCCAAGCAGCAGCAGTTGCATAAGTATTTTCTTTTAATTGTTTTGCATCTCTAATTGTGGTAAACGAGTGCAAATCAGCAATAAAAAATAAACTTTCATTTTTTTTGTCTTTTGAAAGTTCAATTGCTGGGATTATCGCTCCTAGTATGTTCCCTAGGTGTGGAGTGCCAGTACTCTGAATTCCTGTAAGTATTCTTGCCATTTATCTTAAAATTTGATGTTGTAAAAATAGGATTTTTATCTTTGCTGAATGAAATGGATAGGATATCTTTTTAGCTCACTTTGGCGATTGTGGTTTTTAATCATATTTCTGTTGGTATTTATACTATTCATGCCCGCATTATTTCTTTTTACTGCAATTGTAAAAAATAATCGCATAGTAAATCATCTGACTAGATATTGGAGCAAGTTTTTTTTAATATTATCTGGTATTTTTTGGAGAGTAGAATTTGAAGAAAAATTAGATGTAAATAAGCGATACATATTTTGTCCTAACCACACCTCAACTTTGGATATTCCTTTGATTACCTCAATTATTCCTTTGCCATTATTATATATGGGAAAAAAGGAATTAGCATCTATCCCTTTGTTTGGATATTTTTACCGTAAAAACTCTATTATAGTTGATAGAAGTAAATTAAGGGACAGTTATGCTGCATTTATAAAAGCAGGGAATAAACTTGAAGAAGGGCTTAATGTCTGCATTTTCCCTGAAGGAGGAATTCCAAAAGCCAGTGTTTTTTTAAAGAAATTTAAAAACGGAGCATTTAAGCTATCTGTAGAAAAAAATATTGAAATAATCCCTATTACAATTGCTGATAATAAGACACATTTTCCACAGGAGTATTTTAAAGGGTTTCCAGGGATTATAAGAGTAAAAGTACATAAAGCAATTAAAGCAGATAAAAATGATGAAAAAGCTATTGAAAATTTGAATACCTCAGTTTACAATACTATTTTTGAGCAATTAAAAAATTATGAGCAATAACATTAAAGTTGATGATAAGTTAATAGGTGACCTATCAAGACTAGCAAAACTAAAATTTGATAAAGAAACTTCCGAAAGAATGAAGTCAGATTTAAAAAATATACTTGGTTTTATTGATAGATTATCAGAATTAGATACGGAAGGAGTAGAGCCTTTAGTCTACATGAGTGAAGAATTAAATGTATTGCGTGCTGATGAAATTTGCAATGAAGTATCAAAGGAAAATGCCCTTAAAAATGCTCCTCAAAAAGATTCAGATTACTTTAAAGTACCAACAGTTTTAAAGAAATAAAAATTACTGTTTTAATATAACTCCATTTTCATTAATTTCAAGCGTACATTTTTGTCCAAAAAATAGAGCTCTATTATCATCTAAATGTCCTGCAGGGAAACCAAAGCAAATTGGGAAATTATAATCTTTAGTATGTCCTAAAATTATTTCTTCAACTTTTTTACCAAAGGGAATTGCATTGTCATTCATATCACTCATACCCCCAACTACTAATCCTTTTATTTTTGTAAACTTTGCATTGCGTTTTAAATTCATCATCATCCTGTCAATATGATATAAATATTCATCCAAATCTTCAATAAATAATATTTTTCCATCAGTATCAACATCAGAATTTGATCCCAATAAACTGTATAAAATAGATAAATTCCCCCCAACAAATTCTCCATCAACTTTTCCAAATTTGTTAAAGAGATGGGGTCCGCATAAAATAACATTCTCGTTTCCAAAAAGGACATTTCTTAATGACGACAAGCTTTGCTTAGTATTTGTTTTAAAATTTATTGGCATTGTAGCATGCAAACTTGCAATCCCTAACTTATTTAAATGTGAATGTAAAACAGTAACATCACTATAACCTACAATCCATTTAGGATTATTTTTCAACTTATAAAAATCAATATTATCAATAATTTGAACGGTGCCATAGCCACCTCTTGCACACAAAATTGCCGTAATAGAATCATCATCAATCATCCTTTGTAAATCTGTTCTTCTTTGCTCTAATGTTCCTGAAAACTGATTGTCAGATTCAAATAAGTTAGGTCCTAATTCTACTTTCAATCCCCAACTTTCAATTATTTTAATAGCTGGAACTAACTCTTCATAAGTAATTTTCCTAGCAGTAGAAATAACTCCAATTTTGTCGCCAATTTTTAATTTTTCAGGTAATATCATAAATGTAGTTTATTCAGTTATAAAATTTATCTTTGCGAAAATAATTTTTTCTTAAAGAAATGAGCACAAAAAGATACACAGTTACTGCAGCATTACCTTATGCCAATGGCCCTTTACATATTGGACATATAGCAGGAGCCTATTTGCCAGCTGATATTTATGTAAGATATCTAAAAGCTAGAGGAAATGATGTAGTATTTGTTTGTGGGTCAGATGAGCATGGTGCCGCCATTACTTTGCGTGCTAAAAAAGATGGAGTATCTCCACAAGAAATTGTAGATAAATACCATAACATCAATAAGAAAGCATTTGCTGATTTTGGAATTAATTTTAGTATTTACCACAGAACTTCTGATAAGTTACATCATGAAATAGCACAAAAATTCTTCAAAAAACTTGAATGTCTAAATGTATTTACTAAAAAAACAGCGGAACAATTTTATGATGAAGAAAATGATCAATTTTTAGCTGATAGATATATTAGTGGCGAGTGCCCAAAGTGTAACGCTAGCAGAGCTTATGGCGATCAATGTGAAAAATGTGGCTCAGCACTTATTGCTGAAGAATTAATTAATCCAATATCTACTTTAAGTGGAAATGTACCCATAAAAAAAGAAACTTCTCACTGGTATTTACCAATGCAAGAACATGAAAAATGGCTAAAGAATTGGGTAGAAGATGGAATATTAAATGATGAAAAACATCACAACCCAAAAACTTGGAGAAGCCAAGTAATTGGGCAATGCAAATCATGGATTGATGGAGGGCTTCAAGCTAGAGCTATGACGCGTGATTTGGATTGGGGAGTAAAAGTGCCGTTAAAAAATGCTGATGGGAAAGTGCTATATGTTTGGCTAGATGCTCCAATTGGTTATATATCAGCCACTAAAAAATGGGCAGATGAAAACAATAAAAATTGGGAAGATTATTGGAAAAATAAAGACACTGAATTAGTACATTTTATTGGAAAAGACAATATTGTTTTTCATTGTATTATTTTTCCAATCATTTTAAAGGCACATGAAGGGTATATTTTACCAACCAATGTTCCTGCAAACCAGTTTTTAAATTTAGAAGGTAAAAAATTATCTACCTCACGTAATTGGGCAATTTGGCTACACGAATATTTAGAGGATTTTAAAGGGCAAGAAGATGCATTGCGTTATGCCCTTTGCGCTACTGCCCCAGAAAGTAAGGATACTGATTTTACTTGGGCTGATTTTCAGGCTAGAAACAACAATGAATTAGTTGCTATCTTTGGGAATTTCATCAATCGTGTAGCGGTTTTAACAAATAAATATTGGGATGGTGCTGTCCCAACCTGCAACAAGCTAAATGCTTATGATAAAGAGATATTAGAAAAGCTGAAGACATTCCCTGATAAAATTGGGTCTTCTATTGAAAAATATCGTTTTCGTGAAGCCTTGGGTGAACTGATGAATTTAGCCCGATTAGGAAATAAATACTTAGCAGATACTGAACCTTGGAAATTGAAAAAAACTGATGAACAAAGAACAGAATCTATCATGAATATTTCCATACAGATTGCTGCATCTTTAGCTATTTTATCTGAACCTTTTATGCCTTTTTCATCAAATAAATTAAAAGATATACTAGGCCTTAGTAAGGCAAATTGGAATGATGCTGGTGGAATAATAATACGTAATAATCACAAAATAAAGCCTGCGACTCATTTGTTCAATAAGATTGATGATGAGCAAATTGAAACACAATTAGAGAAATTAAATCAATAGATTTATTATGCATGCATAATAAATACTATATTTGCAATCTAAAATATGCATGCTATGAAAAAATATTCTACACTCCTTGTTTTAAGCCTTATTAGTACTTTTACTTTTGCACAATGTAACGGAAGGTATCAAACAGAAATTTTCAACTCGGTTACTGTTACTGAGGTAAATTACTCTGATGTTTATACTGATAATGCACATAAAATGGATATTTACACTCCTGATGGAGACACGGAAATAAATCGTCCTGTAATTTTATTTATGCATGGAGGTTCATTCTATGGGGGTGATAAAGCAGATTCATATTGTGTAGAATTTTGTACTGCTTTTGCAAAAAAAGGGTATATTGTTGCTTCTGTAAATTATCGTTTAGTCTCCCTATTAAATATTGCTAGTTTTTTAACTAATCAAGATGAACAATATGAAGCAGTATTAGAAGCCACAGTAGATATTAAGGCAGCTATACGTTATTTTAGAAAAGATTTTGCAAATGGAGATACTTATGGAATTGACCCTAATACTGTTTTTGTTGGAGGAAGTTCTGCAGGAGCTATTACTGCAATTCATTTAGCATACATTGATAATGTTAGTGATTTACCTACAACACCATTTGATATTCAAGCTGTAGCTAATAATCTAGGAGGTCTAGAAGGGGATGCTGGTAATTTAGGATATAGCTCTAAAGTTAATGGTGTAATTAGCTTTGCAGGAGGGATTGGTAATGTTAGTTGGATAGATCCTAATGACGAACCACTAGTAAGCTGTCAGGGAGATGCCGATCAAACTGTTAGTTACAACTGCGCGCCTGGGCTTGGACAAGCAACAGTTCTTGAGCTTTGTGGAAGTGGTGAGATGCATCCCCAAGCTAATTTAGTTGGTTTAGTAAATGATAAGTTATTATTTCCTGGTGCAGACCATAGTTGGTGCAGTTCAGGAAACAGTTCTAATTTTATACAAGCTCTTGATTTCACAACAGACTTTCTTTACCCTTTGTTACCATGCAATAATACCACTGCTATTTCTGAAGTAAATTCTACACAAAGAAAATTGCTAAAAATTACCGATTTATTAGGCAGAGTAACAACTGCAACGCAAAACACTCCTTTATTTTATATCTATGATAACGGTAATGTAGAAAAGAAAGTAATTCTAAACTAAAAATTGGCAAAACACAACAAGCTTGAGAAAGATGGCGAGTTAATTGCCTTTATGATTTTGCAAAGAGATGGTTTTACTATACTGGAAACAAATTGGTGTTTCCAAAAAGCAGAAGTAGATATTATTGCTCAAAAAGATAAATTTTTAATTTTTATTGAAGTAAAGACTAGTAGAAATAAAAAATTTGGAAAGCCATCAGACACAACAGATAAGAAAAATATTTCCCTCTATAAAAAGGCTGTAGAAAACTATTTAGAAAAATACCCATCTGACTTGGAAATTAGGTTTGATGTTATGAATATTATAATAGACAAAGAAGAAACTGAAATAGAACATATACCTAACGTATTTTAAGTTATTCCACCGTATCTTTGCAAAAATTTTCATCATGAAAAGAAAGGCTAAAGCAAAAAAAGATTTTAATCCAAAACCAATAAAAACATCTTCATTCAGAAAAAAGCTAAAAGCTAAAAAAAGAGTTGAAGATGGAAAGATGAGATTAAATAAATTTATTGCTAATGCTGGAATTTGCAGCAGAAGAGAAGCAGATAAATTTATTGAAGCTGGTGTTGTTACCGTAAATGGAGTAGGTATTACAGAAATGGGACACAGAGTTTCCTCTAATGATACTGTTAAATTTAATGGTCAAAGATTAAAGTCAGACACACTAAGATATGTGCTTTTGAATAAGCCAAAGAACTATTCTGGTAGGGTTGAAAGCAGGACAGCTACATCATCAGTAATGCAATTAATTGCAGCTGCTTGTAAAGAAAAAGTTTATCCAATAGATAAACTAAATAAATCTGAAACTGGACTATTACTTTTTACAAATGACAGTGATTTAGCTAAAAAATTAACTAACAAGAGTCAGAAGGTAAAAGCAATCTATCAAATTACATTAGATAAAAATCTAACTCAAACAGATTTAGAAAAAATAAGGGGAGGATTTATGATTCATGGAAAAACTTGCTCTTTTGATTCAATTTCTTACATTAAGAATAAAGATAAAAATGAAATTGGGATTGAACACAGTAGAGGTGGAACTAAATATGTAAAAAATATTTTTGAAAAGTTTAACTACCAAATTATAAAACTAGATCGAGTATTCTTTGGCGGCTTAACTAAAAAAGATTTGCCTAGAAAATATTACAGACATCTAACGCAAGATGAGCTCAATATTTTAAAACGACTTTAAATACCATATGTTAGATACTTTCGTTATTATTTAGATTGTCGTATTTTTACAACTTAATGAAAGTAATTTTCAATCGCATATTTAATACCTTTCTGATTTTGATTCTCATAATCGGTAGTGCAATATTTGTAATTACCACTTATTTTGCTGATGATATTGAAAATGCTGTAATTGAAAAAATACAAGCGAACCTTACAACTCCATTATCTCTTGATGATGTAGAGTTTACAATCTATGATAATTTCCCATCTACATCAGTAAAATTCAACAACCTTCTAGTATTGGAATCAGTTGATTTTGGTAATGACACTTTACTATACGCAAAAGAAGCTTATGTTAATATTAGTCTAACAGAAGTACTCAGTAATAATTTTGATATCTCTAAAATTATTATCTCAAACGGTAAATTAAACATTAAATACAAGGAAGATAGAACTCCAAATTTTCTTATTGTCAAAGAGATTTCCGACAGTAAAGGAAATGTAAATATTGAAGAAATTGTATTATTAAATACAGATGTTCTTGTTGAGAATTTGAGTAGTGAATTAAATATAAATCTGCAAACTGATAGAGTAATTGTAGCGATTAACAACTCCAAAATCGAGCTTTATACTATTGCTTTTTCAAAAAACTTAACTGTTGGAAAAATTGATTATTTAACAAACAAAACTTTAGACATAAATGCAGAACTAAATATTAGAAAAGATACTATTGACATCTTAAATTCAAATATGCAAATTGAAAGTTTATTTGCAAATGGAAGCGGAAGAATTCTTAGAAATAGACATTTGGATATAGCTATAAAGCTTAAAGATGAAAAAATTAATAATGTTATTAGTAATTTACCTCAAAATATTAAAAAAATATGCGATCCTTTTATTCTTGATGGCAAAATAACTAGTGACATCAAAATTATAGGAATTATAAGTAAAAACACTAACCCTTTATTTGAGATGGATTATACTATTAAAGATGGGGTCTATGAACTTAAAAGCAGTCCATTTAGATTAAAAAATATCTCAATGAATGGTTCCGTTACTAATGGTGATCAACATAATTTTAAATCAACAAAAATTATTGCCTCAGAATTTATTTCTGAAACTGGAAAAGGTTATTTAAACGGCATTTTTACTTTAAAAAATCTGAATAATTACTTTTTAAATGCTCGTCTAAAATCTTCATGGGATTTGAAAGAAGTTAGCACTTATTTTGACGATTCGCCTTTTACTAATTTAAAAGGAAAAATTCTTGCAAAAACAAATTATGCTGGTGCAATTTCATTTGATAATCAATTTAAAAACAAATTTTTAAATGCAACTCATACCTCTGATGTAAAGTTCGAAAATATTAGTTTTAGTTATAAAAAATTTCCACTTCCTTTCACTCTTGATTTTGGTGATTGTCAATTAAAAAACAACAAAATTATTTTTAAAAATAGCTCGTCTACTATTTCAGAAAGCGACCTAAGTTTTGTAGGAGAGACAACTGATTTGATTGCTTATGTTCTTAATAAAAAAGATAAATTAGCAATTAGTGGGAATTTAAAATCAACTTATACTAATCTCAAACAACTAATGACTCTTGGTGATATTTCAGATGATAAAAGTATTACTACTTTCCCAAATTGGATAAAAGCAAATATTAATACTGAAATATCAAATTTCTCATATGATAACTTTATAGCAACTAATCTTAGCGGAAATATTCAATATAATAATGGGACGCTAAAAGGATTTAATATGAGTGGAAATTCCTTGGATGGTGATATTTCAGGGGATATGATTTTTACGGAACCAAAAAACAAGCATCTTATGCTTTTAGCAGATATTAAATTTAATAAAATTAATATACGTAATTCATTTCATGCTTTTAATAATTACGGTCAAAATTTCATAAATGAAAATGAAATAAAAGGACTTGGAACCGCTGAGATCAATGTGGAAGCTCATTGGAAACCTGACTTTATTCTAGATAAAGAAAAACTAAAATTAAAATTACATTTAATAGTTGAAAAAGGGGAATTAATTGACTTCAAAACATTAGAAAACTTATCATCTTATGTAAGTGTTGAAGAATTGAAACATGTAAAATTCTCAACTTTAGAAAATAATATTGAAGTCAAAAATAAAATGATTACTATCCCAAATATGGAGATAAAATCGTCAGCATTATCTGTATTTCTATCTGGATCTCACAGTTTTAACCAAGATATAAATTATGATGTAAAATTATTATTGTCTGAACTTCTTTCAACTTCTTTCAGGAAGAAAAACACAGAATTTGGAGAAGAAGAAAAAGATGGAAAAATGTTTAATACCGTATATTTAAAGATGACAGGCAATACAGCAGATCCTAAAATAACTTTGGACAAAATTCGTTTTATGGAAGACGTTAGTGATGGGATAAAGTTAGAGAAGAAGAATATAAGCAATATAATTAAAGAAGATGTTTTACAGACTAAAGAAAAAGAAAAGGAAGAACATGGGCAAGAAGTAGAAATAGAATGGAATCCTGAATTATAATTATGGACATATACTCAAAACAACAAAAATGGAAACTCGCCCTGATTGTGGTTGCTATTATTATTGGAATTTCCTCATTATTTATTACAAATACTCTAGTTCAAGAAGTTAAATCTGAGGAAAGAAAAAAAATTGAACTTTGGGCAGACGCCACCAAACATCTTGTTAGTTTAACTGGGGAAGGTGATTATTCTTTAGCAATTAAAGTAATATCTGAGAACAATAATATCCCAGTAATTTTAGTAGATGCTTGCGATAGTATTTTAGAAAATAGAAATTTCCAAAATTTTACAAAAACTGATAGCTTTTTCATCAATTTAGGAATTATTACTCCCCAAATAATTGACAATAAATTTTTAAGAGCTGAACTTAACGAAATAAAAGAAAGTGGAGACGAACCAATTGAAATTAATATTATTGGTGACAAACAATGGATTTATTATAAAGATTCTGCTCTACTATACAGACTAAGATACTACCCTATTTATCAACTTGGATTTATAGGCCTTTTCATGTTTATAGCCTACTTTATGTTTAGTGCAAGCAGAAGATCCGAACAAAATAAAGTATGGGCAGGAATGGCAAAAGAAACTGCTCATCAAATTGGCACACCTTTATCTTCCCTTATGGCTTGGACTGAAATCTTAAAAGAAAAAGAAGGAACTGAACAAATTGTTGACGAAATGGAGAAAGACATTAAAAGACTCGAAACAATCACAGAGAGATTCTCTAAAATTGGTTCAAAATCTGAACTCCAAAAAAGAAATATAATCAGCCTAGTTTCTCAATCAATAGAGTACCTAAAAGCAAGAATGCCAGCAAATACTGAATTTGATATTCAAGTGCCAAATAAGGAAATTATAATTCCATTAAATAGCGTGCTGTTTGAGTGGGTTATAGAAAATCTTGTGACAAATGCTGTTGATGCAATGAAGGGTAAGGGAAAAATTTGTGTTAGTATTACTGAGGAAGAAAATAAAATTGCAATTAATATATCAGATAATGGAGACGGGATTGATCGTTCAATCATAAAAAATATTTTTAAGCCAGGGGTTACTTCTAAAAAAAGAGGATGGGGGCTTGGCTTGTCATTATCAAAAAGAATAATCGAGGAGTATCATCAAGGAAGTATTTTTGTCATGAAATCAGTGAGAGGAAAAGGAACAACCTTCACAATCAGACTTCCAAAAAATCTAAATCCCACAACTTCCTAAGTTATTTTTATTTAGATAATTCTGATGATATTCTTCAGCTCTATAAAATTTTTCAGCTGAAATAATTTGAGTTACAATTGGATTATTCCAATTCTTAGATTGTTTTTTTAATGAACTTTTAACCATCTGCATTTGTTTTGCTGAGTGAAAAAAAACTACAGATCTGTATTGATTACCCACATCAATCCCTTGTCTATTTTTTGTAGTCGGATTATGATTATTCCAGAAAATTTCAAGCAAATCTAAATAACTAATTATATTAGGATTGAAATAGATATTAACTACCTCAGCATGCTTTGATTGCCCCTTACAAACCTCCTCATAAGTAGGGTTTTCAGTATTCCCTCCCATATAACCAACAGATGTAAGATAAACACCCTTAGTTTCACTATAAATTTTTTCTACCTGCCAAAAACATCCTGCACCAAAAGTTGCTTGCTCTAAATCTTTATATGCTTGAAATTGAATGCTTAAGGAATTAACACAATGCCTCGTATTTTTCTCTGTTATTTCCTCACCAACAAAAACATGCCCTAGGTGTCCATCACATCTTGCGCAACAAATTTCGGTTCTAACTCTACCTCCACTTAAATCTTCATACCTAACAATTGCACTTTCAATTTCATCATCAAATGATGGCCAGCCACATCCTGAATTAAACTTAGTATTTGACTCGTAAAGTGGGTTTTTACATGCTCTACAAATAAAGATACCCGCTTCAAAAAAATCATTATACTCGCCTGAGAATGGTGCTTCAGTGCCTTTGTTTTTTAGAATTTTTCTTTCTTCTGGAGTTAAACCTGAAAAGTAATCTTCAGTCATATTTTATAATTTATAAAAAAATTAAAAAGCGTCCAATTTGACAATTTTAGAATAAAAACAAGTGCTAATTAAAAATAAGTACCTATTAAAATCGTAACCATCTTTTTTGTAATAATCAAAAGTAAATAGTTTTTTATATTCGCAAAAATTTTAAGTATATTTTTTTGGCAAGCATATATATTCATATTCCATATTGTAAAAAAGCATGTACTTATTGTGATTTTCATTTTAAAATTAATCAAAAAGATAAAAATGAAATGCTAAAAAGTATGGCAAAGGAAATTGCAGAAAGGGCAAAGTATTTAAATCAACAAAAAATTAAGAGTATTTATTTTGGAGGAGGAACCCCTTCTATTTTGGATAATTTTGATATTAAAAAATTATTAAAAAAAATAAGGGAAAATTATGCTATTGCTGATAATGCTGAAATTACACTAGAATGTAATCCTGATGATTTGGATGAAAAAAAATTAACCTCATTAATAAACTTAGGCATTAATCGATTAAGCATAGGCATACAATCATTTGATGATGGTGATTTAAAATTTATGAATAGATCACATAATTCATCTGAAGCAGAAAATTCTATTCATCTAGCTAAAATGGTAGGTTTTAAAAATATTACTATTGACTTAATTTATGGACTGCCAAATCAAACCTTATCCAAATGGGAAAAGAACCTAAGTAAAATGTTTGCTTTAAATATTCAGCATTTTTCTCCTTACGCACTAACAGTTGAAAAGAAAACGGCCCTAAGTCATCTTGTAGAAACTAAGAAAGTTAGTTTGCCTAATGACGAAAATATTATTGAGCAATTCAATTTATTACAAGAAAAAGCAAAAGAAAACGATTTCATTCATTATGAGGTGTCTAATTTTGGGAAAAAAGGTTATTTCTCAAATCACAATTCTTCATATTGGAAAAATCAAGATTATTTAGGAATTGGGCCATCAGCTCATTCTTTTAATAGGAAAAGCAGAAGATGGAATGTCTCCTCAAATAAAAAATACATTCAAGGGATAACTAATAAAACAACATATTTTGAGACTGAAATACTTAGTAAAGAGCAACAGTATAATGAATATGTTTTAACTTCTTTAAGAACAATTTGGGGAGTAGATAGTACTATAATTCAAAATAAATTTGGAAAAGTAGTTCACACCCATTTTTTAAAAGAAATTGAAAAATGGAATAGAAAAAAATACATTTTATCTGAGAAGAATATCATAACATTAACTCAAAAAGGGAAAATCTTTGCAGATGCAATTAGTTCTGATTTATTTATCATTTGAATGATGACTTAAATCTATAATCGGGACATTATTCCATTCAACAATTTTAGTTGCCTCCCTAATATCAATAAAGTCAAAATCATAAACTAATTGCCTTAACTTAGTATAAGAAGTACTTAAATTATAATAGGATTTAAACTTTCTTTTTAATGAAAGTCCATCTAACATAGGTTGGCTAGGGTCAAAATCTCTTGGATGAAAATATGTCATTGTATAATCAGCATCATTGAGCAATTTTTTAATTAATCTATATGGGAAAAAACGAAAATAACCCCCTCCAGAAGCTACGAATTTTCTACCCATAAAGGTATTAATGCTCATTGGGAATTCTTTTATAAACATTCCTTTATATTTAATAATTGATGGAGTTGCTAACTCAAAATCATCAAAACCACCATCTTCTCTTTTAGCTGGAAAAATTGACGCATCATACTTAATCCCTAATTGATTCAAAATTTCAAAAGCCCAAACATTTTCCTTTTTAATTGAGAATCCTGGAGCCCTATACGATATTACCTTTTCACCAGTTATACTCTCTATACTATTCATGCAATCAGATAAATCCAATTTGAATTCATCTCTACTTTGTTTGTAAGCAGCTTTATGCATATCAGAATGAGCAGCAATTTCAAAGCCCAAATCATGTATTCTTTTAATAATTTCAGGATGTTTTCTGGCAATATACCCAACAACGAAAAATGTTGCCTTTACATCATGATCCAATAAAACCTGAAATATTTTATCCATCCCTTTATGAATACGAATTTCATAATTATCCCACTTATCTAGTATATCTTCAGGATATTTATGTATAATATGAAACCAATCTTCTATGTCAAAAGTTAGTATTTTCATTAAAAAAACTTCTTATTTCTTTTCTTAAATATAGCCACATCTTCTTTCTTAGGGAAACTAAAATAAGTCTGATCCTCATTATTATTTTCTAATGTTTCTACATTACCAATATCAATTATTTCAACAGCTTCAACAATTGATTGCATGCCAAGCATCTTTGTATATTTAATTAGTTCTTCTTGAGTTCTATTGCCTATCTCAACTTTCTTCTGAACAATAATAGGGCCTGTATCAATTCCTTCATTAACATAAAATACTGATACTCCGGTATATTTCTCATCATTTTTCATCACCCAGAAAGTTGGCATTAAGCCTCTGTATTTTGGCAATAATGCGGTATGAAGATTAATACATCCTTTAGGAGCTAAATTAATTATCTCATTCTTAAAAATTTGATTGCCTAATATTGAGATTAATAAATCTGGTTTATATGATTTTATAATTTCAATTGACTCATTATTGTTTATTGATTTATCTAATAATATCTTTTCTATATTATTGGTTCTTAAAAATGAATCAAGAGTTTTAGAACTATTAATTTTAGAAAGAATAAACTTTAATGAGTAGTATAGGAAGAATCTAATACCAAAAATATTTAATGTCTGTAAGGCTTTTTTAAAAAAACTTTCTTGTTTTCCAAAAGGAGAAACAGTAGCTACTACACACCCAATAACCTGATGTTTTTCTGGCAATAAATTAAGAAGTTTTTGTAAACTTCTTCTCAAATAAAAAGGCTCATCTTGTGTTATAATAACTATTCTCATCTAGATGTTTTTTCTATTAAATTAATATATTGAGCTGTAATATTTTTATGTGAGTACTCATTATCAATTTTAATACTATTATTTAATATCTTCTCCTTTTTCAATTTCTCAATATCTTTTAAACAATTAAGAAGATGTTCTACCTCATTAGAGTTCTTAAAGTAAAATGCATTATCTTCAAGAACATCTCTATTAAACACATTGTTGTGTGCAAAAATAAATGCTTTTGCTGCCATTGCCTCTAATAAAGCTGGATTAGTTCCCCCAACTGAATGTCCATGAAAATATACTTTAGCAAATTTTCTTAAACTATCTAAATGTTCTTTATTAAAAATGCTACCTAAAAACAAAATATCTGACTTGTCATATTTATCCAACAAATATTTTCCATAGCTTGTTTCTGTATTTCCAACAACTAAAAATCTAGTCTTAAATTTACTACTTAAATACCCATCAAGAATCATTTCAATATTATTTTCAGGCTCTAATCTTGCTATTAATAAGTAGTAATCCTGATTTGAAACGTCATATTTAATTAAAAACTCTTTTTTTGGATTAACCTTATCAGCACCATATGGAATCATTACAGATTGTTTGTTGTATTTTTTTTTGATATAATCTTGTATTCCTTTATTATCTGAAATTAAAAAAGTTGACTTTTTTGTAGCAAGTTTCTCAAACCACTTTGTTAGTTTTTTTACAAAAAAAGACCACTTAGCTCTTTTCCATTCAAGGCCATCCATATTGGTTATTATAACAGATTTCTTGATTGGCAACAATATAAATGAAATAGCAGCACTTTGGTAGCCAAACTCAAATATAACATCAAAGTCTTTTTTTAATGCATCTTTTAAACAAATGAAATCATAAATAAAATGTGCTGCTGATCCAATCTTATTTTCAGGACAGTATTTCTTTATTATATTAACACCTTTAAATGTTTTAGATTTATAAGGGTGAGATTCAATAGAATAAACTGTAACATCATACCCATTTTCAACAAGGCCTACAGAGAGATTTTCTGCACATTGCTCAAATCCACCATAATTATTTGGGATACCTCTAGTGCCTAGAATCGCAATTTTCATACTTTTCGTTTATGAATCGCAAATATATCAAATACAATCTGGAGTATAAACTAACAATTAATTTAATTGTATTTTATCCTAAAATTTAAAATATAAATTAATTAGTAATAGATAATTTACTAACTAGAATTTAGACATTTATACTCGCCAACTCTAGTAATAATCATCAAAAAATTAACAATTTTGTGTTGACATCTTGTCAGCCTTATACTGAGAAGTTTATACATGCCGTGCATATATTTGTCACGTCGTAATACTTGTTTTGGGTTGTATTAATCTAACCACTTTATACAACAATAAAAAAAGCCTTCATAATCATGGAGGCTTTTTTCTTTTATATATATCTAATGAGGGAACTTTATGCCTAACATAAACTCATGCGAACCAGATTGATAAGCGCTAGTTTCTGATGAAGGTAGCCCAAATGAGTATCCAATATTAAATCTGTCATTAATATTATACCCCAATAAAGCTGCCATTGATGATAAATCATTGTTCATCTTATAATTAATCCCAAGCCAAAACATTTCTTTATATCCTGTTTTAACTCCAAAATCAATTTGTGTGTTAGCTCCAGCTACTGACTTTAAAAAGAAAGATGGCTCAATAGCAATCCCAGAATTCAAAGAATGCTTATATGAGCCGAGAACATATATATGGGTAGTTAACTTTCCAGTCTGACTTGTAGTGTCATATATTCTCGCAAAATCATCATCCATTAAATTTAATTCTGAACTCAATAATTGCGGAACTGCCATACCTAAATACCATTTATCACCACTCAAATTAACACCAAAAGTTGCATCTGGCAAAGACCTTAAAACATCTCCACCTTTCATTAATGGATCATTTTGATCTTCTAATGAAATACCATCCTTAATTATTTTAAATTGAGTAAATCCTCCAGAGAGTGCTAATGCTAAATTCATTGATTCAGTGATATTCAAAGAATATGTATAAGACAAAGATCCTCCTACTCTACTTGTTGGCCCAGTAACATCATTAAATACTGTACCACCTAAACCTACATTTCTACTATGCTTACCATATATACTCATGATGGTAGTCCTTGGACCATCATTCATCCCTTGCCATTGGTTTCTTATAGTAGTATTCACTTGATAATAATCATACATCCCAGCAATAGCAGGGTTTATCGCATAATTATTCATCATATATTGAGTAATTTGAGGAAGTTGCTGAGCTTTTAAAGCTCCTCCAAAACAAATTACATATAGTAAAATTGATATTCTTTTCATTTTTATAATTTTCATATTATCTGATAATTGTAATAGGACCCGTTTGAGCTTCATCACCTGTATTCAAGTCAATTATATAGTAATAAGTACCTACAGCTAATTCTTTACCTTCATTTGTTCCGTCCCAAGGAGTATAACTGTCTCCACCTTTTGATTCAAAAACTAAACCTCCCCATCTATTAAATACTTGTACTAAAGCGTCTTTATAAGATGCAATATCTAATGGAGTCCAGGTGTCATTATATCCATCAGCATTTGGAGTGATGGCTTCATAAGGTTTTACCCCCACAACAATATAAATAGAATCATACCCTAAACAACCATCAAAATCCTTTACATCAACATAATACCAGCCTGATTCTTGTGGACTAACAGTAACTGATTTTTCAGATAAAGTACCTAGACTCCAAGTCCAGTTATACTCTGAACAATTAATATTGTCTGAGTAAATTTCTATGCTTTCACCGTTTAAAACTACTGGGAAATCTCCAACATCAACACCAGGATCAGATACTGGCTCAGGATCAACATCTGCAGAATAGGTTACTACCACATCTACATCCTGTGAACAGTTAGCATTATCATGAATTGTTAATGTATAAGTAGTTGTAATTGTTTGTCCAAACGCTAAAATAGTATCTGTATAAATATTTCTATCTCCGTTTATAACTCCGTCACTCCAATTATAAGTTAATCCATCTCGTTCATCTATATCTATATCTATATCTTGCCCTAAACATATTGTATCTGGTTCTAAAGCATCTAAGTAACCTGGCATGAAAACATTTTGATATCCAGTTACAAATATCTCTTCTGATATTTCACAATCATTATCATCAATTAATGTTACCGTATATGAAGTATTTGAACCAGCAACTAAATTTTGAGTTGAATTATTTGCAGGGCCATTACCAATACCCCAATCATATAAATATGGAGGAGTCCCCCCAACAGGGTATACAGTAGCATATGCACTAATATTACATGCTTCATCAAAGTAATCAACTGACATTTCTAAACCATCTGATGGCTCAGTAATTGAAACTGATTCTGAAATTACAGTACATCCATTTAAATCTACAACTTTTACTGTATAGAATCCCGGTACAAGTCCAGTTATCTCTGCATTCATATTATTATCAACCATAAGAGTAGAAATTATTGTCCCACTTTCATTCAGCCATGTATATTCATATTGTGGGGGGATGCCTAAATAAGGTGTGCCGCCATTTGCAAGTGCCTGAATAGAACCTGTCCCTCCAGCAAAACAATCAATATCAATATCTGTTATTATTACTTGTAGCGAATCTGGTTGAAATAAATATATTGCAGCAGTATCTTTACAGCCATTAGCATCTTGAACCTCAACAATATAAGATCCAACCTCCAGTGTGGAAATCTGAGAATTGATATTATTTGTATTTAAATCTGTAATCCCATTAGACCATGTATAATCGTATACAGGATTTCCACCTGTTACTGTTGCCTTTATCTTACCATCAGCTTGTCCAAAACAAGAAATTGCGTCAATCATTTCTGATTGAACAATTAATTCATTATTCTGAGTTATGCTTACAGTATCTATCAACTCACATCCTTGAGCATCTGTAACAACACAAATATATTCTGCAGTATTACTAGTACTATCTGCACAAAGCCCAACAACAGGGTTTGTAGTTTGATTTAGGTAATCATTCCATTGATAATTATAAAGACTCAAACCTGTAAACTGAATTCCACCACTAACATTGAGCATAATTTCTCCATCACATTCTCCATAACAACCAACATTAGTTACACTTGCGTTAGAAACACTCAATGCATTATTATCATTAATTATTACTGTCTCATTATTAATGCACCCATGAACATCTGTAACTTCAATATTATAATTGCCTGCTGATAATCCATCTATAGAATATGTAGTCGCTCCATTATCCCACAAATATGTATAAGTTGTTGCAGTACCTACACCTCCAGAAACAAGTGCAGTTACAGCACCATCACTCCAAGCTACACAACTAACATGTGTAGGTGAAAATGAAATATCAATAGGAGATGGTTCATTATACATAATTGTTTCTGTATAATTACAACCATTAGCATCCTCTACTATAAAAATGTGATTACCTGCATCTAATCCAGTAATCTGTGAAGCAGATCCAAAAATAGTATCTGTATTATAAATTGTATAATAAGGCAATGTTCCTCCAGAAGCAGTTACATCTAAATAACCTGAATTTCCACCATTACATAGTACTTGATAATTATTAGAATCGGATGGTGTTAAAGTTACATTTAATGGATTTGGTTCAGTTATAAAAATTTGATCCGAAGTAGCACATGTAATGCCATTTACTCCGTTATTAATATCAAAAATTTCTACTGTATGCCATCCAGGTTCTAAATTATTAAATAGAGGGTAAGACTGGAAAGTTACTCCATTAATTGAATATTCAAAAGGGGCCGTTCCGCCTGTGAATATAATGTCTTGTATTGCTCCATCATCTGCTCCAAAACAACTAATATGTGTAAATACTGTACTATCAATCACTAGCTGATCAGGATAAGATAATATACTAATAGAATCTGCATAACAACCATTAGCATCGATTGCCCAAATAGTATATGAGCCTGGAGATAAATTGCTAAAAACAGGGTTAGTTTGCGTGTTTAGACCTCCAGTATTCGAATACGAATATGGAGACTGCCCTCCACTTGTTAAAATTTCGATTTGAGCATCATTAATCCCAAAACAAGAGTTCCCATTAATAATTAGTGAATCTATCTGAATTGGATTAGATGGCGCATTAATATCTACAGTACCTGTTATTTGACAAGTTGTTGCATCTTCAACA
>Ga0315315_10000225_pt1 | contig 44888 bp, 40 predicted proteins | sample M140m3416metaG_FD_203699 | JGI IMG/M metagenome (GOLD analysis project Ga0315315, IMG submission 203699) | Ammonia-oxidizing marine archaeal communities from Monterey Bay, California, United States - M1 40m 3416 | ecosystem: Environmental > Aquatic > Marine > Intertidal zone | place: USA...
ATAAATTTAAATTTTTTTCAATTAATGTAATGTCATTGCCATTATATATATCATTACGAACACATACAAAGAATATTCTTTCTCTTTGTTGAGGTATTCCATAATTATGTGGTGACATATGAAATAATTGCAATGAATATCCTACTTCTTCGATTTTATTTTTTATGTATTCAATCACTTTACCATTACTTACTTTCATTATGTGTTTTACATTTTCTAAAAATAAAAATTTTGGTTTCTTATGTTTTACTATTCTCATTATTTCATCAAATAATAATCCACGGTCATCATTAAATGATTTTTTATTACCACCATTACTAAATGGTTGACAAGGAAATCCACCACATAATATATCAAAGTCTTCCAAATTTTTTTCATTTATATCTTTAATATCCTTTACAGGTGTTAAATTATAATTATTTTCATATACCTCTATACAATGTTTATCTATATCACTCGCTAAAACACAAGTCATTTTATTTGAATATTTTGTTAACGCCTGATGAAAACCACCAACACCACAAAATAAATCTATAAATTTCATCTTACCATCGTTATTAGTTGAAACAATCGGTTCACTTTGGTTTATATCATTACTTATATCCTCTTTTAATTCAATAGTTTCTGGTTTATTATTATTTAAAATAAGTGTTATTATATCCAACTTCTTTTTATTTGAATATCCTTTAATTTCTTTTTCTTTGCACATACTTTTTAATGATGGTAAACTTAAACTAATTAGTTCACTATACATTTTTTCTTTACTTTCAGTATTATCCATATTCATAATATATATACTTCTTATTGTTTTTTTAATATTATTCAATTTTATATTTATGCTAATTATTAAAAAATTGAATAATATATTTATACTCTATTATATCATATAGCATGAATTCTAAGAAATCGTTTACAAAATCTTTAGAGACATTATTTAAAAAAAATATTAAAAAATATAATACCTTAGTTAAAAATGAAAAAAAAAATGATTTAATTATTAAAAAAGAAGTTTCTTTGGTTTTAAACCAAATTATAAAAACTATTGACATTGTTCCAAAAAATAAAAGAAAAAATACGGATTTTAATGGGTTTGAACTTTTATTTTGTTTGAAATTAATAGATAAAAATATATCCAACAAAAAAGATATTGAAAATATTAATTTTGAATATTTCAATAAATATGTTGTTGGTTGTGATGAAAGTTCATTCACTTCATATAAAGATGATATTTTATCTCGTAATTCAAATATTATTAACAAATGGTTAATTAATATGAATACATATGACCTTTTTAAACAAACGTTTATTAAAATTTATCTTGAAGGAAAAAAAATAAAATCACATGAAATTAAAGAGTTAAATAAAAATATTCATGATGTAAAACAAAAAAAAGCAGATGTTTATATTCAACTACAAAACAATAATATAATTGGTATATCAATTAAACAAGACGCAAACGCTACAAAGAGTAATTATTCTATTGAAGATATTATACAAAAAATTCATTTACGCACGAATCTAGAACCTATACCATTCAAATCTACACGTATTCAATATTTGGCAGATAATGGATTTCATGAATTTAAAGAGGAAGATAGACCTAATGTTAATAAATTATTTTATCCAAATGTATCAAATTGTTATTTTGATTTATTAAAAAAATATATACATGAATATAATAGCGATATTGTACAATATATGATTAATTGTTTATATCCTAAGGATCTTCCCTATATGTTATATGAATTTGATGGTATAAAATTAATACAATTGAATAATATTATAATCAATTCTACATTATTTGCAGAACATTTACCATATTATTATACTTCTAAAGGTATACTACGTAATTGTGCTAAATTATTTTATCAATTAAAAATAAATGATACTATCTTTCGTGTTGAAGGAAGATGGAAAGGGAATATTTTTACATCATCCCCTCAATTTCTAATACACAATGATATCATGTAAAAATATAAATTAAAAAATTTTTTAATTTATGTTACATTTAATATTTTTATTACTTACACTTATTATACGTACATTGCTAAGAAACTTTGGTTTTGATGAACGTCGTTCTTTATTAACTTATTAACATGATCAATACTAACTGTAAATGGAAATGTTACCTTCATATCAATATCCTTTTTAAATAGTTCTGTATCACTTTTTACTAGTCTAAATAAATTTAACTTTGTATGAATAATTTCTAAACAACGTTTCAAATTTCTTACACCAGACTCATTCTTAGTTAATTCTTTATTTGACGCAATATATTCAAGTGTTTCGTCAGGTAAGATTACATCTTCTTCTTTAAAGTTAACTTGGTCTCTTATCTTAGGTAGTAAATACTTTTTGGAAATGATTACCTTTTCTTTTGTTTCATATCCCTTTGTCTGAATACGATACATTCTATCTTTTAAAATGGGATTTACCTTATCCTCATCATTATAACTAAATATAAATAAACATTTACTCAAGTCAAAATCTATTTCTGAAAAGTATTTATCGTGAAATTCGTTATTTTGCGAAGTATCGGTTAGATGTGTCAAAATACCTACAATTTCTTCACCTCGTGGAGTATCGCTAATTTTATCTAATTCATCAAAATATATCACTGGATTCATACATTTACTATCAATCAATATTTGAACAATTTTACCCCAACTACTACCTTCATATGTATATGAATGACCTTCTAAGAAACTACTATCACCTGTACCTCCTAGTGTAATAAACGCAAATTCTCTTCCTAAAATTTTACTAATTCCTTCTTTAACTAATGTTGTTTTACCTGTACCCATTGGTCCCTTTATAGCGATCGCGGATCCAATTGCCGTTGGATTCGATATCCATTGACCGATAAATTGCATAATTTGAATCTTTGCATCATCTAATCCATATACACAATTATCTAATCTATTTTTCGCATTTTCCATAAAATCATGACATTTATCAATACCATCATCAATATTAACTGATAAACTATTGTACATTCCAAAAGGTATCTTCATAAATGTATCTACCCAATTCTTAATTTTATAATATTCTGGATCACCTTGCTCCATTGATTTCAATATATTCAATTTTTGCATTGCGATTGCCTTGAATTTAGCAGGCATGTCAGAATCTAATAATGACAATCTGTATGGTTTATCAATATTAATATGAGAATTAATTTCCTTTAAGTCTCTCATAACCTTTAACTGTTCTTTATTTGATAATTTTTTCTTAAAATAATCGATTTCATTTGTACGTTTCTTTTCTTTATGTACTAGTTTATGATACATCTTAGCATTCTTTGATCTAGTTTTCTTAACCAACTTTTTAATACGTATATTAATATCATCCAATAACCCTTTGATAGTTTTGCTATTTGGGCGCTTCTCCAATTGGTGTAAGTAATGTTTTTTTGTACTTACTAAATCTAGATATTCTACTTCCGCATCAGTAGGTTCTTCCTTTTTCAACTTATTTTCTTTTTTCTTTATTTCACGTTCTTTTTTTTGCTTTTGCTTTTCATTTAATTTAATATTAATTTTTTCATATTTCTCCTTCATAAATGTCTCCTCATCTTCGCTATTACATTCAGCATCATCATCTTCGTAATATTCCTCATCATCATCTTCTAATCCATCCAACGCTAGGACAATGTTTACTATACCATCCTTTTCGTGTTGATTAACATATTCTTCAGAATCTTCTTCATATTCTTCTTCATCAGAATCTTCTTCATCAGAATCTTCTTCATCAGAATCTTCTTCATCAGAATCTTCTTCGTCAGAATCTTCTTCGTCAGAATCTTCTTCATCTGTTTCGTATTCTTCAGATTCATCATCTTCTTCCACATGTACTTCGTCATTATAATATTCCTCAACATCTTCGTCTAACTCTTCCACTCTACTACTCTTTTTATTTTTCTTATTCTTTTTTTCATTCGATCTTAGTATCATCTTATTTTTCAACTTTTTTTCATCTTTAACAACTTTATTTGCGTGTTTAGATGGAAATTGATTTGCTAAAAACTTTTTAGATAGTACTGATTTACCTTTCTTGTCAGTATCCTTATCCTTCTTACCCTTGTTTTTTGACTTTTTAATTTTTGTTTTTATGTTTTCAGATTCATCCGAAGATTCCAAATATTCAGATTCATCTGATGATACATTATTATCTGAATCGTATGACTTCTTTACTTTATTATACTTTGGCATAATCAATTACTATATTTGTATTATTGGTATTTTTATAAATTTTATTCAATTTTTTATAATAATAACATATTTAAAAAATAAATCTTATAACTATATAATGACAAATAAAGAAAATGTATTGTTATTGGTAAACGCAAAACAAATTTTAAATAATATAAGTGAAAAAAAACAAGATCAAGAATATATAGATATTTTACAAAAAATTAATGAATATATAGATAAATATTGTGATCATAGTAAAATATATGATTATATTGATATAGATGTTGAATATTCACAACGCATATGTTATTGTGAATATTGTTACACAACATTTAATTAATATTTTAAGTTATAATAAACATAAACAAATTATATTTATTATATATAATGTCGTCATTAACAAAATCTGAATCTTTACAGTTAAAAAAATTGGTCGCAGAAATGGGTAGTACTGACCAAACAGATAATATCCGTAAATTAAAACATAGTACTCTTATACGAGACGATATTAGAAGAATGGATACAATAGCATATAAATATAACTTAAATCAAGATAGCGATAAGGAAAAATATAGAGAAGAATGTATTAAAGAATGTAATTTTTTATATACTAATTATAATGATATTTTTAATGGCATAAGTAACCAAGAAATGAATTTAACAATTTTAACAAAATTTTTAACTATATTAAAATTAATAGAAGATAATAAAATAGATCAAAATGAAGGATCGGTTATGGTTGGTAAATTATTAAAGGAATTATATATTGACTCAGCATTAAAGAGATCTGAAAATTTAGATAATAAATATAAACAAGAAAAAAGTGAAAACACTACAGAAAAAAAAATTTCATGGAAAGAATATAAAAACTTAAAGAGTAATTAAATATTATGGAATTCATTTCTGTAGAAGATAAAAATCTTTTAACAAGTATTCACGATAATATTGCGATTTTAAAAATTGCCTGTAATAATGATGAATTATTAAATATATATTCAAATCGTATAAAAGATCATAATTCTAAAATTTCTACTAATAAATACGCAGACTCTGGTTTCGATTTACTAGTTCCTAATAATGAATTATTTACTGAAATGTACAATACAAAATTTATTAATTTTCAATTAAAATGTGAAATGTTACATGTAAATTTAAAAACAAATGATATTAATAGTTCTCCATTTTATATATATCCACGTTCAAGTATCTCCAAAACACCACTAATGTTATCAAATCATACTGGAATTATAGATTCAGGGTATCGCGGAGATCTAATCGGTGCTTTCCGTAGTTTTTCAGATAAAACATATAATGTTGAAAAACATACAAGATTATTACAAATATGCCATTCTTCATTATGCCCTATTTATATAGTTGTAGTAAACGAAAATATGTTAACTCTTACAGAAAGGGGAAACGGTGGTTTTGGTTCTACAGGTAAATAATTTTAATATAATAATACCTATGTATATTATATTATGTATGATAAACAATAAGTATATTAATGTATTTAAAAATAATCCTTATACTATTCAAAAAAATAACGATAAAGTAATAGTATTTGATCTAGATGAAACTTTAGGTTCATTTACTGATTTAGAAATTATATGGAATACTATATTACTGTTCAATAATAAACAATTAAATACAGAACATAATTTCTATTATTTATTAGATTTGTTTCATGAATTTACTCGTTATGGTATAGTTAATATATTAGATTATGTCTATCAAAAAAAATTAAGTAAGGAATGCTTTAAAATTTTTTTATACACTAATAATCAATCATCTAAACGATGGGTTAATATGATTTGTAATTATTTTAGTTTTAAATTAAATATTATTAAACCCAATATTTTATTTGATCAAATTATTTATGCTTTTAAAATAAATAATAAAGTAGTTGAACATCTTAGAACTAGTCACAAAAAAAAACATTCTGATTTTATTAAGTGTACATTAATGCCTAATAATACTGAAATATGTTTCATAGATAATACTTATTTTAATGATATGAATAATAAACGTGTCTATTATATTCAACCTCTTTCATATCAACATAATTTACATATTAAAGATATTGTGTCGAGATTATTTAATTCAGATTTTAATAAGTATATACCTAATACTGATACAAATAGACTAATCTTTTATAATAATTTATCTAGTAATCGTTACGATTATAATGAAGGGTCATTTAATAAATTATTAGATACCAATATTATTGTTTCTCAAAAAATCATGTATTATATCAAAGATTTTTTTCTAATTACCAACAAAAAAAATAAAACCAAAAAAAATATATATTCATTAAATAAATATACTCGACGTAAAAAATAATTATTTTTCTATTTCATTATTTGCCATTAATATTATCTGTTCTTCAAATGATAACTTTTGATAACTTAAGCAGTCATCCCATTTATACGAAAAAAAACGATTCATAGAATTTTTACACAGTATGTTTATTCCATCGTCTGTTACTTTTATATCTAATAAAATCCCTCCGTTTGTCAATTTAGTATTACGTATCCAACGTATTTGTTTACCTTTATGTAATTCGTTTAATTCATCTACATATCGATAACCTTGTAAACTTGTTGTTATTTTTTTTTTTTCTTCTTCCTGTATTTTTTTTAATTCTAGCGAATCGTATATATCTTCCGCAACCGTATATAATGTTTTATTTATTAAATAATCGTTATTTTCATTATCTACGGAATTCAATATATTTTGTATATCTAATTCAGAATATATATCATTTTCGCGGACTACTTCTTTATATAATTCATTAATATTAATATTCATACTACTATTAATATTAACTTATATTTATATATTTATACAGGTATAAATACTTTTATAGATTGATGAAAATATTCTACAACACCTAAATTAACAAATAAAAATATCGCGCTATTAAATATTATATCACTATCATTTTCTGTTATTGTCATTTTTGATTTTCGTGGATAATATCTAAGCATTAAAAATAAACATACTAACAATTGCAGAATAGTATTAAATATACGTAAATATTCTTCATTAATAAATATGATATTGAAAAAATAAAATAATATAATATAACCAAAGTTTAATACATGTGACGTTGTCATTATATATTTAAAATAATGCGAAAATTCATTAAAAAATGTATTAATGTAATTTAAAAAGTTCATTATATATTAATATAAGAAAAATAATTTATGAATGATATCAAAAACCATATTATAAAAAATAAATACAAAGTAGATTCATTAATTGGTAGTGGAAATTTCAGTAACATATATTCAGGAATAAACATTAAAAATAATAATAAAATCGCAATTAAAATAGAATCTAATAATAATATGTTAAAAGTATTAAAGAATGAAGTAAAAATTCTTAATTATTTACAATCAAATCATTGTAAAAATATTCCAATTTTATACTGGTATGGTAATTATTTAAACTATAAATGTGTAACTATGAATTTATTTGAATATACATTAAAAGATATCATGTATAATGATATATCAATTCATAATATTAATAACTGCATTGTTAAATTAATAAATATCATTAATAATATTCATGATTTTTATGTTGTTCATCGTGATATAAAACCTGAAAATATAATGTTTAAAAATAATGATATATTTTTTATCGACTTTGGGTTATCTACATTTTATATTAATGAAGAAAGTAATCATTATCCAAATACTAGTACTAATCATATTATAGGTAGTCCCAATTACATTAGTCATCATATACACGAAGGTAATTCATATTCTCGTCGCGATGATTTAATTTCTATTGGTTACATCTATATTGAAATGGTATATAAAACCCTACCTTGGAAAAATTTAAAATCTTTTGATGATGAAAACTATAATCATACACATATTTTAAATAAAAATAATCAAATTAAAAAACATAAAAAATCATTAGAAAATTTATCTCAATATTTATCCGATAATAAACGTATGTATGATTTTATTGAATATCTTTGTAATCTCGATTATAAAACTAAACCATCATATAACTATTTGATACACAATATAAGTAATAATTAAAATAAACTATATAAAAACTTTTGTTTAATAATATTATATAATGAGTTCTAACGACAAGCGTTATACAGGACAGGTTAAGTGGTTTAATAACAAGGCAGGATATGGATTTATTACTGTAAATGATGAAGGTGATTTTAAGGGTAAAGATATTTTTACTCATTTTTCCAGTATTAATGTATCTGATTCACAATATAAATACTTAGTTCAAGGTGAATATGTCGATTTAAATATCATAAAATCTACTACTGATAATCATGAATATCAATCAGTAAATGTTTCAGGAATTAAGGGGGGGAATTTAATGTGTGAAACGCGTAAGCAAATCTTAAGTGAACGTAAAAATCGTAGAAATATTAAAGGTGAATCTGTAGAAACCGCATAATTATATATTAACAATATTGTTCAAATAATAAAAAAACTATTTTTTTATTATTTTATTTATCTACCAAAATTTCTTTTAATACATTTTTTATAATTTTATTGTCTTGTTTTTTCATATTATCTTCTTTTGGTTCTCCAAGTACATTCAATGAAATATTCATAAATTCTTCAGATTCATTAGATGTCATATCTGTATGATTTGGATTTTCTTCTTGCCATTTTGGTAATAATTGTATATTCTTTTTTTCAATATCACGCAATGATTTTCTAATTTTACTTTTGTCGTCATCATCCTTTTCCCATTTATTTTCGTCTTTTATATATACCGTTTCGCGCTTTATATCTGTACAATGTATAGGTCTTTCTGTTATATCCATATCTTTTAATGCTTTTACAAAAATATGACTCATTCCGTCTACGTATCCTAATTTTCCTGTTAATTTTAAGTCTTCAATAGAAATATTTATGTTATTCATAAAATCCTGAATATTTAATGCTTCTTTGCATTGTTCATTTAAAAATACATTTAAATTAAATTGATTGTTAGTTGTATTGTTAGTTGTATTGTTAGTAGTATGACCTATTTTCGGTATAATTTCACGCACTGTTTTATGCAATTCTTTATTCTCATGCATAGTAGTTTGCGTTTGTTGTAAAACTGTATGTTGTAATTCTTGAGATTGATTTATAACTGTATTTTGTAATTCTTGATTCTGATTAATCAACTGTAAAAACATTTGTTTATAATTTATATCTTCTTCTGTATTATTTTCTCCATTATTTAAATCTATATTTACAAAAGTACATTTTTGTTTGTGATACCATAAACTATTTCTTGCCTTATATACTTTCCCACATTCGCATTGAAAAGGTATGGGGATTTTTGGGGATTTTTCTGTTCTATTTGTTCTATTTTGATGTTTCAGTGTAGTAAGGTGTTTATTATAGTCTTTTTTATTACTCGTGATATAGTTACAATTTTTACACAAATATTTTTGGGGATTTTTTGGGGATTTTTCCATTCTAAAAGTTCTATATATTTAGAACAGAAAAATCCCCTAAATCGTTTTTTTTTTAAATGTTTTTTTATTATTTTTTTTTATCGTAACACTTTTTTGAATGATTTTTTTTGGTTTTAAAGCATGTCAGTAAGAACCGCTTTTTTTTTTCATGTTTTTGAAATTCTATTTTCATAAATAAGAAAAATGGACATTTATTTTTGTCCAAAAATGAAAAAAATAGAAATGAATCTCAAAAATATGTTTTTTTTGAAAAAATATAAATTATAATAAAAATTATTTAATTATATTACATATTTTATAGCATTTTCAATGTGATTTATTAATATAACTTTAAATCTATCGTCTTCTGAACTTTTATTTTCTTCTCTTAATCTTTTTAATTGAGGTAAATTTTCTTCAGGAATTAAAGCAATATTTACTCCTGCTTTTTTAGCACCTAACAATTTTGCTTCTAGACCACCAATTGCTGTAATTCGTCCAATTAAATCAATTTCACCTGTCATAGCAATATTTTGTTTAATTGGTATATTGGATAAAAAACTAAAAATGGCAAGACATATAGCCCCACCCGCAGATGGTCCGTCTTTTGGAACACTAGTGGAAGGACAATGTATATGTAAACCTTTATTAGTATCTATAACTTTATTAGAATTGTAACTAGTTACTAATTTAAATGCCATTGTTTTAGCACATTTCATACTTTCTTTCATAATATCACCCTGTGTACCTGTTAATTCTAGTTTATTATCACTACTATTTTCGGATACTTGTATTGGTAAAATACCACCTAATCCTAAAGCGTTCGCATACATACCGTTTATTTGACCAATAAATGGAATATTACTAATAGATTCTCTTCTAATTTTATCCTTGTGTTTAAAAACATCATTAATTAAATTATCATCAATAATCATTTCAGTATCAGGGTTTAATAAACGACGTAAATTTAATTCTTGTATTAAACTTTCAAATAATTTTTTTAATTGTCTAGCGCCTGCTTCTCGTGTATAATCATTAATTAATTTATCAATATGATAATTACTAATATTAATTTCATTTGGTTCTAAGTCAACTAAATTTGTAATTTGAGGTATTAAATGATTAATCGAAATAACCTTTTTATCTTCAATAGATAATGGCAAAGTTTCTATTACTGTCATTCTATCTAATAAAATAGGATCAATTTTACTCCTATCATTAAATGTAAAAATCATTAATGCTTTTGATAAATCTAATGGAATACCTTCAAAATATTTATCATAATATTCTTCATTCTGTGTAGAATCTGTCAAATGTGTTAATATACCAGTAATTTCTCTACCAGATTCAGTATTACTAATTTTATCTAATTCATCAAATAATAATATAGGATTCATACATTGACATTCCATTAATATATCAACAATTCTTCCCCAAGTAGATCCCTGATAAGTATAACTATGACCGGATAAATAAGATGAACTTGAAGTACCACCAAGAGGAATAAAACCAACAGGTCGTGAATTACCAAAACCATCAACCAAACATTTTGCTAATCCTTGCTTAATTAAAGTAGTTTTTCCATTACCAGGTGGACCTTCTAAACCTAATACAATGCCTGATTGACCTCCAGAAATCCATTGTGCCAATAGTCTTCTGATTTGCGTTTTTACTAATTTGTGTCCATGAACACATTTTTCAAGAATTTCTTCAACTTTAGTTAAATATTGTTGTTGTTTTTCTCTGGCAATTTCTAATTTTTTTTTACCATTTAATGCTAAGTTTTTACTTTTTTCATAGAATGTTGCTTGATTTAATATTTTCATATAGTTATTTCCAAATTTAGTAAAACATTCTAATTTGTGGTACTTAGGAAATTTTTTATAAAGTTCTTCAACTAAATCTTTACCAGGATCATCTAAATCTGGTTCACTTTTAATAGATTCAAAAGGGATCTTAAGAATACCGTCTAAGTATTTTTGTGCTTTAGGTGCGCTGTCTGTTGACTGTGAAATTAACTTTAATTTTTCATATGCTTTTGCTTTAATCTTTTCCGTAGTTTTCATACCAGAAATGCGTATTTCATAAGGTACTTGTTCTGGAATATCTTTATTTTTTTTAGCGGTAAACGATGACATTGAATAATCAATATCTTTTTGCAATTTCCAGTCTAGTAAATGTATAGGTATAGGAATTCTACTATATAAATAATTTGCTTTATTCTTTAAACCAAGTTCCAAAAAAACAGAAATCAATTCTATTCTCATATATTCCGGTAAAAATTGATATTCACTTAATAAAATAGATTCATCTGTCTTAGATGAATATTCAATCTTTTCTTTTAATTGTTTAATTTTGGTAACAATCTGTCTTGTTTCAGAAACTAAATAGTCACGATAACTAAAACAATTTAAATAAGGAAGGGCTTCGTCTTTTGTTATTGTATACTTAGTATATAATTCTTTAATAATATTATGTTTTGGTATATAGTTACGATATATTCGTAATATATCAGCGTCAATTAATCCAAATATACGAATAGTAAAATTAGGTTGATCTATTTCAGTACAAATACCATACAATTTACCTTCTAATTGAGGTAAAGAAGGTTTAACATCACTTAATCTAATATAATTAGATTTATTATTTTTTATATTGATCTGACAATTCAAAGGTATAATAGAATAACTATAATAATTACAAAAATCATTAACAGTAAAAAAAGATTGTAAGTGTATATCAGATAATACTTGTCCATAGTTAATATTAATATTTAAATGTAATAATGTATCGTTAATATTGTTAAAACCATTATCTAGTACTAATTTTTGCCAACAACATTTTATCCATAATAGTCCAATACTTTGTACTTTTATGGGAAATTTATTTATACAATTTAAATATTTTACAATTTTTACAATTTTTTCAAGTTTAATATATTTTAGATTTCTTTCTAATGGACAATTATTAACATGTGTTGTCATTTTTGCTAATAAATTTTTTAATTTTTTTTGGAGAATTATATTATTTAGATATGATAGTATAATTTTATACATTATATGTTATTTTGTGTGATAAAATAAATTTATATATATATATGAATTTTTTAGATTTAAATACTTTTTTAAATGAATTTAAGAGCGAACCATTAATATATGACGAATTTGTAAAAGAGGCGGAAGTAAGAGTAAATAAAAAATTAATACCATTAATGAAATATGTAGAAAAACGAAAGCATCAAATAGACATAAAACTAATATATAAAAATATTTTAAAAAAGAATGAATATTTAACACGATTATATAATACATCATTAATAGTAAAACCCGATTATTTAACTATAACTGAAAGTCCTATGGAAAATAATAAAATGAATAATAATATAGTATTAAAATATAAAAATGTTATACGAAATTTATATTATAAAGAAATATTGTTAGAAACAGAATCAGGAATAGATAATGTTCCAACATTTATGAATGTAATTACAGATTTGTATGAAAACAATATAATAGATTATAAATTGCTAACTCCAAGTGCGTTATCTTTTATTCAAAAGGGAAGAATAGGAAGTGTATATTCGTCTTATTATTTTCGTGCGTCTATTATGAATCCATATTTAGTATACTCATTAAATAAAACATTATTAAAAGGCACTCGTATATTTTCACCAACGTTAGGTTGGAGTTCATATTGTTTTGGTTTTTTAGAATGTGACGAAGTAGAAGAATATGTAGGTACAGACGTAATACCGAGAGTATGTGATGTTACTCGTGAACTAGCAAATAAATATACCAAGAAAAAAAGTAAAATATATTGTAAACCATCAGAAGAGTTATTAAATAATAAAGGATTCTTAAAAAAGTATAAAAATTATTTTGATGTTATATTTTTTAGTCCACCTTATTATAAATTAGAATTATACAAAAGTAGTAATCAAAGTATAAATAAGTATGACAGTTATGAAAAATGGTTAATGTTTTACTGGGAAAGAACAATGAATTTATGTTATAATGTATTACAGAAAGATGGTAAATTATGTTATATATTATCAGGGTATGGTTCAGAAAATACAAAAGGCGAATATGATTTAATAAAAGATATGAATAATATAGCAAGAAGATATTTTAGTTATGTAAGTAAACAACCAATGTATAATAAAAATGTTAATGTAACTAAGCATAAAAGAACAGATGAACATATTATGTTATTTACAAAGAATTAATATTTCCAAGTTCCATGGCAACAATGAATACCATATCTTCCAAAACAATCTTTTTGAAAGGGTTCAGGTTTAATTAAAACAACTGAATCTTTATCAGAAAAATTATTATATGAATAACTAACCATAATAGGTCCTGTTGTGTGATATACGTATACTTCGTTTGGATTATCGGTATGAGTGCTTTGAGCAATCTTAATATCATCCATAGAAATTATATTTTGCGTAATATTGTCTATTAAATGTTTTAAAAACGGATGTTTTGCGGGTGCGTAAAAAGCATAATTACCAATTAATAAATGAAAATTATTTTTTTTTAATATATGATCTTGAACATTATTAATTTCTATAGGTAAAATACATTTATTAGAATTATATAATTCATTAAAATCATTAATAATATTAATATCTAAATCTAAATAAATACCCCCGTAATGGTAAACCGCTAAATATCTAAAAAAATCAATTTTTTGAATAGTAATAGGTAAATTATTAAAGAAATCTATGTATTGAGGATAATTATTGCGTATAAATAAAACAATATCATCGTCATCAAAAAATAAATAATTCCATTTGGGATGTTTGTCTATAATTTTATTTTTAAATTCTTGGAAATGAGGATATGAATCCGGTATTTCTTTTGTTTTCCAAGTTTGAATAATATTCATTATTATGATATAAATAACATATTTATATCATTTATAATTTTAATTGTTAATTGAATCTTCATCCCAATTATTCGCATGATTTTCATGACTTAACATAATACTAGGACGTTTTTGAAGAACATCTTTTTTAGAACTTAAAATACTTTGCATATTTTCTTCAAGATACATTTCTTTTAATTGCCAATTAAATAATTGTTGTCTATTATTGAAATTTAATTGTTTATTATAAATATCATATTTATTTCTGGATTTCGTATCCATAATTGTTTCAAATTCAGTAGTAATTAATTGTTTAGTATCAATAATAGTCTTATAGTCTTCTTCTATATCACTAACAGTTTCTTTCCATTCAGCATATTTGACAGCAGGATTTTGTTGTATCCATAATGTTTTGTTATTCCATGGTCCCAATACATCTAACCGATGTTCTAGTTTATTATGTAATATTGAATATTTTTCACGAAGAACTTGGATTTTTTCTTTTAAATCATCTAATTTATAGTATTTTGAAATAGATAAAACTAATGATATATAGGTTGATATAGTTATAGCAACAATAGCAACAATATGCTCAGGAATACCGATATTTTCTTTAGTTGCTTGTAAAAACCCTGATATAGTGGATACAAAAATAACGGAAGTTTGTATATTGTTAACTATATTATTTAAATCATCATATTTTAAATCAAGTAAACGTTTACTTTCTTGACATTCTTTTAATATAATAATTGAACTATTTTTAGCTGCTATCAATTCATTATTAAAAACAATATATTCTTTACTAGAATACCAATTATAATTATATGGTTTATCTTCACTAAATGTATTAATCATTTTAGGAGGATCATTATCAGTTGAAGTTTCATCATTAACTGAATTTGTATTTTCATCATTATCGACGTTTGATTGTAACATAGAACTAGTGTCCGAAATAGGAATTTCATCAATATTATCTATATTCTCGTCCATAGTTTATATAATAATACATATTATATTTTTTAATATTAATTGTATTAAATATTATTAGTAATTTCTTTAGGATAATCTAAATCTTTTAATACATGAATTCCACCCTTTATATTAGAAATCCCTTTTTTTAATTTGTACTTATATATAAGTTTATCATTAACAATAGAAACATCCATTTTATAATTTTGAATAAGTTTCGATTTTTTAAATTTTTTACATATAGATAAATAATGAGTTGTTAAAATAAATTTAACATTTTTAAAGGATTCTAGGTATTTTAAAAACGCAATGCCAGCTAGTGTAGCCTCAGTGGGATTTGTACCTGAATATAATTCATCAAAAATACAAAAATGTCTATCGTTTTTATGATTACAAATATTATCAATGATTTCTTTACAACGTCTAGATTCTGCTTGAAATAAACTATCTCTACCTGAAGTGTCTGGTATATTAATATAAGAATGTATATATGTAAATGGAGATATAGAAGCGTAATTATAGAATCCCATACCGAACTGTTGTGTAAAAATAATATTAATAGCAGTAGTTTTTAATATTGTACTTTTACCACCTTTATTAGGAGAAGAAATAATCATATTTTTATTTAATTTATAATCATTTTTAACAGGGTTATCATTAATTAACGGTGGATAATATTGCTTTTTAAATTCATAATGATCAGTAGTATTAAATAGAGCGATTGAAATATGTTTATTAATGTGATGATTGTATAATCCATTTATATTATCAACGTAACCTTCAAAATCTAAAGAATAATTTAAACTGATTTCATATTGTATATTTGAATAAAGACAATAATAAGATTTTAATAAATATCCCATATTATTAAATTTTGTAAATAAATTAAATTTAGTTATATTATTTATTTCATTTAATAGATTTTGTAATTGATTTTTATGTAAAATAATATCCTGAAAAAATGGTGAATATGTAATTAAACTATTATTATAATCAATAAATGTATCCATACTTTGAATAGAATAAAGTATATATTGTTTTATTTTTATTAAATCATCATTGATTTTATTAATATTTTTATAAAAACGTATACACATAATAATATTTTGATAAATTTGAAAAACATAAAAAGCGAACATTATAAAAATATACAATAAATTTTGAACAGATAATGATTCAATATTAGATAACATTTTACCTACGAAATGATTTTTAGCAAGTAATTTTAATGTATTAAAATAAGTACTAAAAGTAATATGTACACCCTGAAATTTTAATAATACAAACGGAAATATAAGTAAAATAATAGGTATCAGTAAACTAATAATAGGAGATAATAAATTAATAACAGATAAAACAAACAAAAATTTACTAGAATGGTTTAAATGTTCTAGCATTTTCCAATCAATATAATTATATTTCTCAATAAAAAATTTATCGTCTTTAATACTATTCCATATACTGATTATATTATCATAATTAGGTTGTTCTAAATTATTCATCTTATTTTTATAATTATTAAAGTTTAGAATGATATTTTGTGTATCTTTTAAATGATCAATATTATTTGTATATTGTAATTTCCATTTATTAATTAAACGTTTACCCAAAACGTTAGTGGGTTGTAATAAATATTCATACATAGATACATTTTTATCAATATTATCTTTATTTACGTCTGCTAATTCTAAATCATTACATAATATGTTAGAAATTTCACATTGATTACAACTTTCTAAATATGATATAGGTAATTTAAATACATGCTTATTAATAGGAGTATCATTATTAATATCATTTTTAGTAAATATTTTTTGTATTTCTGCGAACATTAAAATATATTAATAATAAAATTAATATAGTTAAACGAATATTAAGTTAAAATTTTAGTTGTTCTTCAGATTTAAGCTCTGGAATATTAATTTTATAATGTTTTTCTATTTTTTTCATTGCAAATATATCTTTACGTGTTATAAAATTAACAGCAATACCTTTACGACCCCATCTACCACTTCTACCTATTCGATGTAAATAAGTATTTACATTACTAGTTACATCAAAATTTATAACTAATCCTACTTGTTGGATATCAATACCTCTAGCAGTAATATTTGACGATATTAATACACGATAAGTTCCATTACGAAAGTCTTGTAATATTTTATCTCTATCAATCTTTGATAAATTTCCATGAATACAACATACCGGAAAATTTTCTTTTATCATTGAATCATATAAATTTTTTACACGATCAATATTATTTACATAAATAATGGATTGGGTAATACATATTTGATTAAATAAATATTTTAATGAATTATATTTATCAAGATCACCATTTACAGGTAAATAAAATTGTTGAATACATTCAAGAGTTAGATCTTCATTTTTAACAGTTATAATAGTAGGATTTTTTGATATAATATGATTTACAATACTTGAACTTTCCGGTGTAATAGTAGCACTAAATAAAATATTTTGTGTACTAGGATCTAAATTATTATATAATTCTTTAATGTGATTTTTAAAATTATTGGACAGCAATTCGTCTGCCTCATCTAAACATAATAGTTTAACATTAGATAAAGTTAGATATTTACGTTTACATAAATCATTTATTCTACCTATACAACCAACTATAATATGTGGAGTTTTATGTTTAAAGTAGGCAATATCTTTATGTATAGGATCACCGCCAATTAATGTTTTTATTTGTAAGTGATTAATAAATTGTCCAATAGTTTTAATTACATATGAGATTTGTTTAGCTAATTCACGTGTAGGTGCTACAATAATAGCCTGCGTTTTTTTAATATTAGTATTAATTAACTGTAATATACTTATTGAGAATGTGCCAGTTTTCCCACTTCCAGATTGTGCTTGTATAAATACATCATTTTTATTTAGAATAGGTGGTAATGATTGTTGTTGTATTTCACTAGGATTATCAAACCCGTAAGCATAAATACCTTTTAATAAATCATCTTTTAAATTAAAATAATCCCATTTTTTTGTATTAATTAATTTATTCATAGTATATAATATAGATAATATTATTTATATTACTTAATATAATATAAAATATGTATATAAAGTTATTTATTAAAATATATAAATGGTGACATATAATTTAGAATTATTTGAAAATGATATTAACTCTTTATCAACTGAAATAATGAATAAAATAAATAAGTTAAATGAAACAATAAATAATTCAAATGATGACACACGTTATGAAAAACATAAAAATAGAAAAAATAGAAAAAATATAGATGTGAAACCTGTATTATTTAATAAAATAAAACCAACTGTATCAGACATAGATTTAATTATTAATAATATTCGTATGACATTGAATAAAATATCATTAATGAATTATGATATACAAAAAGAACAGATTTTTGAATTTATAGATGAGTATTTAAATACAAACGACAGTGATATTATAATAATAGTAGAACTATATATTAATATAACATGTATTAATAAAAATTTATTAAATGTCTATATTACGCTATGGAAAGATATGATACAAAAATATGATAAAAATAATATATTTAATTCAATATTAGTAAATAAATATAAAACGTGTTCAGATGATATAGAATACATTGATTCAAGTGTAAATTACAACCAGTATTGTTTAAACAATAAAAATAATGACAAACGAAAAAATTTAAATTTGTTTGTACTTGAATTAATTAAATTACAACATATAGATATAGGTTATAATATAGCATTAATAAACAAATTAAAAAGTATAATGATGAATGACATTATGAATACAGATAAATTTGAAATTACAGATGAAATTATACATCTACTGTCAATAAATATAATAACCAATTTAGATAATATAAAACAAAATATCGAATGGGAAAAAATTAAAAATTTTATGGTAGAATTAAAAGATAAACCAAAGACTGAACGTATTGGTATATCTTCGCGATCATATTTTAAAATATTAGATATTTATGATTTATTATAATTATTATTTTTATTAAAAATAAAATAAAAATAATAACGTGAAAATGTATATATGGTAAAATCTATATTAAATCCAAATATTAATTATAATGAAAGTAAGGTAATAGATATAGAGGATGTAGATTATTCAACAGTTATTTATGAATATAAATTATATAATATTCAGATTGAAATCGCGTTAGGTAAAATAAAATATAATTATATGAAATATGATATTGTGTTTTATTATATTTATTTAATAGTTAACGACCAACCACGATCAAAAATAGGAGTGTTTGAAATAAATAATAATAAGGTATTAAATAATATTAATGACGACGAAGTACTTGATTTATCAAGTGGTAATATACTTATATTTATAAGTAAATCTTTATTAGAAAAATATTTATTAGGTTCTCAAAGTGTATTACAAAATAGTAACTCAGAAAGTATAAATGACATACAACTTATTAGTAATAATATTAAAAATGAAAATAATAAATATTTAGAGAACATTGGATTAAATAATGAATATGCTATTAGAGATACTAGTAAAGATAATAGAATATTTATAGATAGGGTTATTAATAATTGGGTACAAAATTTTATGAAAGATAATGATTATACAATAGTTGATAATGAAGGGGGGGGTGATTGTTTTTTTGCGGTAGTAAGAGACGCTTATAAAAATATTGAACAATTAACGATAGAGGATATAAGAAAGTTATTAATTGATAGTGTGAATGTTGATACTTATGATCAATATAAAACATTATATTTAAATTTTAATTCAAGTTATAAGTCAAAAGAAAATGAAATGAAATTATTAAAAAAGTCAATATATGAATTAAAAAGGCGTAAGGATAATATAACTAATATTAATGATAATAGAGATATATTAAATGAAGCAAATATATTAGTAGATAAATATAAAAAACTAGGACTAGAGAAATCATATATTAAAGAATTATTAGATGAGTTTATTTTTATGAAAAATATAAATAATATAGAAGAATTTAAAACATTTATTTTAACAAATGAATATTGGGCAGATACATGGTCAATGTCTATAATTGAAGAGAAAATGAATATAAAGATTATTATTTTATCTGAAGAATCGTATAAAAATAAAGATTATGATTCAGTTTTGTTATGTGGGCAACTGAATAATGATAAAGTTCAACAACCGAATTATTATATAATAACTACTTATAATGGTAATCATTATCAATTAGTAAAATACAACGATCAACCTATATTTAAATTTGATGAAATACCGGAAGACATAAAAAAATTAATAATAAATAAGTGTTTAGAGTCAAATGCGGGACCATATTATTCAATAGATGATTTTCGAAAATATAAAAAAGAATTAGGAATAAGTGTTGTTGATGACAATAATGAAAATGATGTATTTAATAATGATTTATATAATAAAGATGTAGTATTTATGTTTCATGAACATTCAAATCCTAAAAATAGACCTGGTAAGGGGTCGGGAGAAACAATATTAGATGATTTAATAGTAGAATTTATAGAATTATATAAAAGTAAACATAAAAATTGGAGACGTAAATTAGATGATAATTGGAAATCCCCGTTTATACTTGATAATAAACGATGGTTAACAGTTACACATTATGTATTAGGTTCTCAATTTAAAAAAGGATATCCTGATTTTTATTACGAGTTTTCCTTAGATAGTGATAGTAAAATAGCAAATGATATAGAATTAGCAAAAATTGCTGGTAGTAAAACTGGTAAAACAAAAAAAGTAATTTTACGTAAACCAGAGATAGAAATAGATAATGATTTTTATACGTATGATAATAAAGGACGATACATAGAAGAACGTATTAGCGCTTTAGAATCTAAATTTACACAAAATGCGGATTTGAGAGAATTGTTAATAGCAACAAAACAAGCAAAATTAAATAAATTTATACGAAATAAAAAGGCTGAACCTGATATTGAACTTATGAAATTACGAAAAGTATTATAGAATGTTTTCATAATTATAAAAAATTGAATAAAAATATACATTATTATATGTAGTATATTAATATAATGTCTGATTTTACAGAAAATTCTAATATGTGCGCTTGTGATAATACAGTTAGTGAGAAAACATGTTTAAATGAAAACAATAGATCATCAGTATCCCCGGTTAATGATACCGATGTTGTATTGGAACAGTTTCCATCAAACCCTGAATTTAAAAATATTGGAAATGATATTTTGAATTTGGATATTTCAGCGTGGACAAGTATTTATATACCAGTAATCCCACCAAATTTACATTTATCTAATCATAATGGCGTAACAAATAAATTTCATCCAAAGTATTTGAAGACATTTATTGAGCATAATTTGAACTTAGGTAAAGTAAAGAGGATAGATTTTGTTGATCGAAATATTGATTCATCACCAATTACGGTAAAGGGAGCATTTGTACATTTTGATCATTGGTACGATTCAAACGAATCAAAGTATTTGAGGCACATGCTAGATACAAAGCAAAAGTATAAGGGTAAGGGGTACGTATATAATGATAAGTTGTGTACTTTTTATACTCGCGATGAAACAGGAGCAACTCATTCTGCCTATTTAACATATAAAATTAATTATAAACCGATTGAAGAAGCAGATTATGATGTGAATGTACATCAATTAAAGGCAGTAATTAAACGTTTTGAACAAGATAAGGTAGAAAGCGATCGAAAGATTAATGAACTAATGGCACGAATTGAAGAATTAGAAAATAAAAAGTAAACAAAAAGTAAACAAAAAGTAAACAAAAAATAAAAAGAGGTATTGAGGGGACCTTTTTTTATTTTATATTATTTGTGTAGGCATCTTTGATAATATATTATATAAATAAAATTTTATTATATTTGAATAATAAATACCTTGTATACCATAATAAATGACTATTGTATTATAATATTTATTAATATATCGTAAATAATCATAAATATTATTATGTTTTTTTGCTGCAATACTTAAGAAAGCATATAAATAAAAAGGAATATCCTGAATATCATATATATTATTAAAAAGTATTGAGTGGTTTTTATTATAATTGATAAAATTAATTTCATATATATATTTTGAACCATTATGAGCGTATTGAAAAATGATATCTATAATTGGACTAGGTAATTGTTGAAGTTTCATTATAATATAAAAGGTATTTTTTTTATATTAATATAATTGGTTAATACTAAAACGAAGAGTATTAATTATAGGATTTTTTAAATTAAATTTGTTTATGATATTAGTATCAATAAAATTAATAATATTAATATATTGTGGATTTTTATATATTAATGTAATAAATTGATAAAAAATTATAATATTGTTATGATTGAATTTAATAGAACGATTATTATTTATATAACACCAAGATAAAAAGTCATCTAGATTAAACAGTAACATCGATTTAATAATATAATATGAGAATATGGACGTTTCTTCGACATAATTAATATTATTATTACGAGTTATTAAATTCGTATAATTAATATTATTATATTTTAAAATTTTACTAGCTTGGAGTAAAGAAAATGAAGTCTCGGTATTTAACATGTTAAATACCTTTTTAAAGATATTAATCATCCAGTTACGCTTACTTTTTATTTTATATGTTTTACTGTGGGCAATAAATAAAATGTTTATAATTTCTGCCCATACTTCAGCGTATGCTTCATAAAGTTTAAAGTCAATTTTTATATGAAATAATTGTGATAATATATTATTATATGTTTTATTATATTCTTGTGAAAAATCTAAATTAAACAAATGAAAAGTTTCGTGAATAAAAACCTTAAACCATTCTTCTTCGCGAAAAATATTGATTTCATTATAATTATTAACTTTATTACAACTCCAAGTGTAAGCACTATTAATATGTTCTTGTGATAATGATACCTTAGCAGGAAAAATTTTTTTAGTATTTGTTAAATAAATATTAATTTTAGTTTGTAAAGAACATTTATTATTTGCGTATTTAGATGATACATATAACCATTTATATATATTTTTAATATAAGATGTAAGTAATATTTTAATATTAGTAGGTTTATCAAACATTATAAAATTTATAGAATATGATCGTTCTAATATTTTAAAAGTACAATTAAAAATATCATGTGTCTTTAATAATTGTTTTGTAACAAACATAGGTAAGAAACTGCTATGATTTAGATTGGAACGTTTAGTAATTTTAAAATCGTTAATATAATATGTCATCCATATATTTGATGTATTATCAATATTAATAATAATATCTTTTAATAAATTTAAACTATTATTAGAGAGATTAATTTTATTATTCTTTATATTATTTATTTTATTGATAATAGGTAAAAAATTATATTGATAAACCATTAATATATATTGATAAAAAATTGATAGAATAAATATATAATATTAATAATAGAATAACACTAAATAGAATTATGGGGATACGTAATTTAAATAAATACTTAATGAAACACTGTAATAAATCAATAACTAAGATTAATTTGGATAAACTAACTAATAAGACTATAGTAGTTGATACAAGTATATATTTATATCGATTCTTAACTGAGAATGCCTTATTAGAAAATATGTATTTGCTAATTTCAATATTATTACATTATAATATTGAACCTATATTTGTTTTTGATGGAAAACCGCCTGTAGAAAAACAAGATACTATCAATAAAAGAAAACAAGAAAGGGTAGAAGCAAATGAACAATATAAATATTATGAGAACTTACTATTAAATGAAGATGAGTATAATAAACGTAATAAAATTGAACTAAAATTAAAACAATTAAAACGACAAATAGTTTCAGTTAATAAACAACATATATTTATCATAAAGCGTTTATTAGAAGGGTTTGGAATTAAATATGTAGAATCAAAAGGTGAAGCAGATACATTGTGCGCTGAATTGGTAAATACAAATAAAGCTTGGGGGTGTTTAAGTGATGATACAGATATGTTTGTATATGGTTGTAAATTTGTATTGAGACAATTAAATTTAATAAAGCATACTGTACTATTATATGATACAGAAAGTATAATACAAGAATTAAATATAAAAAAATTAGATTTTGTTCAAATATTAGTAGTATCTAGTAATGATTATAATACTATAAATATTGGCGTAGGAGAAATGATAACATTATATAGAAAATATATAAAAGATAATGTTATATATAGTTTTTATATTTGGTTATTAAAAAGTACCAAATATATTACAGATTATACAAAATTAATAGATGTATATAAAAATTATAAGTATTATGAAAATAAAAATATAGAAATTATACAAAAAAATAAAAATATGGACTTAGTAAAGGATATTATGATAGATGAAGGTTTTATATTTGTTTAGTTAAAGCATTAATTATAGATCCTTTATAATGTTCCATACCACTATGAGTTAAATCTATACTAATATCTGCGTATATTTTTTTATTTAGTAATGTTAATCTGTGACAAAATAACCAATCTTCAGAATAGTAATGGTCATCAATTACTTTACAATCAAATAAAGCATATGCGTATTTATTCTGTTCATCATTTAAAAAATCAACATCATCTGTATATTTAGTTTCAGGATATTCTTTAAATAATTCTTCAATAGTATTTCGTTGTATCATCATAAATCCGGTGGCAATATGTTTAACTTCAGTAATATTATTTTCAATTGTCAATTTATTTGAAATATAATTTAGATTATATTCTAATAAAGAAGATTGTATAGTATTTTCGTCATTTTGTGTATTTTTATCAATAAAATTTGAATTTTTTAATTTATCCCAATAATATCTTTTAATTGGATAAATACCTCCAACAATAGGTTTATCGTGAATAATTAATTTTAAAATATCAACAGGATCCCATGTAATATCATTATCTATAAATATTATGTGAGTCATATCAGGATCAGACATAGATTTTGCAACTAAATTATTACGTGCTCTTGTAATTAAACTGTCGTTACTAGTAAACAATAATTTATAACTAATGTTAAATAAATTAAATAATGAAATTGTATTTAATATACAAGTCATATAATTTAAATGACACATGCCTCCATAACATGGAGTTAAAATATGAATATTTAGTGGAGTAGTATGCGTTGAATTATATTTTTTGAGTAAATCAGAAATGCTAACATTGGAAGAAGACGCTTTAAATGTATTCATTATAAAATAATATAATATAATATATTATTTTATTACTTTTTAAATATTTTATATAACATAATATTTATTTTTATTTTTTATTATTTTAGGCAGAGTCAGATGCCTTCATAAAGTGGTGCTTCATGTAACGTTGAAGATTGAAGTAAGTAAGTTCATCATCCTTCTGAACCTTAAGAAGTTTAGTTAACTTAGGATCAGGATGAATAATACGACCATTATTCTTATCTTGAAGCTTGTGAGCAAGAATATAAGCATTAATTTCTCTGCTTACTTCAGTACGTGCCATTTCAATACCGCGATCCTTACCTAAAAAATCAGCAAGTTCATCGGTGATCTTAGTAGGCTTGACGAAACCAGAAGGTTTACGGTTAACATTGTTGCGACGCTTCTTGGAAGTTGCCTTTTGTGCCAACTTCATTTCGCGAGCAACTGACTTCTCTAATGTCTTGAAATCATTCTTGATAGTAGAGAATAATCCGACGAGTTGTTGAAGCTTTGTACCAAATTCAGACATCTTAGTAACAACAGATGGAACTTCAGTAGGTGGTGCTGCGACTGCTTCTTCTACAGGTGCAGGAGGTGGAGTAGCAACAATTTCATTTACAGGGGCAGTTGTTGCCTTCTTTGAACGAGACTTAGTAGGAGCAGCGGCGGGAGTAGTAGTCTTAGAAGTAGTACGAACCATTCTTATAATAGTACTATAGTCTCGTTTTTAAGTTGTTTTTGATAATAATATATTTATTAATACAAAATATTATTTATCACACGATAATAGATAATATATTGATTAAATATTTAAAGATTCATATAAAAATGGATATGTATTTCTGCATGATTCAGAGACAATTGTTAAAGCAGTTAATGTATATAACGCGCCTAGTTTGCGTAGTTCTTCATTAATCCCGCTATATATTAAGTTCTCAAATAGTATTAAACAACCAACTTTTATATCATATTCAGATACATCATATGGATACATACTATTCGCAAAAATATCTTGAAACGGGCAATGATAAGGACATATTTGTCTTTGTAATGTAGGAGTTAAATTTAATCTAAAATTCCATAATTCATACATAGTTCGATATAATCTTCTATATTCTAAATAGGAAAGTTGTGAAAACCATTCGTAATTAGTATAGTTTCCCAGTTGATCCATTTCCATAAATAATGATATGATTCTACGATTAATAGAGTTATTACGTATTTCTATTAAATTATTATAACGATTAATAGATAAATTGTTTAACGAATTTAATGACCGTAATGTTGGGTTATAACTTTGAGTCCTTAGTTGATTTCTTCCAATTTGTCTATAATTTCTCCTAGTTTTATTATTTTGATATATAATTTTAGGATTACTTTTTCGAAAAGATTCAAATAATATATATGTTAAATTATAACATTTATAAATATTTTTTATAGTTTCTATATTAAAAACTGTTCGATTGTATGGATTAAATTTTTTATTTGTATGTTTAAAGTAGTTTATTAATGATACAATATTAAACGCATATGTAAAATCTTTATTATCAGTGAATGTAAAAATATATTCAAAACTAATATTCTTTAATGGTTCTAATGTAGTGAAATCTGTATCATTTACACATAATTTTAAATTATTAAACGCAGACCCTTTAAGTAAGAAATATCTATAAACTAACCATCTTCGAATATATTTTTGAATAATAATACAATTTTTAATATTTTCAAAATAATGTACAATACGTTCAATTAATACTGGTTTATTACCAGTAACCTTTAATTTAAATTTTCTACATGTATTTTTTATTTCAGGCAGTTTAAATTTATTTAAAATAATATTTTTATTAACAAAATTTATATATGATATATCATTCATTTTACACAGTATTTATATAATAATTATATATTTATTATAAGTTTCTATATCTATATATTTTTATATAAAAAAGGTATTATGAAAACATTTTTAGATCTAAAAATATATAAAATTGAATAAAAGTTATGTAAATAATATAAATACATATTGATATAGTAATCTATAATGTCTAAGTCAGTTGTTTTGTCTATGTCCGAATGGAATCCTAGCGAGGTTAGGTACATGCAACCTAAGGTTGGTGCCGCGGGGAAGGGAAAGTCAATTAATGTAATTAGCACACAATCGAATCGTTCTTTACATGTTTCTACACCCTTACTTATGTGTTGGGGTATTTCAGATTTTGTTGATGAGAATGGTGAATCCGATGGAAAATTTAGTATGTCATTACAATTTCCTAATGAATCATACCATACAGATCAAACGAGACACTGTTTAGAGCAATTTAAGTCATTTGAAGATCAAATCATCGAAGATGCTGTTAATAATAGTCAAGTATGGTTTGGCGAAAAGAGATCTGCTGAAATTGTACGTCATACTTTCTTTCCTTTCTTAAAGTATGCTAAGACTAATGGTGAAGTTGATTATACAAAGGGTCCATCACTAAAATCGAGAGTACCTAGATATAATGAAAAGTGGAATGTTGAATTGTACGATGTAAAGCAGGAATTAATGTTTCCTTCCGAAGATGAGAATTTAACACCGATGGACTTTGTACCCAAGAAGAGTCATGTAGCATGTGTTTTACAATGTGGGGGTATTTGGACTGGTGGTAAAGGATGGGGTGTTACATGGAAGTTAACCCAAGCAGTAGTAAAACCAACTGAAGTTGTAGGAGTTTTTGGTAAGTGTCATATTACACTAACTGAAACTGACTTAAACGTAAGTAATAATATGAATTCAGATAATGACGATTCAGATGAAGATACTACTGGTTTGAAACCTCCTGTGTTGTCTAGAGAAAAAACAACAGAAAAGGCACCAGTACAAGAACCAGATACTGAATCAGAAGAAGACGAACCCGAACCCGAACCAGAACCTGAACCAGTAGTTAAGAAGAAGGTTGTCCGCAAGAAGACCGTAGCAAAGTAAATAATATAAAATAAATAATTTAAAGCAAATAGTAGTTAAAATAATAATTAAAGCATAAAATAAAATCGTAGGTAAATTAAAGCAAAATATAAAATAATAATTAAAGCAAATAAAATATAAAACAAAATAATTTAAAGAAATAGCAGTAATAATACTGTAGCAGTTCCTGTAGCTCAGTTGGTTAGAGCATTGGTCTTATGAGCCAAAGGTCTACGGTTCGAACCCGTACTGGAACATTAGACCTAAATATGTCTTAAAACTATTTAAGCACGGATGTCCGAGTGGTCTAAGGAGCCAGACTTAAGACCTGGTAGCAATGCTGCGTGGGTTCGAACCCCACTTCGTGCAAAGTTGTTGAAACCACGTAAAAAGTTTCATTACCCAGTTAGCTCAGTCGGTAGAGCGCACGCCTTTTAAGCGTGTGGTCGAGGGTTCAAGCCCCTCATTGGGTGAGGGTTTTGGTTGACACCCTTAAGTCACCGTATGGAAATGGAGGGACATAATAAATAAGTAAATACACTAACAACCCACGGTGTCTCACAGTATTAAGCGAAGGGAGGGGCTTGATATAAAAATTATAGACCTGAATATGTCATAAAATAATTCTCCCACGTGGTCTAATGGTTAGGATGTAGCCCTTTCAAGGCTAATGCCCGGGTTCAATTCCCGGCGTGGGAATAAATGACCTGAATAAGTCGAAAAACTTTTTTTTTGCTTGTGTCGTATAACGGTTAGTATACTTCTTTAACACGGAAGAGATTTGGGTTCGATTCCCAGCGCGAGTATTTTATAAAAAATAAATACTATTTTAATATTTATTTTTATTGGTTTAATTCATTCATTTCATTCAATCTTTACTATATAATTTTCGAGTATTTTTTATTTTTTTTGTTTTTCTTTTTTTGGTTTTTCTTCTATTAGTTTTCTTTTTTTTACCACCATTTCTATTACAAAAATTTATAAAAGTTTGATTTTCAATATAAGTAATATAACCTTGTTTGATAAACACTTCTGCTTGACAGTGATTAGCACTTACAACATTTCCACCTAGTCTAGTATCTAATGATGCTATAGGAAATGGTTGGCTATAATGATTTGATTCAATAATATAAACTTGATAATTATTATTTAATACAAAATCTAGTTCTTGTAAAGGAACCATTACGCCTAATATACCAAATATGTCCATATTCAATTGTGGATTTTCATATATATTTGTATATCTAGGAACATGTGCGATATCTAAATTTTTACATTTAAAAACAATTTTAGACGTATCTACATTTGTATTTATAAATTGTCTTAATTGTGTTTTATTAGTAAAACATGTTTGATCGTTATATAAAAAAATTATATTATCTTCATCGTTTATATAATCACAATAGTTGATTTCTTCCATACTTACGACATCATAATTAGATAATCTATTGAATCTTTGATATGAGTATTGTTTAATTTCAACAGGGGTTCTAGTTAATAATCTTTCTTTTTCATTTATTATTCTTTGTTGTTCTCCTTCATTATTTACAGATTCAGATTCTAAATCATTTATGGTTAATGGTGGTTGACCTTCTGGTGTATAGTTATTAAATGAATCTAACCAATTATCATCTTCATCCATTGTTAAATCATTAATAAGATTAATACCATTACTATCATTGATACCATTATTATCATTTTCGTTTATTATATCGGTATCAATAGTACTAACTTCACTTAAATTATCATCATCTTCTGGATTATAAGCAACGGTTGTAGGTGATGTAGTTCTATTAGGCGCAATAGATTCTTCGAATGATGCGTTATTTACATCGCTATCTTCATGATATAAACCAGTAGTATTAGTAAAATCAGTCTGTTTTAATATTGTGTTTGAATTAAAAACAATTCCTTTTATATCACTTGTATAAAAAGATGCGAGAGTTAAATCTGAATTTATAAATGAGCAGTATATAAGTTCATTATGAGTAAATTGACAACCTGCTAAGTCTAAATTACTAAAATCACAATAAGCAACTTTAGAATTATAAATACTTAATCCTGGAACCATGTCATCGTTAATTACATTATTATTATTAAAATAACAATTTTGTATAATACAATTATCTTGAAAAGATACATTTTGAAATGTGCAAGTATGAAAATGATTATTTGTAAACAAAACATCATTGTAAAAATTTATATTTTCAAATGTACAATTAATAAATGTACAATCTAATATTTCAGTTTTATCAAAAGTACCGTTTAATAATTTAATACTGTTTATATTTTTATTTTGGATTGTTTCATTTTTTGAATCAAAATTTTGAATTTCATTGTTATTTAGTTCTCTTTCAAATATAGTATCTGTCCCACCTTTTAAAGGTTTTCTACAGTCATTTAACCAGTCTAATAAATCAGTTTGTGTCATAGATTTAACAGGAGTTATATTATTAGATCCGCCCATGATAGATTTATATCTTGTATTATTACCAATAGTAACATTTGGATTATGATATGGTGTATAATTAATTTGACAATAACCTCTGCAAACAAATAAGTTAATAACAACATTTTTCTTGTTTATTTTATTTTCTTCTGCGTGTTTATTAACCATATCAAATAGTAATTCTAAATTAAATTCCTTATTATTTAACCATTCCCAATCAAAGATTTTTTCATTGCTGTTACAATGATATAAACCAATGGTTTTTTTCATTTCGTCATTATCAGTATCATTAGTGGTAAGTAAAATAGGAGTTAAATTTATAGTTTCATTTTCATAGTTAATATCATAGTCATTGTCATTTACGTATTCAATACGTTTATAACATAAAGAAGTAGGTAAGTTTATATGCATATCAGAACCACAAGTATCAGGTGTAAGAAGTACTTGCCCTTCACTAGCGTAAAAATGAATGTCTTCAAAAGGAAAATTAAACTCATTAATATTATAGTTTTGTTTTCTCACATTATCAGCAGTATTTAATGTAGCGCCATGTGCTAAAAGTGTATAAAAGTGTTTTTCATTAGATAAGAAAGGAATAATAATAGGTTCTTGATTAATAGAATCTTCTTTGTAAATAATATCATTGCGAGTGTATAACATATAATGCTTATCAGATTCTGGATGTTTAAATAATGGTGACCAATATGTTAAATCAGTAAAACCCATTCTTTTATAACAATTTATTGCACTGTTATTATCATTTAATACATCTAATATAAAAGGACCAAAATTACAATTGTTATGCGTTACTAATCCAATAGTTAATTTACATATACCAGGAGTAGATGTATAATAAGGATTTTTACATACATTATAAATATAATTAAAAGGGATTTCTTGTTGAGAAGTATTATCATAAAATGTTCCTATTGTTGTTATTTCATTATTATTATTAAATTTTGTATTTTGTGGTGTATTATATACAACTGTAATAAAAGATAATAATTTATTTGTTTGATAATATGTTTCTGATGACATAAGTATAAAATTACTGTATGATTGATTTGATAAAATATTATTTGTATATTCTTCGTTAATTTGAAAACATTGTTCTAATGATTGATGTATTTCATTGGTAAAATTATAGTTCTCTAATTTATTAAATTCTTCTTCATTAAATGAAGGTGTAATATCAACTAAATTAATATCGTATACGTCTTTTAGTAAATTAAAATTATTAATCGTTGTTTTATAAGTATAAGGATCATAAATTACTTTAACTAAAGTATATAATATGTCATTTTTACTATCTAAATATATAAAATTATCATTTATGTTATTCATATTTATATAATATAAATAGACAAAAACTTAAAAAATAAATAGTATTATCCTATATAATGATACCAAAAGTTATTGTACAAACATCACGTAATAAACCCCAAGAATATATAGTAAAAATGATACAAAATAAATCTGAAGGATGGAAATATTGTCATTATGACGACAAAGAAATAATGAATTTTTTTGATGAAAATCCATTAGAAGAATTTCCAAATGTAAAAGAAAAATTCTATTCATTTAATTATGGAGAACATCGTGCTGATTTATTTAGATATTATTATTTATATGTTAAGGGAGGTGTATATTTTGATGCAGACGCAATGATAGAAGATAATATAGATAATATAGTGAAGGATTATGAATATTTATCAGTAAATTCAACATATTTTCCAGGTACAATTTTTCAAGGTTTTATAGGTTGTGTACCAAAGCATCCAATATTATATCAAGGTTTAAATGATATTTATAATATAGATAATAATATTTTAATTAAAGAGTTTCATTTGATATGTAAAAATATGTATATTTTTGTAAAAGATTTTAAGGAACAAAATAAATATAACCACAATGTAAAATTATATGAAGAAATATATAGTACAGAAGAAATTGCTGCGGTCGTAGATAAAGAATATAATAATAAATTAGTATTAAATCATTATCATATTAAAAAAATTATTCCAAATATTCTATAATATTAAATATATGATTTTTATTAACATATATTTAATAACTCTTACTGGATTTATTTTTTAGCATTTTTTTAGATTTGAGTGTAGGTAAATTACCCTTTTTTTTTAAAGTTTTTGAGTTTTTTTTTGAACGACTAGATGATTTACTACTATTTTTTGAAGATGACGATAACCCTTCATCTAACCATTTAAGATTAGATGATTTACTACTATTTTTTGAAGATGACGATAACCCTTCATCTAACCATTTAGGATATTGTATGGGACTTCTTTTTGCTTTAATAGGTTTTGAAGGAGGTTTTTTAGCAGTTCTTGATTTAAGACCAAGTATTTTTAAAATGTTTACCATTATAATATATAAAAATATAATATTATTCAACTGTTACTACTTTTGCTAAATTTCTTGGAAAATCGGGGTTAATATTTTTACGAATAGCTATTTTATAAGTTAATAATTGTAAATATATATTTACTAATAAACTAGAATAAGTATTATTATTTTCAACATGTATTATGTTCTCTCTATCGATAAAATTTAAGTGGTTAGAAGTAAAACTAATAATATTTCCATTACGAGATTTAATTTCTTCATAAGCATTTTGATTTTTTTCCTTATATTGAGAACATGTGTCTATAATTATAATAGGATTTTCTTCGGTAATTAGAGCAAACGGACCATGTTTTAACGCGGATGATGAAAAACCTTCCGCATGTATATAAGAAATTTCTTTTAACTTAAGAGAACTTTCAAGTGCTATTGCTTGATCCATATCCTTTCCTAATATAAAACATGAATTGCAATTAGTAAAATTATCTACAATGGAATCTAATATATCTAAATTATCGAATAATTTATTAACTTGATAAGGGAAATTTCTTAAATCATTAATTATTTGTTTACGTTTTGTTATTGAGGTACCTTTATTTTGTGAAAACCAAATAGATATTAATGATAATATAACGCATTGGTTAGTAAAAGATTTAGTAGATGCAACAGCAACTTCTCTCCCTGCGTTTAAGTATACTCCACAGTTGGTTTCTCTAGCAATTGTAGAATCGATTACATTTACAACACCAATAGTAATTAAATCGTAATCTTTTGCTATATCTAAACATCTATGTAAATCTTTAGTTTCGCCAGATTGTGATAATAAAATAACACTACTTTTTCCTTTTTTCGGAATATCGTAAATATTAAAATCAGCACCATTATAAATAGTTACTGTTTCAAATATATCAAGAGATTTAAATAAATTTAATGACCATAAACCTGCATGATATGAAGTACCGCACCCTAATAATATTAAATGATTACAAGATAATAATAATTCTTTATTGTCATCTAAACCGCCTAATTTAACTTTCGTATTACCATCCAGTCTACCACCATTATTTATAGCGCGATTAACAGAACTATTTTGTTCCATAATTTCTTTTAACATCCAATGCGCATAATCATTTGGAATAGTATCGATACAATTATTATTATTTTGTTTTAATGCGTAATTAGCAATATCTCTGTCGAATTTTATATTATCATCAGTCATTTCTATTTCAATTAGATCATTATTATTTAATACTATATATTTTGTAATATAGTTATTAAATGCTATTACTTCACTGGCAACTAATATATAATTATTTTCAATACCTAATAATAATGGAGAACCATTTTTAGTAATCCACATTTTATTAGGATAATCCTTATGTATAATAGTTAATGCCCAAGTGCCTTCTAATCTAGATACAGTATTTTTTATTGCTTCGTTTATATTAAAATTCAATTTTAAATATTTATGAATTAATTGGACAATTACTTCAGTATCAGTTTCACTGGCAAAAAAGTAACCTTCTTGTATTAATTCATTTTTGAGTGTTATATAATTTTCAATAATACCATTATGTACCAAAGAAATAGTATTAGTACTATCGTTATGTGGATGTGCGTTAATATCAGTTTTTGGTCCATGAGTTGCCCATCGAGTATGACCAATACATAGATTACTTTTTATTTCTTTGTTTATATTTGTTTCTAGTAATTCAATAGAGTTTGATATGTTAGTAGAAGCATATTTTATAGTATCTAACATATTATTATTAATATAACTAATACCTGCCGAATCATATCCCCTATTCTGAAGTAATTTTAATCCAGATATAATATACTCAATACAATTAGTATTTCCTAAAAATCCAATTATTCCACACATATAATATAAATAATAATCAAATATTTATATTATAAATTTAACGTAATATTAATAATTATATTACTTTTTTTTGAAATGTCAAAAACATTTAAAGTATTAATAGTAGAAATACCTTGTTTATCTAATACGATAGTTTGTTTTTTTTTAAGATATAGCATACTTTTATTAAATGTTATTGTTTGATCCCCTAATTGAAACTTAATAGTATCTGAGTTCCAAATATTTTCAATATTTAGGTTTAATGATGTATATATATTATTGTTTTCATCGATTGTAATATTATTGGGTAAAGAAGGTATACATTTGATATTTATTTCATTACCAGACGAATCATACATTAGATCATGATGCCATAAAGGTATTACATGTGTAATATTATTCTTATTTAATTTATAAATATTATTATTAAAAAGATCATCAATTGATGGATTAAGAATTATAGTTTCTTGTCCCTTTTCTTTTTGAATGATAATATTATAAATTTTTTCTATTACAATATCTTCAATATGAAAAGGATTTTTATATAATTTTATAATATTGTATATTTGTTTTAACGTTAATAAATCTAATTGATGTAAATACGTTAATGTATGCGTTTCGCAATTACAAATAATTTTTTTAATAATATTACTGATAACTTCATTTTGTGTATTATTTGGAAATAAGGTTTTTATAAATGTGCTTAAAATATTTGTATAATTATGAGATGTATTATCTATTTTATCTGGATAATTATAATGGTTTAATAAATATTCATAATTTTCCTGTATTTTTATAAATTGTTCATTACTATTTTTTGATTTATTTTTATCTGGATGATATAATAATGCTTTTATTCTATATTTTTTTTTAATTAAATCTAATGTTATATTATCGTTAATATTGATATCTAATGTATTACAAGCAGTATGAAATTTCGTTATCATTTATTATATTTATAATATAAAATACAATATTCTCTAAGTGGTATATTGGTCTATAATTATTATTAAAATATTTAAAAAATAAAAAGGATTTTATAAGAATATTTGATATTTTATCTGGAGTTAAATCAGTAGAAATTATAATATGTTTTAATATATACCATATACTTTCGGAAATATTTAAATTATATGTTAAAATGTCATATAATATATCTCGTATATTTAAATAATCTAAATTATTTTGTGATTTAATAACACTAATAACGTTATCACATATAATATTAAAATTATTTATGTAATTATTTGTAATTAAGTAATTATTGTTATAATTAAATGAATTTATATGGTAATTATTTTTAGTATTAATATTATTAATATTATTATTAGTTATAATCTTTTTTATAATATTTTTTTTTATTTTTGGAATATTTACATTGTCAATTTTGTTAATATTAATAAATGAATTAAAATTTTGTTTAGACATATTATCAAGTTTTGATTTGTTAGGAATGTGTTTAATGTTTAATATATGACTATTGTTTATTATATTACTAGGTAAAAAACTAATTTGTTCACTAATAATAATAAATTTTACGGTAATGTGTGATAAATTATGGTTATACTGTTGCATATAACTATAAAATATATCTAATAATTCAGAATGAATATCTTGAAAATTATAACATACTATAATTCCAAATTTCAATGGATTTACTTGTATAATTTCTATAATTTGTATGAATATTTCATGCCATAAATACTTAGAATTACAACCAAGAAGAGACATATCAATTTCATAATGAATATCGCTTAATTTTAACTTGTAATTAATTTTATCAGTATTTATGCTAATTTTTTTTTCATATTTTAATAATGTTGGACTGTATTTATTAATTATATTTAACATTTGACTATATTTACCGGAACCTGACGGTCCATAGATAATTAAATTTTGTAGATCATACAAATTAGATGGAAATTTATTGATAATAGGAAGTAATTCGTTATGATAATTACATTTTTTTAATGATAGTAAATATTCATCAAAACTAGATTCGTAATATTTCATTTATAATTATATAGAAATGTTAATTATTATTTATACGAATTTAATTATAATATATAATATAATTAAATTTGTCTTTTAGGCAATTTCATAACTTTATACATAGGCGTTAATTGTATATATGACATGTATAGTAATGATATACTAAAAATAGTACTGATTAGTGGTAGAATAGTATCATATGATATAGTAAATAAATCAGATATTTTTAACATGTTCATTGTATGATAATTGCTATATAATAATGTTAATAATATTGTACCTATAACAATAGATAAAGACATAAAATATTTAAAATTATTTAATTTAATTTTTTCACTTTTAGGTATTACAAAAGGAGTCCCTTTAATATTTGAAAATTTTTTGTGTAAATGAAGTATCGCAATAATAATAAATAATAAGGAAATAAAATAGAATAATAGCGATACTATAATGGATAATAAATTAATATTCATTAATAAATTTGCTTCATTAAATAATGGAATAAAAGTTTTGGCAACAAATAATAGAAATGAAGTATTTATAATAAATAACAAACCGAAACCAATAATTTCAGTATAGTTATTGGTTGTGTAATATAATGATATTGAATATAATATAAAAAATGCGACATAATTAAAAAAGGTTTTTTCGTTAATCATTATTTATATAATATAATCACAGATTTAAATTATAGGTTTTATTTATCCATTCTATTAAGATTTTTTCATCACAAGATAAATATCCATCCTTAAATTTTTTTATATTAAAAAATTCTGGTTTTTTCATACTTACTGTTTTATAATATAAATAAGGTCCATACTTACCTTTTCGTATACTAAGACTATCATTAATATTTCTTAATATGTTATTATCAAGCGGGGTATTTTTTTTATCATTTAGAAATTTGATAATTATATCTCTAGTAATATCTTTTACTGGTATTTTTAAATTTTTCAAACTTTCTCTATTTTCGCCCCATTGAACATAATCGCCATATTTACCAGTTTTAATTTGAATATCTTCATTATCATAAGTACCAAGACCATTATTTTTATCAATATCTATTAATTCATTTAATTTATATTCATTATTTTTTAATTTTTCTAAATTGATTTCAGTTCCAGGTGTAAATGATATATATTCTGTTGAATTATCAGGTTTAATATGTTTAATTGTTGGTCCGTAACATTCAAATACAACACTATAATTAGGTTCAATTTCAAAAGATAATTTTTTTAATTTAGAAAGTCCTTTGGATAAGTTTTTAATCTGGTTATAGCAATCTTTACATATATTATACCATGTTAATTCTTTACCATTGGATATTGAATCTAAAATTGTTTCCATATTTTCTGTATATTCATATGAAAATAATTCATTGAAAAATTTTGTTAAAAATTCAATGCATAAAATGCCGATAGGTTGAATAATTAATTTATTTTTTTCATTTCCAAAGGTTTTATTACTTACATTTTTTATAATTTCATTTTTTTCTAAATTATATTCGATACAATTCATAGTAATACCATCTAAGTTTTGTTTTAATACATAATTGCGTTCTTGTATAGTATCAACTATACTAGCAAATGTAGAAGGTCTACCTATACCTATACTTTCTAATTTTTTAATTAAAGATGACTCTGTATAATATGTATGTTTATTATGATATGATATTACACTTTCAATATTATTATATTTTATATTTTTTAATGTTTGTAGGTATAATAAAATCGAATTATCTTGATTTTGTACTTCTACTATGTTGTTCTTACCTTCACTAATAATTTTCCAACCATAAAAAATAGGGGTTTCTAAAGTATGACTATATTCAAGATTATTGGGTGCTGTTAATTTTAATATTGTGTTTTTATATATAGCATTTGACATACAACTTTCAATTGTATTTTTCCAAATAAATTTATACAATGTAGTTAATCTTGGATTGTCGCTAGAAATAGTTTTAATTTCTATTTGAGTAACACGTATTGCTTCGTGGGGGTTATTATTATCTTTATTTATTATATTATCATTATTTGATATATATTTATCATCATAGGTTTTTTGAATATATTTATTTATACTATTAATAAATGTGTTTGAATATTTATTACTTTCTGTACGCATGTATGTAATATAACCATTTTGATATAATTGTTGACATAACTTCATAGTATCCTTTGGCGAATAATGTAACGTGTTACTCGCTGATTGTAGTAATGATGATGTATAAAAGGGTTTTGGAGGTAATTTATCTATATTTTTTGATTTACTTATTAATATATTGTGATTAAAATTTTTTGAATTTTCTAAAAATGTAACTACTTCATCTTGTTCATTAAATTCCTTATTTAAATTAAATATAAGTTTTTTATCAGTAAAATTACCTTTTATTTTATAGGTAAATGAAATATTATCATCTTTTGATAAATTATTTTCATATACTAATTTTAATGCTGGTGTTTGACATCTTCCTGCGGATAATGAATTATCTTTATTATTGTACAAATGAGTCCATAAATAAGGACTTATTTTATACCCTACAATAATATCTAATATTTGTCTTGCTTGTTGTGATTTAACTAATTTCATATTAATAACAGTAGGATTATTTATAGCATTTATAATAGCGGGTTTTGTTATTTCATGAAATAAAATTCTTTTAGTGGTTTGAACTGGTAAATTAAATATGTCACAAATATGCCAAGCAATAGATTCGCCTTCTCTATCATCATCACTTGCTAATATTATATTTTCTTTGGGAAAACTACTTATTATTTTTTCCATATTTTGTATATGATCTTTTTTTTCATTTAATAAAGAAAATGTAGGTTCAAATGAATTTTTTGTATCTATTGATTTTAATCCATTTATATTTCGAAGATGTCCAATAGACGCTATGCAAGCATAACTAGTACCTAGATAATGTTCAATTTTTGAACATTTAGAAGGCGATTCTACTATAACTAAATAAATAGCATTTGGCGATACTGATATATTTTTTGTTTTATACTTTTTAGGAGGCATTCTATAAAGTATATATTTTATTATATTTATACCGTTTACCTATAACAGTGGTAAAGATAAAAATGAGGAGTTGGAAAATTGTACAATAAAGGGTTAAATTTATTCTTGTTTATTACATTAGGAGATGTATTTTGTATTGTATTTGTAGATTTTTTTTTATTTGTTTTATTAGGTTTGTTATACTCTATATTTGATCTATTATATTCTATTTTCGAATAAGTTTCATAATATTTATCTATGGAATTGCTAGATTTCCATTTTATATGTTTTGGATCATTCATTAATATATAAGTATAATTTTATATAAATACTATTATTATTTATAACATCATTAAATGATATAAATATTATAAGTTATATTATCTGTATGAGTAACATAATAACTACACAAGTAAGATTATTGGTGTCTGATAGAAATTATACAGAATGTAAATATGTTGATATTAATAGTAATGTACCACAGGATTATATAGATATTGATATTAACCCATACGATAGAAAGATGTTTAATGGAGACATACTTAATGTAAATAACCATAATGTAATTTCGTTGATAAAGGATAAAAAAACTGTACTAGCTGGTGTTTTAGTTCTTAAAAATAATAAGACATACGGTAGAACAGAAAATAAGAAACGTTTATATTATAAATGTATTCCAGATGATAAACACCTTCCAATTTTTTTAGTTCCGTATGATTTAAAAATTGGGTTTTCTAAGTCATACAAAAATAAATATGTTACCTTTACATATGATTCATGGTTAGGTGATCATCCGTGCGGTTTATTACATGAAACATTAGGAGATGTTGATAATTTGGAAGTATTTTATGAGTATCAGTTATATTGCAAAAGTCTTCATTATTCTATGATACATTTCACAAAGGAAACACGGCAATTATTAAATAAAAAAACATATGAAGAATATATTGAACAAATTGTTTTAAATGAAAATTATAATATTTATGATTATCGAGACAAATATATTTTTACCATCGATCCAAAGAGTAGTACAGACTATGATGATGGATTTTCAATCGAAAAGTACTACAATAATGATACTCAGACGGGTTGGAGAATAAATGTATATATTTCAAATGTATTTTTATGGTTGGAAACTTTGAATTTATGGTCTTCGTTTACAAAACGAGTATCTACAATTTATTTACCTGATAGAAAGCGTCCAATGTTACCTACTATATTATCTGATACTTTGTGTAGTCTGCAGGAAAACGAAAATAGATTTGCTTTAACAATGGAAATAGTAATAAATAACGATGGTTCAATTAATGAAGATGAAGATATACTATATAAAAATGTTATTATTAAAGTAAAAAAGAATTATAGTTACGAAGATAATAAAATATTTTTAGATGAGCATTATAATAATTTATTTAATATTAGTAAAATAATATCAAAAACAGTAAAAACAAATCATGATTTAGTATCATTTTGGATGGTATTTATGAATATGAAAGTAGGGTCAAATTTAAATGATAAAAAAACTGGTATTTTTCGTACAGCATTTATTAGAGATAAAGAATTACGAACAGATATTGATACAAAATTAAATGAAGATACAATACGTGTTATACAGACATGGAATAACTCAATGGGACAATATGTATTGTATAAAGATGATATATCATTACAACATGAAATGATGAGTTTATATAAAAATAAATTTCAAAATAAAAGCATAAACGCTTATATTCATATTACTAGTCCTATTCGTCGTTTAGTTGATTTATTAAATCAAATACAATTTTTGAATAATTTTTCGTTAGTTAATCATATCAGCAATGATGCTAAAGAATTTTATAATAAATGGACATGTGAGTTAGATTTTGTAAATATATCTATGCGATCTATACGTAAGGTACAAAATGAATGTGAATTATTAACACGATGTATTAATGATGTAAATATATTAAATAAACCACATAATGGAGTCATTTTTGACAAATTATTAAAGAATGATGGGTTATATTCCTATATGGTTTATTTAGAAGAAATAAAAATGTTGTCAAAAATAATAATTACAACTGAATTAGAAAATTATTCAAGTCATAAATTTAATTTATTTTTGTTTGAAGATGAGGATAAAGTACAACGAAAGATCAGAATTCAATTAGTTAATAAATAAAATAATATAAATAATATTTTCGTTAATAATATATATGATGAACAAACTAGTTGTTTTTTCCGTTGCGTTGTTGGGTATGGTAGTAAATGGTGAATCGTATGATGCTATTCAATCACCATTATTTGAAAAATATAATAATTGGGTAAAAGAATTTAATATTGTAGTTCGTGGTAATGAACATTTTAAGGAAATGTTCGGAAAATGGGAAGAAAATCATAAATATATTGAGACAATAAATTCACAAAATTTAACATATACATTAGATCATAATCAATTTTCAGGTATGGATTCAAATGATTTTAGTAATTATATGGGATTTGAGAGTAATTTGGAATTTGATCTTAATAAATTAAAACCAGAAAATATTAAAAAGAGAATTACAGAAGTAAAATGTTTAAAAGATTGTGTTGATGATTATAACCAAGATGAAAAAATAAAAACGGTTGATTGTGTTGTTAATTGTATTCAAAATAAAAATGATTATATTTTATCTTTGCCTGAATCTATCGATTGGGTTACAAAGGGCGCTGTAACACCAGTAAAAAATCAAGGACAATGTGGTTCTTGTTGGAGTTTTTCAACTACCGGTGCTATGGAAGGTGCTTATTTTGTTGCTAATAATAAATTAGTATCATTTTCAGAACAAGAGTTAGTTGATTGTGATAATGTCGATAAGGGTTGTAATGGCGGATTAATGGACAATGCTTTTAAATGGGTTGAAAAAAATGGTGGGTTATGTTCGGAAAGTGATTATAAATACGAATCTGGGACTACTATGAAAGCTGGTGCTTGTGATAAAAGTTGTACAAACATTCCTAATAGCGAAATTAAAAGTTATACAGATGTTAAACAAAGATCAGATAACGCTATGATGGAAGCAGTAGCGCAACAACCCGTAGCAATTGCTATTCAAGCGAATCAAAAAGATTTTCAATTATATAAATCAGGTGTATTTACTGGTTCATGTGGTACACGTTTAGACCATGGTGTTTTAACAGTTGGATATGGAACATCCAAAGATGGTATTGATTATTATAAGGTAAAGAACTCATGGGGTACATCATGGGGGGATAATGGTTATATTTTACTTGGACGCGGTGATGAATATAATAGAGGACAAGGGCAATGTGGTATGTTAATGTCTGCTAGTTATCCTGAATTTTAATTTGTATAAATAAAAAATGTATAAATAAAAAAATATAATATTATTAAATTAATAATATTATAAGAAGTATTGTATAATATATTTGTGTTTTTTAAATATCATCGTAACTAACATCTTCAATATTTTCTAGTTTGAATTCATTCGTAATTTTTTTAGAAACATTCATTTCTTCTTCGTCTTCTTCATTTGATATTGAAAATTCAAAATCGTTATCCTGTTTATTGATATTACTAGAATTAAATCTAGTACTTAATAAATGTTCAATATTAATATTGGGAAGATTTTTAACTTGTTCAAGATCACTATCATTATATATATATAAAATATCACAATTTTTTAATACGGTTTCCCAATTACGTAGACCAATTAATACAATCATTGATGATGTAATTGTATTATGTCTTTTTTGTCTACCTCGAAAACTTCCGCGTATATGTCCAATTAGTTTTTGATTTGAATTTGTAATAATTTGACACATACCGTTTCCAAACATTTTTGTTACACAACCAAATTCTTCTCCTTCTTCTTCAGGTAAACGAAGTTTATTATTATGAGAAACGTTTTGATGTTTTCTTGCTAATTTTTTATGACCAGTACCACCTTTTAAATTTTTTACCATTATAAATGTATTTAAATGAATTATCTTATATAAATATATATAAAATTTTATTCAATTTTTTATAATGGATAGACCGAATTGGAATGAATATTTTAAAGAAATTATACAGGTTACAAAAAAGAGATCGCCTTGTAAACGTTTACAGGTTGGTTGTATATTAGTAAATGAAAATAGAATAATTGCCCAGGGTTATAATGGTTATTTGCCCGAATGTCCTCATGAATCAATTATGGAAAATGGTCATGAAGTAGGAACGATTCATGCTGAACAGAATGCTATTATTGATTGTGCTAAAAGAGGAGTAAGTTGTAATAATTCAATAGCATATATTACACATTATCCGTGTTTTAATTGTATGAAATTATTATGCGCAAGTGGAATAAAACAAATTAATTATATTGATGATTATAATAATAATGAAAATGTTATAAAATTAAGTAATCTTAGCAATGTTGAAATTATAAAAATTTAACATTATAGAATATGTTATTATATCATTCCGAATCCATTAAGTAATAATGGTTATTTTTACATAAAAAAATATAATAATTACATTTTTATTATATTTTTAATTTATAATAGTTGTCAACACATATATATATATAAATAAAAGAATTAATTAAAAACGATGTTATTATTAACACGATCAAAGCGTCCAATAATATTGGTATTGTAAAAATCTCTGATGAAAAGATTGTCATCAA